>Ga0209363_1001508_pt1 | contig 11258 bp, 8 predicted proteins | sample WorMetexBAHAMAS3_FD_187385 | JGI IMG/M metagenome (GOLD analysis project Ga0209363, IMG submission 187385) | Marine gutless worms symbiont microbial communities from Max Planck institute for Marine Microbiology, Germany - Inanidrilus exumae... | ecosystem: Host-associated > Annelida > Digestive... | reverse complement strand
TATATTTGATACGTTCATTTATTCTGAGCCAGTGAAGAGATCTAAGAACAGGAGTGATGTGACAAGATTTTGGGGTTCTGGTGACAGCACGAGCAAGAGAATTCTGGACGTTCTGGAGTCTTTTTAACTGAGACTGTGGAAGGTTATAGTACAGTGAGTTGCAGTAATCAAGTTTAGAATGGACAATAGAAGTGGCGACAGCGCCTGGGACGATTAGCCGTTCCAGAGATATGGTTGGTGCTCACCAAAATTTAAAAAGGTTCACGTAACCTAACCACGCCCTTTTTGGGATGGTTTGCCATCCGTGAGCTAGCACTTAATTGCTACCATCAACCCGTCTACCAAATATGAAGTCTCTAGTTCCACTCACTGCAAAGATCTGAAAGGCAATACAAAATGTTGAAAATGGGGTGGTTTGGGGTAGTTAGAGTCCCTCAAGCTCACTGGAAATAGCATCAATCTGTAGAGCACATACGACTTCCTATTAGCGTTCCATAGCGACTATCATCATCATCATCATCACATGGTATTTGTAAACTGTAAAGTAGCCTAAGCAGCAACGCCACCAAGAGGACAACTATATCCCTATCTTGCACCGTTCCTCACGGGAGGCGTCTGGGGAGGGGGAAGTGTATGGCAAAATGGAGCAGAGACTTAGGTCTCAAGGCCACACTGGCTTCGAGGTCAAAATTTTGGCCTTGGCCTCAACGGTTTAGCCTCAGCCTCATCATTGAGAGTTCGGCCTTGGCCTTGAGCATTTGGCATCTTTTATTATCACTGGATGGAGGCAGATGGCATCAGACAAACATAGGAGATATCCAGGCCCATAACCAACTCAAAATATGGGGGTCATCCATCCCTGCCCATTGTTTTTCCTTGCCTCTCTCCTCTTCCCCTTAGAAGTAGGGCCCCTGAATCCAGCTATGGTGTCTGGGGAGTGCTGTAAGTTCCCCCAGTGGGATCTGGGGCAGAGCCGAAATTGAATTCGGTGCATCTTAGCCTTAAAATATGACATCTAGTGGCAACAAATTTAATGATTTTCCTTAGAATCAAAGTACCAAATTTTGCATTTCAAAGGTAAAATTTGGCATCTCGTGAGAGCATTCACTAACTGACAAAAATGTGGACCTTAAAAGCGGACTGGCCGGATTTGGGGGAGGGGTTGTCCAACCAATCCGACTCCCTGGCTACGGGCCTGATATCTACAGATGGACGTTAAAGAGGAAAGTTTTCTTTTTTTCCGAAGCATCGTCACGGGTTCCAAAGGAGTTCAGAAAGAAAATCAGTGGTAAGCTGGCTAACTCAGGCTCACCTGATAAAAATGACCCTTAAAACGGGTGTGTCCTGTCTTATTTCTGTTGACGCTTGGAACAGTGCACTCTGTGACGATGTATACACTGACTTTGTGTCCTAGACAACTAATCCAAATTCATAAACCCATAGTAGTTTTGCCGTTGTCAGACGCTAACATTGTAAATGCATTCACTTGTTTTTTGATCCATCATGTAAACAAAGTCACCAATAAACATAAGTGAAAGTTACACGCACATCATGGCAGCTGCCGTAAAAACAGAGATAAAGATATGTCATTCATCAGCATAATTATCTGTATTTCACTGATAGGAATTAGAAAAACACGATTTACTAAAACTGAAATAAACCTTACACCTCAAAGGAAGGCAACTGATGCCAACAAGGTGGTCTACAAAGTGCTGCAGCTATCAACGTGTGCCATGCATCACTGGTCTTGATCACGACGACAGTCTTCTAGGTTCACCAGTGGAATGATAAACGGCCTGTTATGGAAGCAGTTTGTGATGTCGCGTGGTAAAATGTTCGACATCTCAGTGAGAATGTCTTCAACTTCAGATGCGGTAACATCAGCACTCAACTGGCGCGCTAGTCGAACAGCCTCACTCTACAACGAGGACAACGTGCTCTATAAAGTCACTAACATCAAAGTCGGCGACTACAACTGGCACACAGAAATGTGTGCCAGTATTGAGAAAAACATCATCATCATCATCATCATCATCATCATCAACAACCATTTTGTGGCACCCCCAGTTAAGAACTGGAGGATTTTTTTGGAGCAAAGTTTTACTGCTTGCATGCCCATGCTGATAATGAACACATTTCAAATCCCAATTAAGGAGAAGAAGCTACAGTTCTCCTCAGTGGTGTTTCCTACATAGTCCCCACACCATTTTGTGAAAAAAAACATCACACTAATAAAACAAGGCAACGGCGACAGCAGACGTTGCCGCCATACGCGCAGCACACTGCCGACTGGTGCTGCGTATCTCAACCAAACGCAATGTCGTCTGATTGGTTCGGCACCATTGAGATCATTATGTGAAAACGTGATGTCATTCACAAAACTGCAAGTACATTACATATTAAGGTGGCACGGTGGCGCAACGGGTAGAGCGTTGGACTTGTGATCAACAGGTCGTGCGTTCAATTCCTATACTCGGGGCAAAAGCTGCATAACAACCTTGGGCAAGTTGTTCACACCTATGTGACTCTGTCACCAAGCAGTATAACTCGGTATCGGCCAAGGGGCGGTGATGCTCTGCGGCTGGGAAGGTAATTGCAGGCCTGGCGGAAAGTAATGGCAGCCTGCCGCCGGGTGGATGACTGACAGGCACCTGCAGGCTCACTGCCTGTACAGTGTACACTGGGATCAGCTCCAGGCCCAATGCTCGGTAACGAGTATGGGAAGCCGTTACCTTTCTTTTTTACATTACATATTGCTTGTCGTCAGAGAAGGATCGAGCCATGGCCACATTTAACACGTACAGAAAATTTCATGAACTGTGGACATGTGGTTTTTGAGATATGCGATAGGACAGACAGACAAAGAGACATACACTGTGATTGCAATACTTCGCACTCCTCTCGGAGATGAAGTAATATGACTATGCAAATTTAGTTGCTCATTACATTAAACCAACGAAGAACTAAATTCAAAACAAACACAGAGTATGACTTAAATGGCATTGTGCCACTGTTTAATGTACCGTCTGAAATAAACAAGGCAGCTAAATAACTTCACTGTAATGCCAATACTACAGTGCAGAACTAATACATAAGCAGTAGTGACCAAAATATACGTGACTGTGCTACCTGAAAATAATGTTTGACTTTAACTGAGCGGCTAGCAGCAAGATCACACGTGCTGTTAAGCAGGATAGCTGACAGAATCTCATTCAAGTCGGCAACGCCGTAGTAGCTAACGCACTTAGCAGCACCAGTCATCTCAATCAGACTATCTTCAGCATCAGTTTCTGCAGAACACAAACCATAATATAATATAATGTCACAGGTTAAACGTGTCAACCCGTTTTTGTTCACTCATAAGACAACTGGTTAATGACTTTATGATACGATTTCACAAAGTTGCCATAAGAACAGGATCAAATCAGAACCACTGTCCATTTACGTCAACATTCTTGCAGTAACAAAAGCTATAGTTTTCCGATTTAGCAGTAAACAATTTAATAGTTATTTCAGCTTCGTAAAGTTGTCCCAATACAGCAAAAAACCGTCATAAACAAAATGCTAGTCTCATGCAAATTCAAGCTCTTGTGGCAACTCATGGTAATCTTTAAATGACCATGGAGGCCACACCATGCCTGAAATTTTGAACTTTCCGAAAATATTGCCCAATCTCGGGACCTGGCCATTTTTTACTTTTTTCCATCACACTGTAAATGTAGTCAACATAGCAATCACTGAAATGTTGACGACACCATCTCAACATTGTTTATGCACACGACCATTATTACCAGAGATGGGAATGCTGCCTCACTGAGTTAATACTGCAAATGTTTTCGGCATCTTGTTACCAATGTCATTCAAGACACTCAAGACATAAAGCATAGACGTTACCTTTATATTGACGTATAGCAAAGCCATTCGCAACTATTCTTTCGTCAGTGAAGTACTCGTATGGGTCAGTTGGAGTTGGTTTCGACTTTTCCAATGACATCAGCACATTGCGCCGATCAACACTGCCCAGTGACCTGCAGTGAATGTTACAGTAACAAATACATATGTTGTAGCTCTGATATGAATCCGCTCGTCCGAGTTCTGACGTGATAACATTATGCAAGTGCAACGCTGAAAGGCCATTTTATTCATTTATGACAATGCTAATAAAAAAGTGACAGCGTCCAGCATCAGAAAAACATTTATGGGTTTTTATAAGGCAACGGGATGCACAAAAAGGAGCCATACTGTGAATTTTTACATTATGCAAAGAAGCAAGGATGTTGTTGCTTTTACCACATCAACAGTGGGAGCAAATAACAATGCACACATACACTTACAGACAGGCGAAAGGAACAATTCAAAGGACTGCTTCATTGATAAGGACTGGCTATGCAAAAGTTGACCTGGAAATCCCAGAAATTTTTAAAGTCTGCACAAAAAGGAACTAAAGTGTGAAGGAGCAGGATTTAAGTGGAATAGGTTTCCATACATACTGCATTAGACAACTAAAAATAAAAGAAGCTTAGCTGTCATTGAGAGAATGTACGACACTCCATATTGTATTAAAATTGTACTAAGTTAACTTCAAGCATTATCATCATCATCAATAACATCATCTTCATTTAATAACAGTTTATAAATGCAAGTGTGACAATATAAAGCTAGGCCTATTGATGGTACAAACACGTATGTAGCACAAAACTAGAAGTCACCACACACAAGTGTGCTATGACCCATGCCAGCAATGTTTTTGTGCCTCATGACCTTGACCTTTTGACCCCAAAATAAATGGGTTTCAAGGACTCATGGTGGAACATTTCGATGTCAAGTTTGGTGATCCTATCAGCATCAGTTTTTAAGATATCATGTGGAAAAAACATACAAAGAAAGAAACACAAAAGCAGCTGAAAAACCCCATGCACGCAACCACCATCGGCGTTAGTAACAACAGAAAAACAAAATGCTAAAAATGCAAAATGTCTATGTATACAGTACATACACCAGAAACATTACAGAATCCTAGTTATACAAAGAATATAATAATCAATATAATTTAGCAACACTCGTGCTAAATGGTCTCAGTGAAACTGTCTTCCCTACGTGTTAACAGTGACATTTCAGTGCTGTAAGCAAGATTGAGCATTCAGTGTTATCTACGACTTCAGTAGGTTAGGTTGCAATGGTTGACAATATCTTTGTTTGGTATGACAAAACTAGAACAACAAGGATAAAATGACTGTAAAAAAAGTTCTTTAGCCATTTTAAAAGTCAACGAGTGTGACGGATCGACAGACATACAGACAGACAGATGGAATTTCAATAGGATATTACATGTCTGCAAAGGTTATGTCACATGGTATAAATTAGTTTTGTATGTATCAGTAACCAAACTATAAACATCACGTCCAGCAGTATTTAATTGTAAAACATTAACAGCATTACAAAGTCAAATACTTGCCCAACATCAAGCTTAAGGGGCTGTTGAAAGTTTTCGGTGGGAAGGACATGACTGGCCATCATACGCGCAAACAGCATTTGTTCTTGTGCTCGAACAAGGTGAAACAGCACTAGTTCTTGATCACGGGTAACACACACCCAAACACCATGAGATTTTAGGCGACCAATCAACTCCAGCTGACAGCTTGCACCTGCACGAGGTGCCAATGACCTAATCATTGCACAATGCCATGCAATAGAAAAGTAATTACTAATTATAATACAGATAAGTAGCTTCATTATTTGCAGAATTGTATGTAATGAAATGTAAATGGGCATTCAAAAGTCTAATTAATATTTTCAAACTACAAATAAACAGTGCAATAAATTAGCACCATACGGAACTGACGGTCGACTCCTCACAACTGATGTTTCTGCCAACTTCAAAGTCACGTGACACGAAAACAAGGCCAAAAATCAAAAATCCGTCCTCGATAAGCTGTAGGTATTGTGCCCTAATCTAAGAATGCATGGTCACTTGCCAGCCCCCGTTATAAATGGGGAGGAGATAGCCTTTGAAAATGGCCGAATTTCCGACTTTCAAGGGCTTGTGAGCTCGTGACCTTGACCATGACCTTGGATCGGGTCATGATACTGCACACCGGCATGCATTACTCATCGACCTCTACCTACATACTAAATTTCATTGAAATTGAAGAAACTTTTTGTGGACGTATGGACGGACATTTGAGACCCACCTTTATTAGGTCGACTCGAGGAGTCGACCTAAAAATTTTAAAACTAAGTCTTCTGCCAGTTAAACTAGTACTACTACTACTACTGTTACTACAGTAAGACTTCATTATACAGACATCCCAAAAGGACCATCCCAAAAGCTGTTATATCAAAGTCCATTATATCTAACTAGTACATCATGTTTGGCATCGCTGAATGTCATCATACATAACATTATCTACTGTTTGCTATTATCTACACTCACGAAAGACTGTAGATGACTTGGAACTAACAGTAACCAAGCTGGGACCGGTAATCTGGTCCACAATAAACAAAAATTTGTATTATCAAGAGTCCAGTGTAAGCATATTATCACACAATTATATAAAGTAGACGTGCTGCATGTCCGATAAACTGAGTTGCATGCAGCACAACAATACCTGCCCCAGCTATTCGCACCCTCCGTGTAAAGGAAACCATACAAAATATACATAAAAAACGAACGGAATCTGATAACTGCGGTTTGTACATAGGCGTTGTGTCATATCAGACATGAATTATTCTATAGAAGTAGTATATTAATGTATTACACATTATCACATTTTATGGGTGAATCTCAAAACCAAACCTGCCTTGGGCAGGTTTTGATAATCTTTTCTAAATGCAGCACACCAAAACCTGCCTAGTAACTTACTTACCTACTAATAACTATGGAGTCCTCTATTTCCCATTGTTTTAACATTACGGGGGTGGCGCGAATACGCCCACTAGCGAATAAAATTTTCTACAGTAGTAAAGCTACTGTGCATATCTATTCACACACCAAATTTGAGCTTTCTATCTTAATTACTTCTTGACGTATGAGGGGTTCCCAAAAATCCATTATTGCGTTATGATGGTGTAAAAGCACCACCGAGTGGAGAAAATTTTCATCTATGTTAAAGCTCCTATGCATATCAATTCACACACTAAATTTCAGCTTCCTCTCTCAATTACTTCCTGAGATATAAGGGGTCCCAAAATCCAAGATGGCGTCGCGGTTGTGCGCATGCGCCACTTAGCGGAAAAATTTTCAACACTGTTGAAACTCCTAATCATATCTATTCACGTACCAAATTTCACCTTTCTAACTCAATTACTTCCTGAGATATGGAGACCTCTATTTCCCATTGATTTAACATTACGGGGGCCCCAGAAATGGGGTACTAAATATGGTGGGGGTAAATATTTCAAATCTACATAGCCTATAGCAATCAGTGTAAGACGCTCTTTTTGCTGGTATAATTTTTATGCAAATCGGTTCAGTGGTTCGGGAGGAGTAGTTACACACACATACACACACACACACACGGAATTTGGTCAATGCGGCTCTTAGTATACGGGTGATGCCCAATACCAAACCTGCCAAATGGCAGGTTTTGATTAACACATAGACTTAGCCAAAAGCAAAAACAAGTATCCAAAAGAAGTGTCCGTTAGTTTTTACTGTACTTTCACTTTCAGTTTAACTGACCTTCCTGTCTGAAGTTACTCTATACTGGGCTATAAGCCTCAAAAAGACTTTGGTGATAATTGGAATACACTTTACAAGGCAGATGTCTTTCCAGCAAGCACCATATATATATTATAGTTATTAATGCAACGTCTGTCTTTCACACTACAAATTTTAACATGCATGTATTGTATATCATGCAACTAAATCGGCTGATAATAACTGATTCAAAATCAACACGGTGCTTACATGTCGGCAGCATGAAGACGTTTGCTGAGGTGAGAAAGTGAGAAGCTCAGTGAGACAAAACGTGACTCTCTGTTGACAGTTTTAGTCGACAAACGTGGAGAGGACAATAATTGCTCCAGACATATTGTTCTTAAACCCTACAAAGAAACAATGCAGATGAAGTGCAAGAGTACTGAAATGACTACTGGTATACAAACAAAGATAAAACAGGCACCTAACTACTCTTCAGTCATAACGTAATCAAGTAACTTATGCAAACCATCTAAAATGAACATATTCATTACATAGTAATTAATTAAAAGTAAAGTAAGTAAAGTAAAAGTGTATAGCAGTTAGCATCAACTTAGCTTTCACCGCCATGGGAAACTCACATGCCATATGGGATGACAGTGTTACCTGCCACCCGGCAGTGGTGAGAATCCCGCCTTTACCCCAGCTGAAGCAGGTACTCGATTTAGCAACCCTGGAGGGATGCAAGGCTGAGTTGGCCTATGTTACGTGAAAGCGGACCGGCTGGAAATTGAACCCGCGACCTGTAAATCGCAAGTCCAATGCCTTACCACTAAGCCACCACGCAACAGTAGTATGGGACAGGAGCACAGTCTATGCTGAACGTAGGTTAACAAGGCAAATTATGCATCACTTTACATGCTTGAGTCTTCACAGTTCATTAGTGAAATATAAATTTATTTTTCACTAAAATAAATAAAATCACAAAAAAACATAAATTATGGAAGAACAGCAGGTTGGTTGGTTGGAGTTTAATGGCGCTTTCAACACAATCAAGTTAGGGAAGAACAGCAAAACTTCAAAAAATAAAAAAGTACAAAGCAAGTTTTAGTATGACGAGTATATTATTAACTCACTTGACATTAAGCAACTATTAATATTTGTATACCTACCTTTTCTGAATCTGACTTGCTCTTTTTGCATGCTAGTTTGTCAGCATTTGTCGTTTTCCGCTTCAACCTATTGAAAAGTAACCACAATTACTGTTTGTACACCACAACTGCCACCTGTCAAAAGCACTTACAGACGCACAGCTTAAAATTATTTTCAATTATAGGTCAACCTAGGTTAGCAGGTTGTATATTGATCTGTTTCGGAACTGTGCATCTTCTGTGCACAAAACACAAATTTCTGCATCCTCTTTAACACCATCCACCATGTCAGCCTTGGTCATCCTCTTCCTCACCACCGTACCTCCATCATTACACAGTCCAATCAGCATCCATCACCTTCACATTCATGTCATCCGACCACATCAATCTACCTATCTTAATCACAAAGCCAACTGATTCCAAACTCAACAATTCTCTGAGCTCTACACATCTCTTCCATTTGTTCAATGAAACCTATGCATCAGCTGATCAGCAGCACAAGTAACAACTATTATTAGACGTCAAGTAACGGGCATAGTCCCTGTACGATAGAAAAATTTATTACTTAGCCCACAAGAGTGGTTGCAAAGTATTGTGATGATTGATTGGGTTAAGGTTTTACGTCCCACAGGTCATTTCGGACACGTTCTGCCCAGCCAATCTCTTGACTAAGTATTGAAGAAAAAAACTAAACCCAACACAACAAAAGCAAGCAATATAAGAACAAAATAACCTAAGATAACACGTAAGAACACATAAAATACGAAACCTAAATAAACAAACACAAATAATTAAACCTAACATGCAAAATGTAAACTGCTCACGTGTGTGCGTATCATTGTGCACAACTGAACAAAAAAGCACAGAGCAGGTCTGATTATCTTCCCTCTTATCCTCCAGACAAGCTCAGATTCTGTCTGTTGGAGGGGAGAGAAAGTATTGTGATGAGCATCTCCTGTGTATCTATCTGTCTGTCTGTGAGGATATCTCCTGAACCACATGCGCAATCTGTACCAGTTTTTGTGCATGCTGTCTATGGCCGTGGATCGGTCCTCCTCTGACAGGGTGACAAAATCCCAAGGGGAAGGGGCAGTTTTGGAAGTTTTCTTCTCCACTGACAACGCACTGAACAGCATAGCATTTGGGTCTGAAAACGGCTGACGCTTATGCCCCACCTGACACAATTTCTACAGTGAACAATTAAAAATTTATACTGATTTTCAATTTTTTAATGTAGAAATCAAACGGGGGAAGGCGTGATTTGCAGCATGAAAATTGTTGTGAAAATTAGCTTAAGGTATGCGACCTCAAAGCTAGTATTACCCATGCATACCAGCACCTCTTTTTTCCAGAAAAAGCATCGAGTACAAACAATCACTGGTGAACCAGATAAAAGACATTCAGCAGGTAGCAGTTAGTTTAAAAGACAATAAGTGACACACATTTAACAACAATCACGTGTAAGCGTATCAAACAATACGTAGCATCTCAGAAAGAGCTGCAAAACCTTGTCTTTGGTTGTTCAGCATCAGAAGCCTGTCCATTCAATTTCACTGATGTCACGTCACTGTTATCAGCTCGACTTTGCCCTGACAAACAGAAAACAGTTGTATAATACTCGACAGCTGTCTGCATTCAAGAAACTGAACAAAAAGCTATCAACGATAAACAACTCAACAAACAAACAAATGTTAAGAACAATGCACAATTTCTGACTAGTACCACCACATGTTGTCGACTGTCGATCAACGATGACGTCAGATGCTTCTGAGTTGTTGCCCTAAAATACAAAAAAACACAGTAACAAATTCACAATGCCAGTAATTACAGAATCACTGTCACTGACAATACATTCAACTCAATTATAAAATGATCCCATAAAAAATTATTATCTTTATTAATGGATACATGTGCCAGTAAAAAGCAAATCTCAATAACATAAAGGAATGAGATACCAAGGTAAGGACACATCAGATGCACATAATAATAAGCAACTGCTTACAAGTTCCAATTTCACAAAATATGTAAACTTTTAATAAAAAACATGTATTGTGCCCAGAATGTTATACAAATATGGCTCACAGCCACATTGAATTATGTTTACCCCGAAGTTAACTTACAGACGCAGCACACGGGCTTTGCCCTTGTGATATATACATGTCAACTGAAGGACAACATAATTCAATGTTGATCAAGAATACAGACCATATTTCTTTTCTTACAACACAAAGTAAATCAAAGGTTGTCATTACTTTTCCCACTAACTAATCCACTGTCATATATAAAAATTGCACAAGAAAATGTCAACAAAACATAAGACTCTAATGTGACTTTCCATGATCAAGTCACCTTCATACCTTCATACCTATGGGGTGGGAGTATAATAGCTCCCAGCGCTGAGGCCACAAAGCCGGGCCCATTGCGCAACCCCATTCAAACCACTTTGGTTAGCACCTACCTGAGTTTTT
>Ga0209363_1001507_pt1 | contig 11263 bp, 8 predicted proteins | sample WorMetexBAHAMAS3_FD_187385 | JGI IMG/M metagenome (GOLD analysis project Ga0209363, IMG submission 187385) | Marine gutless worms symbiont microbial communities from Max Planck institute for Marine Microbiology, Germany - Inanidrilus exumae... | ecosystem: Host-associated > Annelida > Digestive... | reverse complement strand
CCCTCTGGTCGTTACGTAATTTTTGAACGGTCCCTGATTGGAGTATTTATAAATGCAGGGATGCAGGTTTGGCAGTGGATAAAATACCCCAACCGTTACCATAATCCTAAACATACTAACCCTAATACTATGGAGCTGGCTGTATAGTAAGCCCCACTTTATTTTACGGCTGACGTGGTTGTTGAATATCAGTCTTATAAAATAATACCACCATAGTAGGATTAGCAGTACTGGTACTGGACTGCATCACACCAATTCTGTAACAGTCGTCTGAAAGTATTTGGCCTGGATGTTGCTATTATTTTGGCCCATTTTACACTGGAATACAGACTACAGTGTTATCAGTCCATTCTCTGTATGGCTGGCATTTTATTTGTTATCTGCACGAAGGAGGTTCTGTTTTTAGAGAGGGTCCTTTTTACTGTATCTAATTAGCATTGTTTGGCCATTCAGCATCAGCTAATGCCGTTCCGGCATACGTGTGTCATTGGTAGATATAGTTGGTTCTCGTCGGCTTGTACGATCCATAGCAGCAGCAGGGCTACATCCTGCTGGCCCAAATGCTGTGCATTGTCACTCCCTGCACCATTTGGTCTGATGAATAGCATGCATATGCTGCTTGGGGGCTGACGCAAGTGGATCCAAGGTACCATATATCAGATGGGGGTCAAGATTGGATCACTCCATTTGCAGCTGTGAGGGGTGACAAAGATGGCGATGCCACCTTTTGCCAGATTAAGTTTGGATACTTGTTGACTGTAATTATATTTCTATGATGTATCAGTTCCATAATGTTACTACTTGTTCATCAACTAGACATGGCACCTAGTTGGCTGACCAGATGTAAGAGTGACAAGTATGCATGCAATGTACCTTCCTGGTCTCCTTAATAGAGAATGCTGCTAATTGATACAGTATTGTGACAGTCTTTGATGCAGTGTGTACTATTAACTTGCACACAGTATGTCTGCAAGATTTACATTGTCTGCTGCAGCAGAAGAAGACGATGTGTGAGTGAATAGTCTAGGTTGATGATAATAGCAGGTTGAAGCCGCATATTGGCATGGAAGTACTGTAATTCACACCATAGATCTACATTATGGACAACATTAACTATGCAGTTGGAAAATCCACTGGACAACATGAGAGCAATTGCTTACACTGTGTTGTACTGCACCATTCTTTTTGTAACTCCAGCGAATTTGATGACAACATAAGTAATCGTGGTTAACACTGTTGTTTTGGGTTTGCTTATTCCTTCACATTGCAGTATGATGACACATATAGTGATGCAGCTTTTGATGAAAGAGATTTAAGTCTTTTTTTTGCCCCTTATTTATTCTTGGGCTCATGGCAGCACTTTCATATAATAATAATTGGCATAGCAAAGCTTCTGTTGGTTTTAAGGCCATGTCATGTGGGAAATTGGACATTGTAGTAATTGTTTTTAATAGAAATATTAGGAAGAAGAAATAATTAAATAAATGAAGAAAGAGTAATAAAATATACTGGCCTGAGACTGGTTGCAGTTAAGACAAGAGTCACAGAGTGAGCAGCTGTAATAATTATGATTAGTGGCTGTCAAGGAGCTTTCTAGAAGCATGTTTTCTGGCTGAAACTTTTTAAAATTCTGTTTTTCGATGCTGATTTATGTATGGTGTTTGGAAGTACAAATGATAGTAGTATTTGTATGCTTGTGTTAAAAGTTTGTAGCACAACCAAAAGTTTGTGGACGTGTCTGACATGCGGTCTTGTCAGCTGTGGCAGGTAAATTAATTATGTTTTAGCTTGTTAGTTATAGCCTGTAGTTCTGGCCACATGGACCCAGCCATCATTAGTTGTTTTATAGCATGAGTGACTTCGACTTTTATTGTGACATCTTTCCTGTTCTTTGTTCTTTAAGTAGATGAATTGTCATTGGCACTTTTGCAGAATACTGTTTGTTGCTTTTATTCTTATAAATGACATTGAGCACAATAGTATGCTGTTTCTTGTCAGTGCTTTGGCACTGCTGGCTGTGCAACAGGAAGGGCATAAGCAGGGGCAGTTCTAGCATTACAATTTTGGGGACCATCAGGGCCCCAAATATTTAGATTGGGGAACCTCATTCGTTCGTTCTTTGCGGGCAGTGGTCCGGCCTACTCTGGACGCCAGCACTGAGACCATATAGCAGTCCAGTGCGCTTGCCCAGGGAGAGGAAGGGAATTGGTAGGTGTGTGCGATGTGTGTTAGCGATGTGCGGGAAAGGCAGGTTAAGTAGGAGTTAGTAGCTTGTCGGGTATTTCTATGGCGCGCCCCTTCTAGACGTGGCCTACTTTCTGGCTTAGCCCTGACTGGTGCTGTTTTACACTAGCCAGCGGCCAGCCAAGTCTATTTGCTTTGACTCACACCAGCGTGGCAGACAGACTTGACACTGCTAGATCAAGGTGCCTGCAATGGTCGCAGTTTATAGAGGACACCTTCAAACCCTCTTTTTTCTAACGCATATAAAAACTTTTTGTTTATGTCTTTGATTAAGCTTCCAGCTGTTGTTGTTTACTGGGGGACTTTTATAGTTAGCAGAATTTTTGCTTATACATCTTGTTGGGGACAGTGGGGGCACCCAGCCCTGGCATCTGAGAGGGGGTCGTAGCCCCCTGGTTACCATAGAACCGCTCCTGGCATCCGGTCTGTAAAAAACCTGTTCCAGATTGTATGAGACATTGCTAATAGGAACTGTTCCCGACCTGGAGTACAGTAACTTAAGAAAGAAGGCTGCTTAGAAAAAAGCTGAAAGTAGTAGTAACTGGTGCCTCATTGTGCTGTACTACATGAATTATACTAAGAACTAGTGGAATATATAAATGTGATACTGTCGTTGAGTATTTTAAAGAGCTGTGTGCATGCATAATTAATATGCATGTGCTAGTGATTGACAGCTGAAGCCAGCTGCAGTGCAGCAGTCAGTGCCTCAGGCCTAGCAGCAGGCTGTGCTGCAGGCAGCCGTTGCTTGCCAGTGGGCTGCAGCCTGCTGTGGATTGGCCTGATGGTCAGCATGCAGCTGTAGGCTGTAACTAGCGGTAGTCACTGGCATGTTATGGTATAATGTGCTGGTTTGTGACTTGCTGCCACCCCCACTGGCGTGTGCCCAAGATTGGAAAATGATGTGCAATTATATAATGATGTTTTAGTATCACTCATTAACAGTTCTGTTAAGAATGTGTATCAGTTGTGTTTGTCATTTACTGTTTTATTTAAGGCTTAAAGTTTACAGTCTTTCATTATAGGCTGCTGGCACCATTTTTTACCATGCAACACTAGGCTGGCGCGGTATGTGCTGTCATCGTTTCTCCATCTGTCCGTCTGTCACACGTCGGAGTTCTACCAAGATGGCTGAACCTAGGATCACGCAAACAATGCCATGCAATAGCATAGGGATTCTAGTTTGCTGATGCCAAAGATCTTGGCGAAATTTCAACGGGTCACCCCCAACGCGGGCCCCAAATAGAGGTGAGGTAGGTTCAGATGAGCAATTTTTGACCAATATCTTGCTATATCTCAGAAACGGTGCAAGATAGAGACATAGTTACTATGGAAGGCTAATAGGAACTCATACATGCTCTATTGAATGGCACTATTTTTAGTGACCTTGAGTGACCCCTAACTACCCCAAACCATTCCATTTTCTAAATTTTGTATCCATTTTCATATCTTCGTAGTGGGCAAAGATAGAGACTTCAAATTTGGTAGGCAGGTTGATAGTAGCAAGTTCTAGCCTGCAAATAAACACTTACTTACTTACTTACTTACTAGATGACAAATCATCCCTGAACAGAGCATGGTCCAGTCACGTGAACCATTTAAATTTTGGTGGGCACCAACCATATTTCTGGAACGGCTGAAGTTAGTGATTAAATTTTGTACATCAGCAGGCTATATCAAGTCCCAACATATGGAGGACGGATGAATCACCCTTAAAAGGTGAGTGGTCAGAGTTATGTGACCCATTTTAAATTTTTGGGCCCGCTATAATATCTCTGTGACAGCTTAAGCTAGAGTAGTCAAATTTTGTACACAGGTAGACTATATCAATCTAGACTAAGGATGACAGACCACCCCTAAAGGCCAGGGCATGGTTAGGGTCACGTGACCTATTTTTCAATTTTGACACTCACAGTCATAACTCCAGACCGACTGAAGTGCTGTCACCAAATTTTATATGCGCATAGAATATATCAAGTGCTTGACTTTCGATGACCAGAGTACTCCATAACGAACGTGGTGAGAGTCACGTGACCCATTTTTTAATTTTGTGCCAATCATATCTTTGGAATTGGTGAAGCTATGCAATTCAAATTTCGTGTGCTGATTGATACATAGGAGTACTAGTGCATGCATGATATATTACCCCTGAAAGGGCCTGTGATGTGTCCTTAAATTTTGGGAAACAAGTGATAATGTCTCGTTATCGGTGTAGGATAAAGACAGTTACAATGGAACACTAACAGGAAATCATGTGTGGCCTATCAAGTGGCACCGTTGCCAATGACCTTGAAGGTCACTTTTGCTGTTTGAACTTTTTTAACTCCCATACCTCATGAAACAGCACGAGTCTACTAACATAGTGCGTCATGCAGTCCCTCTGCAGTAGCAGAGCTTCTTGGTGTTAATTTCCTGTTTTGGCATCCTGAAAAGACAAAATTGGCTATTCATCAGGTTTTAAGGAGATATTGATTATTCTGTATCACATCAACTGTATCATATAATTGGTTGCATGAGGCTTCGGAATGTGAAGTTAACTGGATGCTGCTTTAAAGTTGAAGGTATTTGACAACCTCATCTGCTGAGTTTATTTCCAAGATGTGTTGAACATAGAAGTCTTTCTTATGTTGTTAGGTATATTAATGGTCATGCAAAGGCTCATTATGAAGAGCGACAACCATTACATTGTCTGTGTCTGGATTGTGATAACTTGAGTGTATATTGGTAAGAACCGGTCAGCTGTGATTTTTTTTAACTTCTGGAGCATTGTTTTTTTGAGTTTGCTTCAACTGCTAATGTTTTCTCTCTGTAGTTTTTTCTTACAACTTTGTAAGTAATTGCCAAGGTAACATACTGTTGGAAAATCTGTATAAATCATAAACTGTTGTTGACTTGAGTTGACTGTTAAATGATGGTAAACGTGTATTGCTTGCATACAGTATCTTGCTGTTGTTTTGACAAGAGAAATGATCTTGTTAATGTGCTTGTAAACAGCTACAGATGTGATGAATTTGTGGTGAATGACACACTGTCTGGAGTTATAGACAGCATTAGACAACACATTCTTCACAGCAGTACATTGTATGTCGATCATTTGCTGTGTTGTTTACTTGCATTTGGAAATATTTTCTGCAGTTAATAATTAAGTGTGAATGCTGCTGCTGCCATTGGCGGAGTTGTACAAGCCCATTGCTCATACTGTTAGGTTTGACAACTTTCAGGACAGCTTTGAGGTCCATGCAAACGTCACGACCAAAACATTTTGTCACGTAACGCTGCCAGAAAATCGCTTAGCAGATCTTTTGCCTCTTCAAGGGGGTGGGGGCAGGTGCTAAAAATTGGACAAGCCAGTGTGGCTTCTCTGGGTATCCCCAGAAGTTCTCGGAATTTCTCGTGTAAAATAGTGTTGAATAAAGCCATTTAAGCAATATGAGCATTAAAGGTTTGGGCCATTTGGCCACTTTTGTTGCAGCTTGATGCTTGATGGCACTGTCCTAGGGCACATCACTGTCCCAGGGCACATGCCTGAAGTCCAGAGTTCATTTACAGTTGTGACTCGTTGTGGGGTGACTGCAACATGTCTAAAATTTTGCAAGAGTTTACAAATTCTTGTTGCAGTGACACTTCCTAACACTAATAACAACAGATTTGAGGTCTTTTACATAGCCTTAACTTGTTAATGTTAATTTTTAAGACAACAAAAATTATCTAGAATTTACTAAATGGTTGAGTTAAGGTTTTACGTCCCACCTGAAACAAAATAGATCATTTCGAAGACATTCTTCCCAGCTAGTCTCTTGGCTTAGTACTGAAGATTTACTAAGGACAACCATAGAATCAAACAATTAATATGGAGATGTTATGTGTTCACAGTGTAGGCTATCAGTGAATACATAGGGTGAAATTACGTCACAGTAATCTATGGTCACAGTACGATCTCCATGTTGTAGGGCATGATGTCATACTGTGCAAAATTCACTGCTGACGATTTGTGATGTTATTTATATAAAAGAAGCTCCGCTGTTGCAGAGTGACCGTACAACGTGCTATGTTAGCAAGTTAGTGCTATGTTTCACCCTGTATGGGAGTTAGAAAGGTTTCAAATGACAGTAGTGACCATCAAGCTCATTCAGTGGTAATGGTTCCATTCAATAGGCCACATACAATTTTCTGTTAGTCTTCCATTGCAACTATGTCTGTCCTGCATTTTTTCCGATGTATTATTATCTTATTCCCCAAAATTTAAAGAGGTCACATGACTCTAAAGACTTTCCTTTTGCAGATAATATATCATGCACGCACTAGTACTCTGTGTGTCAATCAGCACATGAAATTTGAAATTTTAAGTGCCTAGCTTTACCAGTCCCAAAGATGATTGGGAGCTGAAATGTAAAAAACAGGGTACATGATCCTGACCACGCCCATTAGGGGGCAGTCTGTCATCCCAAGGCTAGCACTTGATATATTTTATCTGTATACAAAATTTGGCGACTCTCGCTTCAGTTGTTCCGGAGATAGTGATTGAGGGCATCAAAATTGAAAATGGGTCGTGCCCTTGACCACGCCCCTTTTGAGGGTTCGTTTGTCATCCATGGGCTAGGATGTGATACAGTCTGCTTATGTGCAAAATTTCATGCATGCTTTAGCAGTTCCAGACATATCATTGGGCCCCAAAATTTAAAGTAGATCACATGACCCTGACCATTTTAAGGGTGATTTGTCATTTTTATGCTGGGACTTGATATAGCGTACCTGTGTACACAATATGACGACTGTAGCTTCAGTTGTTCCATGATATGGTTGGTGCCCACCGAAATTTAAATGTATTGTGTGACCTGACCATGCTTCTTTTAGAGAAGTTTGTCATCCGTGTGCTAGCACTTGCTACAATCAACCTATCTACCAATTTGTAGTCTCTATCTCCACCCACTATGAAGATATGAAAGGTGATACAAACTATCAAAAATAAGATGTTTTGAGATAATTAGGGTTACTCAAGGTCATTGGAAATAGCGCCATTCGATTGATCGAATACGAGTTCCCACCTTTGTCTAGCCTCTCTATTTGTGGTGACCCCGTTGCAATTTTGCTGAGATCTTTGGTACCAGAAGACTAGAGTCCCTGGGCTATTGTATAGCATTGTTTGTGTGATCTTACACTTAGCCATTTTGGCACAACACCTGCTTGTGACAGATTGACAGACAGACGGACAGGTGGATAGACACACGATGACTGCATATACGGTACCGTGCTAGCATAGCATCACATTGTAAAAATTGAATCAGTAGGTTTAAGAAAAGGTTAGTGCTAGCACTTGATGGGCAATGTGAATGTAAGTACTGCAAAATGTTTATATTTCCTTGTCCTACATCATGGCAGTGAGAACCGCGGAATTATAAGAATGAAGAAATAGTCACTGTGACCCTATGTATAGTGGGCACTTTGTAAACAGCCTTAAACTGCATCATCTGGCGTGTTGGTTATTTGTCACAAAAGCCCATGACCATTGGCATTGGTAACTAGGGATAAGTATCTGCAAATGAACAGATTACCATGAATTTGGCAATACTTACAGGAACATTCAAATTTGGACCGTTCAGGTTGCCTCTATTTCAGCTAACTACAGTTGAATGGACCCTGTTATAACGGACTCGTTTAATACAGACTTTTTCTATTCACAGCTGAGTTTTTTTATTAATTTCAGTGTATGATAATATGGTTTAAATGGACTCCGATAGTACGGACTTTTGTTCATTACAGACTAGTTTGTCGGTCGCAATATTAGAGACATCGCTGGATACAACAGACAGATTGAGATCACAACCACTGCCAGAATGCTTGCAACCATGATGGCCGCCTGGCCGATAGAACGACCGTCGTCGCGTCGTGATTATGTAATCACGCTGGACACCAGCCATTTTTACGATGCGGCCGTTGACAAGATCAATTGATATTGTCGCTAAAGACCTCGGCTTCAGTTTACAATAATAGCCTGGCTTTCATGATAGCATCGGCTTTCATGTGGTTGTGTCAGTCGTGTCACTAGCCATCTCCCGCCCTCAGTAAACAGGCAGTCATTACCGGGGTGGGGGTAGGCGATTTTGTCAATTGTAAACTGTCTGGCGGCCGGTGAAGCTGAACAAACATTTCTGTAAATTCCTCTTCAAGTCCATTATGAGCATTGATGAGCCGCCGACGATTGATAAAATTTTTCAGTGCAACAGTCTCTGAAAAACGTAAACGAGCAGCATTAGACTTAGAAGTTCCGTATACATGTTCATGTGTGTAGTAGTCATGAACACTGACCACTGGTTAACCGTCCATAGCCTAGTTTGAATATAATGTACTTCGGATATAGTGGATAGTTTAGAGCGGTCCCCAGAAGTTTGTTATATCGAAGTTTTACGCTGTGATGTGGGAGAGGCATTAAATTTGTAACTGTTTTGCAAAATTAGGGATGGTTGGCAACTGTACATACTATTGCCCTGTCTACACTGTGAAACTCTTGATCGGGCATTGATGCTGAATTATACTTAAGAAGTGATGATTTGCCGTTGTTACAAACTGATGGATGAGTTCATAGTTTTTTGACTGCAGAGATTTGCCCAGGAGAAGTATTACCATGACTAATGAGATTTGCTCAAGCACTCTCGTGTTGCCACGTTTGAAATGTATGATGTGTATTGAAAACCAGCATTAAAGTGCATGTATTACAGTTGTTTTTGGTTATGTTGTCTTATGTCTGTTACCTAAGTGATTATTTGCATATTTGAAACTGTGTTAGCACGTTGAATGGTACGACGCGTAATCACACAAAAGAAAATCGTCAGTTGCGGCGACAAAGTTCCAGTGATTCAGACGATAGTGAAAAGAAACGGCTCAAAACAGTATGTTGACTGAATGTGATATAACTGCAGTGTAGAGTAAAACGTTCTGTAGTGTTAGTTAGTATGTTAGCCTTTTTGTTGCTACATTACAGCTGCAGCGTGCTGGCATTATATGTTAACAGTGACTTTGCTATTGATCAGTATAGTAGCATTCATGTTAAAACTGTTAATTACTAAGTTTGGTAACATTCTTTAACAACATTTAGTGGTCTTAAAAAAGTCTTATTTTTCAATGACATTGGTGAAGCATTGTATGTTCGTTGAAGTTATTAAAAAACTATTAGTGATTATAGAAATATGTTCTTGGCTGCCTCCTGGGTTGGATGGATGGAAAGTTTGCAGCCAAGAACATATTTCTATAATCACTAATAGTTTTTTGATTTTGCTTTCATATTCTAATTCCAGCATAAAGGGCACAGAAATTCTTGGCTCTATTTTATATCTTTCTCTTTTACGACCGGCCATTTTTTCATGTGTGTAATCTGGAAGGAAATTTATTATTTTCCACTTTAATTCTTGAATCAGTTTTCTGCGACTATGTCATCTTTTACTGGGATTGACACAGTACCAGCAAGTAACTGTTTAGTCTTACTAGTACAATTTATGACACTTATTACATTTTGCCTTATTTAGTTAGTCTGTCTCTCACTTTATGAAAAAGTTCCAATAGTGTTGTCTTATTTTCACTAACCTCACAAGTCTATACAATGTGAATTACAGCAACAGCTGTGGTGAATGCGACAACTGTCAGTGAGCTTCAGTGAAAAAAGGCGAATGTATAGTGGTCCAGCACAGCTTGCCAGCCGAGGCTATTATTCGAGGACTATATTGCCCAGCTTCGCATGATGTTGGCTTCCTACTGCTCTCCTCTGTAATCAGAAAGTGTTTGGGAAACTTTAGGTCAGGACATCAGTGACTCTGCCATGCCATTACTCAGCCGTCATGACTGTAATAAGTGGAGATGGCTGTGACTTGTCCATCTTTGCCTTCGGTCGCATTCAGTTATTTGGGTAACGGTTTTGGCCGAAAACCGAACATGCATTTTGGCGCAAAAACCAAAACTGAAACGAATTATGGTTGGTCTCTTGAGTGAAAGGACCCTTTAGTTGCATTGCATGCTGTGTTTGTAGGACGCACATTTTCAATCATTACGACCGAAGACAACTGGCTTTCGTAACCTCGGCAACACATGCTTCATGAATGCTGTTTTGCAGTCACTTAGGTACATGTTATTTGGTTAACCAAGCTACATTGTGGCATAGCTTTGGTGAATGTTATATGGTTATTTTAAGCACTTACGTGATACATAATAATTGATTGTAATGTCAAACATAATTTCAACTTCTGGAAGTGTTTTCTGCAGAGCATGATACTTGATGTGGTAATTCAGTATGACAGTCGCACCACTGAGCATTGTTGAGGTGGATAAAGCCTTGTACAAGCTCCAGGGCAGTAATGCTCCCTGATTCATTTGTTGATTTCGGCACTGTATAAATTGTTTGTTCACTTAACTTTTTTCCTTACTTTCTTCGCTCCTTATACTTTCTTTCTTAATTATTTACTTCCTTACTCGTTTACTTCCTGAGTTGACTACTGTATTCCTTCCAGAATAGACCTGTTTTGTTTCCAGGCCAGAGGTTGTAGGAGGCGACCAGACCTGGCTTTCATTTTTTTGTGTTAGTTTTATGTAGAGGAGTGCTTTACACCGACTCCGTTAGTCGTCCTTTCACGACGATATATATAGTATACTCGTCGACTCTGTCTATTGGGCGACACGGAGATAAACAGAAAAAGGTCCCTAAGGGTCCGAAAAGTTCAACCGATTCGGACCAAATTTGGCACACACCTAGAGGGGACCAAGGCGCATCGACACAACTTTTTTGGCATGTCGGAAATTCCCCTAACTCCAAAAAAGTCGATTTTTCGCCCAAATTTCGAAAATTCATATCTTGAAAACGGGCTGAGATTTTTTCGCCAGATTTTCGGGATTTGTAGGCCCTCGGCATACCCGCAAAACGAAAACTTAAAATCGGGGGTCGGCCCCCAAATTTGGGCGTGGGGGAGGGTCGAATTTTTCGATAGGCCCCCGCGCCCGGCCGCATAGTGGCGAAACTGTACTATGTAGGCCGGCGCGG
>Ga0209363_1001506_pt1 | contig 11265 bp, 6 predicted proteins | sample WorMetexBAHAMAS3_FD_187385 | JGI IMG/M metagenome (GOLD analysis project Ga0209363, IMG submission 187385) | Marine gutless worms symbiont microbial communities from Max Planck institute for Marine Microbiology, Germany - Inanidrilus exumae... | ecosystem: Host-associated > Annelida > Digestive... | reverse complement strand
GTACGAAGTGATGGCGGCAGAGCGTTCCAGGCACGTGTTGCCGCCGCCGGGAACGCACGATCACCGAGTGTGAAACGGCGAGTAGTAGGACTGAGGAGTGTCTGTGTGTCAAATGGGGCATAAAGGTCTGTGTCAGGGCACTGTTACAGAGCAGTGGAATGATTGATACACCGGTTCACTGATGAATTGTCGCTTTCGGTACAACTTAGCATGGGCACCCAACCCCATTTTCTGATCAATGATTGATCGTTATAGAAAAAGTAGCGGCCAAGGAAGGCTTCGATGTGGCACTGTGGTTTAATGGTTGCCGTCTGTGATACAGAATCTTGCCGATGTGTCTCTTGTTGTTTATGTCTTCTTACATCATGAGGACTTTGCACAACAGCCACTGGCACTTTCACTCTTCCAGTTTGCTATTACATTGTTGGTTGGTTCATCTAACCTGTAAAATCGTCTCCGAAATGACCTATAATGTGTCGAGTGGGACGTTAAACTCTACAATGCCGTACAATACCATCTTCCAGTTTCTGTTTATGACATTATGCCAAAATATATTCCATTTCTTGTAATGTGTTAACTAAGTCTTTCCGTCATTAATTAAGTAATGTCAAGTCATTTTCTAGAAAGCTAAGATGTATCTCGCCATGATATGCCTACAGTTAACCATGTAGCATCTGTTGAAATCTGCAACGTATCGGATTGTCATTGAATGTCGAAAAAGCATTCAAGATGTTGAACAAAATGCAGTCTTTTTACGTTCTTTTTTAGCCCCGTGTGGGCCCGGAGCAATCCCCCTTCCCTGCTTATCCCTTCACTTCCCCACCTTCTACTCTATTGTTTAGTGTCTTTTACTTTTTTTTTCTTACTCACTTATCTATTTTCTTGCTTTTCCATCCCTTTCCATTCTGCCAGAATGGTCCCACTCCGTTTCCAGGCCGGATGGCGTAGGAGGTGATCTGGTGACTAAACCTGGCTTTAGTTTTTAGTGTTGATTTTATGTTGTATGCATTTTTAGTTTAGCATGCATGCTTTTTTGTCATATTTGATTTAGTTTTGTCTTGCGGTGTGACAGTTGTCTCTCCCATTGTGGGCACTAGCATAATAATTTAAATGAGCCTCTTGACCCCTTTCCCTTTTTGGGTGACTGCTGAACAAAAACGCGGCCAGGGTTGAGGTTAATATGTCGCTGGCCTTTTCACTGGGTATGGATAGCTCTCCACCTTTCATCTCTGATATAGCCATATTTGTGCTGAAAAGGGACGTTAAACTCCAACTAACTAGCTAACTTTCTTTCTTATTTACTTACTTAAGAATAGGCCCGTTCCATTTCTAGGCTAGAGATTGTAAGAGGTGACCAAACTTGGCTATATTTTTTGTGTTCATTTCGTGTTGTAGCATTTTTTGTTATGGATGTACGTTGGCTTTTGTTGTATAAAGAGATTGGCTGGGAAGAACGTTTCCCGAGATGACCTATTTTGTGTCAGGTGGGAAATAAAACCTTAACTCCGTCATTACAATCAATCCATCCTGCAAACTGGAACAGGCTGCTTCCTCACAGTAGACGTTCCACTGCTTCTGATGGCCTTAAATGCTGGCAGAAAACTCGCCTTTTTTTACTCATTTCATCCACGCCTACCATTGCACAGACTGACAACATCGGGGATTATGATTATGTTGATAATTTATGATAATACTACCGTACTACGATATTATCTGTGAATGCCTGTCGTTTGGTTGCATTGATTGGTTGATCTCATGGCTGTGCTAGATCGCGAGTTTGATGCGGACAGACACTGTGGCGTCTGGGTTGAGGAAACTGGACGTCAGTGTACACACTCTTTAACGTGCAAGGTACAACATTTAGGACATGGAGCTCTGTTAGTTACAACTGTATGGTGTGCCTCTCTGTCTGTTTCTCCACATGATATCTCAAAAACTGCTGCAGCTTGGATCACTAAACTGGGCATAGAAATTTTCGACCACGAGTTTAGGAAACCCATTTATTTTTGGTCAAGGTCACAAGGCACAAAAACAGTACTGGCGTTGATTTTTGCGCCGTTGTGAGTGCCAGTTTTTTTCTAGTTGTGGGTTGTTTGTTTTTGAGTCTTATCTCAGTGCTCTAATGCTGTTGGGTGGTGTCAGGAAGCACATTAGGGTTAGGACGATACCGGTATCGGGTATCGGTGTCGGGCCGATACTGGCAGTATTATAGATGTACCGATAATTGGTATTTGCCGATTAGTACATGGGTATCGGCCGATTGTCATTTACACAATTGATAAGTACAAGTTTTTATTACATGGTTTATCCGTGTTTTAATTTCGTTTGGCTTCCATTTCCGGTGAAAGTGGGTGAGTTTTATAACTTTGATTTTGTGTGCGTTTTTGTTTTTGGCACTCTGCAGTACTTCAAGTAAGTAAGAGTTCTTGGATAACGATTGGAGCCTAAGTAAATAACTTAAATAAGACAGCAAAATAAGGTTTGTTATTAATCGGTAATCAGTCGATTGTTAGCCGCCGTGCCTTATCGGTGCATCTGTAGGCAGTATCGGTATCAGGCCGATACTGAACAGTGTCATTCCTGATAACGGGCTTGCAAGGAGCCGGCTGCTCAGCCGCTATTGATAACACATTGCGTGGCATTAACGCAACTGAACTTAATCGGACGTTACAGATGTCAGTCGGTGAGCAGTAATCTAAGCTAACGGTATGCCTGGTCAACCGATTGCATAGCACCACGGCCCATTGTGAAGGATGATTGGCCACAGTCACTGTCCAATAACTGTCCCTAAGCTCATACTTATATCAAGCTGAGAAGATGCTATATGCCAGGCAGCAATCCACTTTACTGTTTCATAAGTTTATAGCATTAACTGAAGTAAACTTAATTATGTCCCGCTCTTGAACGAGCCCCATTAGGGCATGGGAACCAAAATCTGGGGATGATAATTATACTCTCGGTAGGTAGAATACAGCTTCCGATTTATATGTCAGAGTAGTATAGTCTAGTCCCGGGTGAAGTGTGTGTGACAGTATAGATAATTTCTTAGGGTTAGATGGGGGAAAGATTAAATAGTGGTGGTGGATTCTTGTATATGGGGTTATATATACCACTGTGGCATGTTGACTGAAACCTGGGGATGACACTCGTTTTCTTGATAACTAGAATACAGCTTCTGGCTGCACAACATTTTTACACTGGAGCAGTGTAGTCTCATACGTAGGACATGTGGGTCTGGATGGGATGGTAAACTCTTTCGAGTGCATGGTACTCCTGCAACCAGGATTTGATCTACCATGACGTTACTTGGTCGTACTGCTTCTCGGCTGACCAAGGCCACTGTAAATCGTGCCACAAAAAGTGCAGCCTTGTGGACTGGTATGTCTTGAGCACTTGGTTGACACTAAAATCTTTTATTAATTGTAGATCCACTCTCTGTCTCTGCGGAGGGCGGTGGTCGGTCGAAGTCTTCCGTTTGACAAGCTGTTGGCCGATCACCGTGCAGCTAAGGAGGAGTCGCTGCGTCGTAAGATGTCCGCCAGCCTGGGTCTAGGGTCTCCGGGTGTAATTGCCATTCCAGACTCGCAGCACTCGACACTGCCCGTCGACTGCAAATCTTTGCCGTCACCGGCAATCACTTCTCCGTCGAATTCTAGTCCCGACGTCCCACAGTCTACCGACGTGGAACCGGCCACATCACCGCGGGAACTTTCTCTGTCGCCACCGACGACAAAATCATCGTGGCGGTCAGCATGGAGAGCAAGATGTTCTCTGTTGCGTTCAGCTCGATTGTTCAGAATTCTTGCAGCGTCACATTTTGCACCTTCAGCTGATGACCTGCCAATTAAAAGGTTTGTAAATGACATTGTTGTTTGACTCGTTGACAAAACTATTATATTCTGTGTCTCAGAAAAAAAAATACACTTCCTCGCTCATAACTTAGGCAAATGTAGTCCAATTTGTTAGATTCCCGAGGAAATTTTGTACACATACATTATCAAGAGTGTCCATCTTACCTGAAATATGTTTCCACACTACTTTGTGAAACTTGAAAGTTACAATTGCTGCCAATTTCAGTGGCCTTTTGCATGTGAGACTTGAGAATTTATCTTGCAAGGTATAAGGCCACCTTAATAGTTCAACTTAATAGTTCAAGTCTGAATGCTTTGTCTTTGATATAGCCATAATTGTGCTGAAAAGGTACATCAAACTCCAACTAACTAACTAAGTCTGAATCATATGAGTATAAAATATAAAAAACAATGCTGCTTTGCTAAGAAGAGGATTTGTAATGTCAACGAACTGAACTGAAGCAGCTGGTGATTAACATGTAACATGGGCTGCAGCAGACTGTCAATGGCTGTAGACTGCGTCAGTCCATCTTTGCACTGTGAAGTTACATTAGTGATTATGGCATCGGACTTGCAACTCAATGAGTTCGATCCCTGGCCGCCGCACTGTCGGTTAGTTGCTAGGGTGACTGTCTTATGGCGGGCGTCTCACCACGGCGTATAACCAGACACCTTGGCCAGCTTAGCCTCCTAACCTTTGTGGGACGGAAATGAGTACCAGACAAAGTGTGGTGATGTCCTGCGGCTGGGGAGTAAAGGCAGGATGGCTCACTCCATTCGCGGATAGATATGTCGGTGGCAGGTAAAACAGTCTAACTGCTTTAACACGTGCCATCCTGAGCACTTCAGAGATGAGTTTCTTAATTAGGCACTCTGCAAATTTATGCCGCCCTTTACCTTTTACGTTTTAATTAGTTGGCCGAAGTGTCGCTGTGATTTTGTCGCCATCTGATGTTACCGTGCTTGTTGCATGCTGTCCAGGCCACGTAAGAAGTGTGTCATTCCAGTGACGAGGTCACTCGTCCCCATTCCGGATGACGTCGTCGAGACGAGCGACGAAGACGACGACGATGTTGTGGATCATTCGGTAGCCGTAGCGTCTCACGTGTCACATCAGCCGCGACCGTTTGCTGTACGTTTGAATTCAATCACAGTTATGTTACTACACGGATGCTGGCAGACTGATGGGTGTGCTATCGAACAGAGTAGAGTTTTGCCTTGGAATGCTCTTCTGGTCCCTTTCCCGTGTCTTTTTTCCCGTTCCTGCAAGCGTTGTTCTCGTTCCTGCAAGTACTACTCCCAATCCCATCCCGTTCCCGTTAGTTGTTTATACATAAGCACATTTTTGCATCACTCAAAATCGACAGTTGTAATTTTGATGACAAGCATGTTACTAATAATACACAAACGATAGTTCCTGTCGTTGCTCAAATTGCTAAGCAGCGGCATTTGAACCAGCGCTAGACAGTTAGTTACTTATTAGAGTTTATATTCCTTTGTAAAAACTTTTTGCTTTCCCGCTCCCACGGTATTACTGCTGTTACCGTGGTAATTGATTTAGTTCTGATTATTGTTAGTTCTGATTACCTTCGGTATTTCACCGTTCCAGTTCCTGTGCAGAACTGAGTTTTGCACAGGAACGGGAACAGTAGAATACTGCAGGATTACCGTTTAACTCTTAGTACACAGCCAGATAAACAAAACTACATGTTAACGTGTGTATGAAGGTGTGTGTAATTGCATAAATATGCTGATAATTCAATTAATTTATGACGTCTTTATTATCTGTGCTAGTGCTGTGACGGTTTTGAAATCGAAACCGAAACGGCGGTTTTAACCCAAAACCGAACCGAAACCGAAACCTCCAAATTTTGCAGGCTAACTAACACTCTGCACTCTGGCGTTTGAGGATTTGAAGATATCCGTCTGTATTTTTGAGCAGTTTAAATTACGTCTGTATATCTTTACTGATGCCACCAGTTACTTCTGACAACTGAGAGCATCAGAAATAGTAATAACAGATGGTCAGAATTTTTGCAAAGGGCTGCATCGCATGTCATGCTGTTATTGAGGATTGAATTATACCTTTTGCTATATATGAAAACTGCAGCTGAGAGTCCCAATGCTTTTCATTGGGCCGGACAACTCCCAGATATTGCCCCATTCCGTTGGGCATGTTGCCCCCATCTAACACAAGGTTCCTTGTGCCCACATGAGTCACCCCCAAACTTCATCTTGACCGGTTCAGCCGTTTTTGCACAGTACATCAGACAGGCAGACCGTGCTGCGTGAAAGCTGTTGCAATAGGCTTCATCAGTGCTATGCTTGCAATGTAGCCTAATAATAATAATGATAATTAGAGATGCACCGGTATCGGCCGATTATCGGCTGTTTTGCCGATAATCGGTATCGGACGATTAGTACTTTGGTATCGGCCGATTGTCGTTTTAAACAATCGGTAAGTACAAGTTTTGACTCATTTGACTCATGATTGTCTGCTAAAATGTGAAAGCCAAAAGTAAACAAACATGAGAGTGGCTTCCGTTTGCGGTAAAAGTGGGTGCATTTTGTAAGTTTGCTTTTGCATGTGTTTTTGTTTTGTCTGCACTCTGCAGTCCTTCCAGTAAGTTAGAGTCCTCGGATAACAATCGGAGCCTAATTAAATAACTTAAATATGACGGCAAGATAAGTTTTGTGTATTAATCGGTAATCGGCCGATTGTTAGGCGCCGATTATCCGGCCAATTGATAATCGACTAGTGCCTTATCGGTGCATCTCTAATGACGATAGTTGATGAAATGGCAGGTGAATGGTTATAACTGTTGGCACATGAGCACCACCTGCAGTGCCGTGAATCGTCGCGAGCTGATGTCACGATTGGCGTTCGCTGCTGCAGTCAAACACTTCAAACCATCACGGTCAGTGAAGTAAATTGTCAGTGTTTTGTGAGCCAATAAATGCCTCCAGCAATGGACCAACGTCATTGAGCCTTTGCTGTTGACAGTACAGTAACATGGAAATAACGTTTTATGCTCATATTACAACTAAGGTAAAATGTTTTAGCTAAAATTTGTTTTAGCTAAAACATTTTATCTCAGTTGTAATACGGGCATTAGACATTTAAATGACCCGTCCCACAGTACTGCTGGTGATGTCCCTTTTGCTGAAAACATTTATCGGAGAATCGGTGTATCTAGGGCATTAGAAGATTTGATGACGATTAGCTATATAAATTGTCATTTTACATTACAGCTGTACATTGATGTTTTTACTGTTGAGCGTAAACTGGCATTTTTAAGATATTGTTTCTGTACCTTGAGTACGAAGTTATAAGAATAAATGAATAATAATAATTACGTTATAGCGAAATGTGACATCGGTATGGAGATGATGTAGGTCATACTTTTAAAATGGTTGTTGTTGTATAGCACACTGTGATGATTGATAGAACGACCTGTTGTCACTGATAGTATAGACAGTAGCGGCCGGGTCAGTGGTGGACAAAACCAGTCGAAATCATCAGCAAACACTAGTTCCACTGAGCAACAGTGTTTCTGGATCTGTTTCGGAGTTGCAGAGACATGACTTAATACAAAAAAAATAATCAGCAAACATATACGAGTCACTTTCATTGGCCGTGTTTATTTATAACTAGTGATTTAACTGGAGTTTGAGTCTCATTTAACTGTAAGTGAGGTTTCAGTTGGCAACTGGCAATCCGCAATGAGGAAAGGTGTCATCCAGTGCTGTGACGGTTTTGAAATCGAAACCGAAACCGCGGTTTTAATCCGAAACCGAAACCTCCAAATTTTGCAAGCTAACTAACGGTTTTATTTCAGATACTCCACAGACTAAAATTCGGTTGTGTTAAGGCAGATCTACCGCGCCAATAAAAAGGCGCAACAGCGTTCAATGCGTCGTGTCCGGCGGGTCTGCTGATAAACACTAATTGGCCTTAATTACCCGCCTGCTGTGTTGTGTTGAGCTTTGCTGAAGGGACGTGGGTTTATTTGCGCTGCGTAGGCAAGTTAAAGGCTGATTATACTTTTTATTAAAAGTAGTGCTGTGACGGTTGTGAAATTGAAACCGAAACCGCGGTTTTAATCTAAAACCGAACCGATTGATGAAAATCCAGAACCGCACAGCACTAGTGTCATCACAAACTGTAAGTTAGCAGCTGACGTTACGAACAGTTAAAAGTTAAGTGAACATATAAGGCAGGAAAACCTGTAAGACCGATGTCACACCTGCAATTGTTGTCACGCAAAAAATCACAAGTGTGACATGGCGTGTCACACAGCGTTCCAAGTCGCGCAGATCCTTTTCCGAACAGTGCAGCGCTGTGTTCTATGCAACTTTGTGCCGCGAGAATGTTGTGAATGCTGATCGGTTAGTTTTTGTTTACACTTGACATTTGTCGCGCGATAAAGTTGCCCAACAAACGTCACGCGATAAAATTGCAGGTGTGACATCGGTCTAAAAGTTGGCGGAAAGTCATGCATTTGATAAGAGGAGAAGGAAATGCGTGGGTCTTAGAGAAATGTATCAGTTGAACGTTAATACTTGGAGTATACCAGTATATGCGAGCGACACTTACGGCCTCAAAAACCTGTAATATTAGACGCCATGTGCTAACAGCTAGTATTACCAAATAACATGCATTTGTTGATTCGGCATGTGACTGGCAAATTCAGAGAATTTGTGCTGTCTGGGGAAGCGGTTACCCTGAGCGTGTGAAAATTTTGATCTTGAGTTAGCATATGAGCGTTTATTTGATGTCTGTGTCTGTATTAGAATTCATCAAGGCAAGTCTGGAGTGGAAGACGTGTGCGAGATTTCGTCGACAGAAGCACAGAGCTGTGATGATAACAGGCTGGCATTTGACATTCACAGACCGCCGGTGTCCTTGTCTCCGTTTACCGAAAAGACTCCGTCATCATTTCCGCTGGCTGCAAAGCCCACTGTAAACAGCATTTCACCAAAGAAATCGTCGCTGCCGTCGTCGGTAGGTATTTCGCCGCGGGCATCTTCGGGTATTTCCAGTGCTCGTAAATTCCCGGCCGATCGTCATGTCAGCACCGGGTCCAGCTTCATGAAGTCGGATCATATTTCGCGGCTGAATTTCAACTCGGTATCGACGTCGTCAGCGTCGTCTGATCTGGATTCGGCCACTCAGTGGCTTAGTAGCTTTACCGAGGCTCGAACTCCTGGCGGCGGCTTCACCCCTCCTCCACAGCAGCTTGCTGGCAGTTTCTCTCCACTTAACAGCATAGACGAGATGAGTCCACTGATACTTAAACCAAAGATACGCCGAGCATCCCATCGCACGCCCGATAAGTCCCCGCTCGTTACAAGCTCCTCCGGCGATGCTCTGGAACTGGGTATGCCTTCTGTTGGACTTGGGGAGCCACTGGGATGTACTGATTCGAATGCTGTAGACATCGAGTTATCAAGACCAGGCCATAAATTTGCCGGTTCGGATTCTGGGATAAATTCGACGTCGAGGAAGTTTTCTACACCGGTCGTTGACAGCAGTGAGGACGAGCAGCCACTGTGTGATCGGCTTTCGGCAAAGAGTACTAAGCAGGCATCTACGTCAAGACACGACAGTTATTCGTCTGTTGGATCCGACCATAGAAACGGTCACAAAATCTCCAAGCCGTGTGCAAAAGAGAAAACATCGAAGTCGGGTTCGCGGTCTGCTAAGCAGAAGGCAAAGTTGTCGGCCGCGGCAGAACTCTATGAACAGCAGCGCTCTGAACTGAACGACGCATTTGAAGCCGCATGTCGACTTCCGTCAACTGTCCAGGGTCAGCCGGAATCTATAGCTCATCGGTCATCTCTTGGCAGTCGGAAGGTGGGTTGCTTGTTGTCTGTTTGTGATTATTATACTTGTTAATATCATAAACTGTTAATTAAATTAGTAAATGAGAACATAATATATAAAGTACTGCAAATGAGTCGCGGTTTTATTGATTGGTCATATATCATTTAATCAGTTAGACATTAAATTTTTACGATTGAGTGAGAAGTGTAATATCTGGTCCATAAAAACAACCTATGACACTCATTCCTAAACATTTTCTTTCAGAACAAGTTTCGGAAAAAATTGGGGATCCGGGAAAATCGGCTGACTCAGTAGGTAGGTAGACGGTTTTTAATAGACGTGAATATGTTTCCTTGCTGTGACAATTTTGGTTGGACATCCTCCTGTAGTGTGGCCTGGTAGTGTAATTTTTAGGGCGTTGGACCAGTGATGCGAAGGTCGCAATTTGACTCTCGGCCATTCCACTTTTAGGCAAGTTGTTCACACACGTTCCTCTGTCACCAAGCAGTATAAAATGGTACCATCCAAAGGGCGTTGACGCCGTACGGCTGGGAAGGTAACCATAGGTCTGCTGTCGCTCTGTTCGTTCATCACAGACTTATGGCCGGTTTTTACACCGCAAATTAATCTCCCATTAACGTTAGTGGGAGCTTAACTCATATTAATTAATGGGATTTAATAACGTTAATGGGAGATTAATTTGCAGTGGAAAACCGGCCCTTTGTGGTCTGTCCACCTATGGGCTTAATGTAAGGGAGGTGAACAGCACACCTGCACTCCTCTAAGGTGTGTGGCCACTCCTGTGACAAAGAATTGCTTTAAAGGTGATATGCAATGATTTTTTTACCAAATTGATTAAAAATCGTTTCTAGCTGCTTACTGCAATATAAACCCGTCAATGTAACAAATTTTGATAAATTATGCCGTAAAATACTAAAAAGTACAAGTTTATTGGTCTTTTTGGTATAGTTATGCTTCGGCTGTTTCCGTCATGTGTGACGTCATACCAGGATACGCTTGTTTTGTTTGCGTTGTTATGTGTTATTGAGATTAGATAAGTTATTTATTTTACCAGTTTATGTTTTAAGAACTGATTTCTACGTCGTTATTCCTATGTGTTGTGTAATGTCTCACTCATCACTCCTATAGCCTGTTCCCTTGTTTGTTTTCCCGGTGTGACGTCATCACTTGCAAAAGTAAACAAATCACCGGGTGCACACTTTCTGGTGCTTTTTCTAAAATTTCCTAATTTTTTGATGTTCCTTAATATTCAAATAAATTTACTTATATTAAAGACATACTATGTTATGGGCAATTTACTTTAACAACCAAAAAATCATTGCATATCATCTTTAACATCGCCAGAGATTACCCTGTGCCCTGATGGCTTGGCAATAGAATGCTTGATTGTATGCTGTGTCTGAATAGTTACTGGATTAGGTTCGGGTTCAGTCTCCTGTCCGGTCAGAGTCAGATTACTGTCAGAATAATTACCTAATTATAAATTTTTGTTAATGAACGTCAGTCATTTTTCCTGTAACTATAACAACTGATAATGGAAGCTGTCGGGTATGGTGAGTTTGTAAC
>Ga0209363_1001505_pt1 | contig 11267 bp, 9 predicted proteins | sample WorMetexBAHAMAS3_FD_187385 | JGI IMG/M metagenome (GOLD analysis project Ga0209363, IMG submission 187385) | Marine gutless worms symbiont microbial communities from Max Planck institute for Marine Microbiology, Germany - Inanidrilus exumae... | ecosystem: Host-associated > Annelida > Digestive... | reverse complement strand
ACTTTTAGGAGTAGATTAAAGACCGAACTGTTTAATGTAGCTTATGTTGCCCAACTTGTCTAGTCATCGCCACCATGCGCCTCTGATTCGCTTGCGACATATGGCGCTATATAAATGTGTTTTTGATTTGATTTGATTTGATAGTGTATGTATGAAACTGCTATAAATACATGGTGCTTCAAACCTAAGTCACTGTCAATAAGCATCATTAAACATCCATATCATTCACATCAATGCAACAGATACTACTGTTTTGTACAATAAACGTTGGGCAGTTCAGAGGTCATGTCATCATTGATTATCAAATTAAAAGTTCATACATAGTAGTTAGATTCAGTGTTACAGCGAAACTAACCTTTGTTTCAGACACGTACACACGTCCAGTAAACGAGACCTGACTTTTGTACTTTGCACACGGATTCAGTGTTTCTGGTTTCTGTTGGGAAAGCCAGAACTACAACGGAATAACACTGCAGTGAACTACTAACATTTTGTTGTGTGGGCTTACAGCGGTTATAATACAGCCAGTGTTGTTAAGTATTTAAATTCCAAAGTACTTAATATTGCATCCGGTATTTAAAGACAGTATTTAAATACTACATATAACTGAAGTAATTAAATAATATCTAAAGGTTGCTGAACAGTATTTACACTAAGTGTTTGTACTTTTTCAAATACTAATACTTCATGAAGTAAAGTGCACAGTTAAACGTATTACGGAACTTACGCCTCGAGGCAAAGAACACTACATTACTTTCAGTTACTTACTTGGCATTATGGATCTCTGAGAGTCTGTTACTGACGAAAATCAGCAAACAGTACTGGTGACTGATGACTGAAGACTTAGGACTATTGTTAACACAATAATGAAACTGAACTGAGGCTAGGCCTATATGCTGTAACTGTAAAAAATGTTTAATAAATCTCAAGTTGTTTTTTGCCTCATGGTGCAGTATATTGGCAGTATTTAAATACTCCTTGGCGGTATTTAAATACCACCACTGGTACTTGGGTATTTAAATGGTATTTAAATACTGGACTACAATGCATAATTCATAAGGTATTTTTTTTAAATGAGTACAACACACCTAACAAGGACAAATATCTTTCGGCTGGAAAGAGCAGTATCAATTTTATGCACCGCAAATACAAGAATACGTACCAGCACTTCACATCCAGCTTCCGGATTAATAGTAAGATTAGCAGTGAACAAACGAAGCTGCAACACAGCATTGTTCACATTTTGAGCAACAAGCTCTAAACAGTAACAGTACTTCAACTGAACTGCCTACAGAATATAATGCAAATATTACAACATGGAAACAAATTTATCTAGACGTCATAATCCGCAGAAGAACTGGGTATACAGAACTATCGACAACAGCTGAAAAAATAACGTCTTTACCATGGAATTTTTACATCCTTAATGTGAATTAATTTTTCTTAACATGAACATTTTCATGTAAACCCAATGTCGTTTTTTCATAGTAGTTTAAGTACGCCTACTTAAATAATGACAATGTTTATGGTGCTGCCATCATGGTCAGAGCCATTACGAGAGTTAACCCAGTTCATTTGGTGAGTGCAAACTCATTGCCAGGCGGCCGCCAACCCTCAGACCAAGCCACCCGACTTGGGATGAGTCTGCCGGTAGGCTGCTACCATCCACATCACCATCGCCATTTATTACTATTACTCAACCCGAAAGCTGATACTCTTTACCGTCCCACGGAAGGTGCAAAGCCTAGTCAACCTATGCATTGCAGTAAGGGTGTGCAGCGTGTGCCCAAGGCTGTATACTGTAGTGGCTGTCATGATAAATGCACGCTACGACTAAACCACTGTGACCCGTACATAGGCATCTGGGTGTGAGCAATTTGCTTAAGGTTGCCCGACAGCGCGGCAGCCGGGAATCGAATTCACGACCATCGAGTTGCGAGTCCAACGCCCTATCCACTAGACTACCGAGCCACCCATTTATTCCGAGACGATCAGGAAGACGTCCTCATGAGTGGTCAGGTTGACTAAGTAACACTGACTTGTGGACAAAAAGCCTCGTTAGTATGTGTGCCTTCACCAAGTTGAGCTACATGCCAATACAGATTGCATCTTAATGACAAGATAAAAGAGTGGCGCACATCCAATCTGTCGCTTTGGTTGTACCAGTTAATTCTAAGCAGCTGCCTCAAGCATTTCTTACATGTATAGTACCACAGGACAAGTGCCTGGCATTTAAGGTGCTCGGTAGCGAGTGTCAGTTGCTCCATGTCTGTGTGAGGGCCATTAACTGTACAGATGAGACCAGCAGAGTATCTCCATCTGTTCTTGGACATTCACTGATCTGGTTTATGCCAATGACACTGCCTTGCTCCCCTCATTAGCCAGAGATGCAACCGCATCACTACTGAGCTTAGGTGAAGTTGCCCCTCACCTACGTTTGCACACTAATAGGCCTACCAAATATTTCCAACATTAGGACCACAAATATAATATCACATTGCAAAGTAAAAACATTTAAGCAAATTATCACAAAACTCAATACATATGGTCTTTATCAAACTCAGTTATCTATTTCCCATTCTATAACCTATCAATTTATCACAAAAGTGACAAAACGGCAGTATGCCTAAGCCAATAGCAGAATAAAACATACCAGCCACAAGATGGGCAGTAACAACAGCCAGATCCAGTCTGGTAAAATGCCGTATGTCAAGTTGGTCATCACCAGACCAGGGCATGCCGTGTGTGAATATACATTCTACATACAATATACAACACACCTTCTCACGCTGTGCAAACAACTCTGACAGTTTCAGGTGTGACTTTTCACAGCATATTTGACGAGATGTCATTCATAATGCCACCTACAACTCGACAGTGAACAGAACTAGGATCACCCATCGCTTTAAGTTTTAATCCACTGGGTACTGACTTGTATATATATTCCAATACACTGAAAAACTGTCACAAATTAAATGATTGTATACAACACATCTTTTTCGACAATGAAATAATAATGATTATCAGCTTCACTTTTACACACTTAATGGTAGTGATGTGACTATTGTGGTTTTTTCTCTCGATTTCTATTCAATTTTTTATAAAAGAGTTTGATGTGGATTCGATTTTTCGCCCCAATATTCGGAGTTGAAGATATAAACTCCTCTGTACTTAGCGTGATCAGATTCGCAGAGATATAAACTCCTCCACACTCAGCGTGATCAGACTCGCGGCGGTGTAAAACCCATTCTGTGACCTCCTGCACCGATCGCCAGTCCCTCTAGTGCGATACAGTATCGGAACTGGGTCACACTTGCTCCAAAAAATCGAGATATCGATTTCGTTCGATTATCCTAAAAAACGCGATTTCGATCTCAATAATCGTCACATCACTACTTAATGGGACTGTTACTAAAAAGACACAAATACCAGTGTATTAAAATGCCACGGGACTACCAGTAAACAGTAAATGATGATACACAATGTTAAACAAGTGTGTCTGCAAACCTTGCTATTGAGACGAACATTGAATGCATAGCTGAGCAAGTCAGATGCATATTTTGATGCACTGTAAGGCTCCGTGCTGTGTAATAAAATGCAGCACAGTTATGAAAACATGACGTAAAGCAATATATGACACAAGACACAGACACAAATCAGTTAATGGCTACTTTCCAGGCAAACCTGGGTTTGCCGTTAATAACCTCTATTTTCTTCATCCATTTTTCCAAAAAAAAACTTCTGCAGATTAACTGAGCAGCTTTTGTACAGACTGGATTCCCTTCCTGTCAGCAAGTCAAAGTATACCATGTTCCAAAAATGGCCAGACATTTTTAGTATGACACTGCCAAATTGCAACGCATTGTAGTGCTGACACTGTTCATATCTTATGTGGTGTTCTTATGTATGTTCCAGTAAAATATCGTCATATGTTAGGGATTGATTTTAATCACAGTTTACAGCGAAAATAACAGCCAATACAAACTGGACACACAAACATACAGCTACATCCATGATGATCACAGCTACACATACCATATTAATATCAGTATCCCTTAAGGAAACCATACACAACTCCAATCTTTGAAAGAAACATTAAAGGATAATTCACATGCACTTCATAACAAGACACTAATGAATGATGATATCGAGATTTGCATTAACGAATGCCACAAAGCCCACAAATATTGCATAGCAGCTGACACATAAAAATGACAGAAAATTACACAAATACTAATTAATTCCAAGCGTCATCCAGTTACCAGAGTGTAATTCAAAGCAATCGTAGATATCACACTTCGCCCGCGGTGTGCAATCGCACCACCTGTGAAGTCCCGTAACTATATAACTCCGTAACATAAGTCCGATTAACGTTAAATTAACTTCACTTTCTTAAGTTCATGCATCAAAGTCAGTGATGTATTTGTTTCTCCACCAACGTTCACCATTACCATAGTAACAATAGCTATGCCGACGTGTGTTTCGGTGATTCTTCCCATTAATCATCAAATTCCTCAGTTCCTCTTTTACTTCAGTTTGCAAGTAATTTTGAAATAGGTAGTCAAAATTATACCCTTTAATAATAGGAAATTGAATTTTGTCCGACTTCACGGTAAATAAGTAAATTTAAGCGAAATCTGTCCTTCATAGAGAAATTTATACCGCTATATGGCCCATTGTACAAAAAAACATGATGTCATCCACAAAACCGAAAGTAAACCCCCATTTCATGGCCAATAATTGACTCGTCCAACGCTTGCAATCAAGTGTCTGCCCCTGTCGTGTACCACTGCACGAACCAGTCCAATTCAAAATTCGGGGGTATTAGGCTTGTCGGGCACGTTTTCCTCAAAAATTGCCCCTTCCCCTTTGGGGATCGTCACCCCCATATAACACACTGTTCCTCGAGCCAAGCCCAGTCATCATCCCAAACGGCATTTCGATCGGTACAGCCGTTTTTGTATGGGTCCCAAATGCCATGCTGTACAATGCATTGTCAATGTGGAAGAAAACCCCAAAATTGCCCCTTCACCTTGGGATTTCGTCAACCCGCAGGAGGAGGATCGAGCCACAGCCATAGGCAACATGCACAAAATATTTGGTAAAGATCACTTGTGTGGTTCGGGAGATATCCTCGCAGACAGACAAACAGACACACAGACAGATACACACACAGACGTGCTCATCACAATACTTCGCAACAGCTTATGGGGGAGAAGTTAAAAGTGTCTGCCACACAATACCGCTGCTTTGTTCATCTAAAATACTTTAATATTACGAAGCAGAAGGCACTCAACTAACCCGTGTTCATGTTGAATGTCATCCAACTGAAATGCTTCCTTCTTGGCATTGCTTGACGAAGTCCACATAATCTGCAATGGACGATCTGGCCCACATGCAAGTGACTGCAGTTCATTGACCTGACGTCATTAACGCAAATAGAAATACCTTGATAATTATCATGCAGCTACTTGAGAGCCATTATGCAGTAACTGGCATTCAGCAAGTTAGCATTCATCAAGTTGTAAATAATTATACTGATATCAGAGATTCACAAAGTTAGCAACGTCAAGCCATAAGTGAAGACCTGAAACAAATCCAGTCAGCGAAGGCTTATAACTTGAACAAGTCAGTGAAGTCACTTCTTCATTATTACCGACCACTTCAGTGACCATACAGATCAACTGGATAGTTGTGTGTGGGGTGTATGTCAGTGCGTCCAGACGACGTTTGAACAAAATTACTAGTGGCATGAAGGTTCACTTCGACCCTAACTAGGTCAAGTTCAAAGTTCAAGGTCAATGTTCCTTTTTCAGCTAAAAGTAAAATAGTGAAAACCACTTAGGGGCGTAGGGCTCACTGTAGGCTAGAAAGGCACGGTTGGCTAAAAAGCAGACATGAATTTTTAATTTCCGTCAATAAGCAAAATCACAAGGCATTGAGTATTTTGTGCTAAATGTTTGGTGCAACCTCGAGTGAGAGCATTCAAGTTAATTTTCAGCAATAAGTTTAGTCTACTCTTTCACAAAGCTATCCACAAATTAGCAGCAGAGAAAAGAAATCAACATTGACTTCAATTGTGCCTCACAAAACAAAAACATTTCCTCTACTGCAACCACATTTTTGCAATAGCAAGGTGGACCGTTTCTTCTTGCCTGGACCATTTCTTCTGAGCTACTTGGTGTTTTTTTAAATTTTTTTCCTTATTTTTTCGTTTCTGTGCCATGCGCTAGATTAAGCATCAGCTTTTGAGTGCACGTTAACCTACTGCATCGTATCGTATCGTATAAAAAAATTAATCTGCATAAAGCACAGAGCAAAATAAGTGGTACTTTGCATGGATTATGCATATAGCAGTGCATGCTGTGCTGTAACAGGCATTTTCTTTATTGACGACATACAGTCAATAGACACATGTAATACATACAAGTACAAAGTGTCCAAATATGTTAGTAGCAAAGATCTGCTTTAGTCCATCATCAGTTAATTCATCTGTCTGCCTCAATAATCCATCACCAGTTGCAAACATATGCACACAACGACTACAATGTGCACATTTTCAAACGACACTAACCACTGTCTGCAGTTTAGTACACTACGATCCAGCAGCAGCTTTAATAAGAACAAACAATAAAATATTGTATCAATTCATTCAAAAAAGCCATCCATTGCATAAAATATACACTGTATAATACAACAGCAATGTCGTATCAAGTGCTGATTTAAAACTGTACAAAAGTTATTGGAAACTTACGAGGAAAACAGCTGATTCCAAAAGTTACTCCAGTCAACTGTTGTGCCTGGCATTATTCCTGCGTTCAGAAACAAGTAGTCAATATGACGGAATCTGAAAGCCACAGGTGAAAACAGTTTACAAAAACAAACACTAATTTCTTTAATTCTTTACAACGCACATCATTTTTACAGCCATTACACAGGTCAACCTGTGTTTTAAGAAGTTAAGAACTGGAATATTTTGTTGCAGCAGTTTTTAGCACCCATGTGGCCCTGCTGACAACAACTAGTGCATTCAGATTAAGAAGATGCTGGAATCTCCTCAACTGTGTTACCTACAGGCTACACTGTATCTGTACTGCCATTCTTTACAAAGATGTAATTAATACAGATATAACTTCATAATGCAGCAACGAATTCCATGTGTTCTTCACACAAGAAACAACTTTCTAACTAAATTTGCTTACATGTTTAAAGAAAATTGTTATTATCCACCTATACACTGTGGGGCATAAAAAACACACCAAAATGTGTTTCGCCATAACTATCGTAAAATTCAACGGATTTGGAACAAATTTGGCAGATTGCTTCTGAAATAAATTGTTCATAAAGCAGTGCAAACAAATGTCACCTGAACCGAGTACCAGCTTCGTACTATCTGCTAAAACTTGAAAGTCACTAATACAACTGTAACGTAGGCTATATTCCTAAATGCAACGAGCAGTTGTCACTAAACAAAAAATGTGGAATCTTAATGTTAGACAAGAAAATGCAGTGTTCAATTTAGCAGCTGTTCAAAGTGTTGTCCCTTTGCACGAATGCAAGCTCTCAGCCTTGGCCGCCACTGTTCAATGGCTTTATGAACGACGCTTTGCTTCAGCTCAGCCCAGACACAGGTAAGGCACTGCTTCAGATCATCTGTGTCCCAAATCGCTGTCTAATAGACGCGTTCTTGTATCAGCACCCAGATGCTATAGTCAACCGGATTGAGGTCTGGTGAATTCGCTGGCCAGACATCTGGTTCTATGAAGTCTGGCGTTTCATGTCGTAGCAACTCGATGGTGTCCCGTGCACGGTGTGCAGGTGCGCTGTCCTGCTGGAATATAAAGACGTCCCCTGACATACGCTGAATATCTGGCAACATCTGCTGCTTCTTTCGATCTGACGAGTTGTTCGGTGAGTTTGCGGGACATTCTCCTGGCTGAGTACAAGATCTTGTATGGTATTAATGTTCTCTGGAGTACGCACTGAATGTGATCATCCGCTGCCTGGCTTGCGACATTAATACCGTACAAGATCTTGTACTCAGCCAGGAGAATGCCCCGCAAACTCACCAAACAACTCGCCAGATCGAAAGAGAAACTGGAGCGAGTCGTAGCTAGAGACAGTGGGTAGAATAAGCCACGAGGACCTTCATCTGAAATGCCTGAAGAAACGAATATAGTCTATGCTACAATTGTATTAGTGACTTTACTGACTTTCAAGTTTCAGCAAATAGTACGAAGCTGGTACTCGGTTCAGGTGACATTTGTTTGCATTGCTTTATGAACAATTTATTTAAGAAGCAATCTGCCAAATTTGTTCAAAATCCGTCGACATTTACCACAGTTATGGCGAAACACATTTTGGTGTTTTTTTATGCCCCACAGTGTATATCTAATTACCTCTGCCACTTCTGGTGAGTGTTCTGTTTGAACCATCACTGGTAGATTTGTTTGTTAGCATGATAACAAAATTAAAGGAATAGGTAGATCATGGATCAGACAAGTCAATTAAATTTTTGAAGTAATCTGGTACATATTCTGGATATCATATGCTTATTACGAATTGTCCAGTAGATGTGAAAAGTGAAACTGGCAAAACCAGTTACGGCACAGTGCGGGTTAATTTAGACTTTGTGCCATTTAGCTGTGGCCTGTGTGGCTTAATGGTAGAGCGTTCGATCGCGATCCAAAAGGTCGCGGGTTCGAATCTCGGCCGGTCCGCTTCCAGGCAACAGCCTTGGGCAAGCTACTCACACGCATGTGCCTGTCACCAAGCAGTATAATTTGGTAGCGGCCGATAGGCGGTGATGCTCTTCGACTGGGAAGGTAACCGCAGGCCTGGTGGAAAGTAATGGCAGCCTACCGCCGGGTGGATGGCTTCAAGTCACCTGCGGGCTGAATACCTGTACAGCGGGATTAGCTCCAGGCCCAACGCTCGGTAACGAGTATGGGAAACTTTACCATTTTATCTTTTACCATTTAGTTACCTGCTGCTCCCGGTAATAACATTGTGTCACATTCGACATGGCATGGCAGAGGCATACATGTGCTCTGTGCTGTACCAAGTGTCGCTGCTCTAGTTTCATTACTTAACGTGAAGCCATATTAAAAAACTGCAGTTTAATAAAACATAAAAATAATACTTATGTTAAACTTATTTTTCATATGTTCTGTAACACTACCTCTGCCTGAGAACAGTGACTGCTCGATAAACTGAAGCTGGTTTAGCGACATCAATCAGCAAGATTGAAACATTTGCCTCAGGACATTTAGAGAGCAACGAGCTTCTTGCAGCTTCTGCTCGCTGCTCATTACGACATCCCAGACACACATGGATGCTGACGTCATGTTGCAATAAACGTAAAGCCAGTGCAAAACCAATGCCACTAAACAAAACAAAAAGTATCAATAACGAAACGATCCTCTTATATAACAATTATCTTATCAATGCAATACTAAAACAGGATCACAAAAAGTATGTCTTTGCCTTCTTGACCTCTCTGCCGCAACTTCAGCAACAGAGAAATACCGGTAACTGGACAACTCGTGGACTAGACAACTCATGGATGCCACCATTAACAGTAGCTGTAAATATGTTGAAAATAATTAACGCTTGGATTTTGTAGACTGGTTTTCAAGTAGGTTTACTTATTTGCATATTCGTATTCATTTGCCAATGGTGTTTCAAAATACCCACAGAAGCAAACAAATACTGGTATGGTAGAGGCAGCATTCATGAGTTGACCAATCCGCAGGATGACTAGTCCATAAGTTGGCACATCCTACAGTTGTCCAGTAACCATTTTCTGATAGTGCGCCTCTGCATCTTCGGATCCCACGTTGCTCTATAAACGCTGTCATTATTATTACATACAGAACATAGACGCATGCCATAATGCCTGCAGATTACAATTTACTAGAATAAACACGTGTTTCATGTAGTTATTTAAGTTACTGGCGACACGATTGAGAAATATAACACACGCGCAGAGACAGATGACAGACAGACTGATTGTGTTGTTAAGGTGGCAGGAATTTGCAACTCGGTCGGTGGCGGTGTTTTTTTGACATGCCACCACGGTGGCGGTGCCGGTGGCGAATATCGGTTGGTGTCAAGACCAGGGCTGTTAATTGGAAACAGGTGGATGTCATGGTTCAGGTTCGGTTGTCCTGCAATGCGCTAACTGCTCAATGCATGCGACGGTGGAAGGTGCACTAAGTGAGACCGCGTGACGGTCTCACTAAGTACAGTGCCTAGACTGTCACAGCTGTCCGGGTAGTCCTGTCATTTGCGAGTGGGGAAGCGGACGTGCGGGGTAGGGCGGGTGGCATCGCATCAACTGATCTCGCCGTGCGTTCACGTTCACGCAGGGATCAAATGAATGATGCTGCCGAAGTGAGGGGCAGTTTTCAGAAAACAGCCCCCAGAAAGTCCGCCGAGCACACTGTAAAACACCACTATGACGGTGACGGTAGCTAACCACTGTGGTGGCAGTGAAAGTTCAGTGGTCGTAACAACACTACAGACTGATATTAACGCGTTTATTAAACTGTACGGAATAAGACACATTATATCAACAAGAAATACGTTCTGTGGAACACGGTATCTGCCCCATAGCCGAGTTCACAAGTCCATGACTGAAATGTGACATCCGATAACAGAATACCGTATCCTCTATTCTGTTGATGTCGTGATGTACATGTATTGCTTAAAAATATTAAGTGAATACTGAAAAGTCACTAGGTTAATTTTAACTTGATGCCCGTAGCCGTGGATTTTTAAAATTTCAAATTTTTAACAGTCTGGACGGTCGAGAGGTTCGAAATGCATCATCGTGCCAAATTTCATCAAGATCGGTTCAACTGCAGCCGAGATATGGCTATTTTTAGATTTATCAAGATTGGCGGGCGCCGCCATCTTGGATTTCTGAAATTTGAAATTTTGATAATATGCACATTTTTCGATTTCGCGAGTTTGCCATATTTAGCCTACATTGTATCTGAGTGGATTTCGTGGACTTTGTGGTTTTCGATTTTTAGGCTGACCGGAAAGAATAGGAGATTTTGCATAAGTGATGATAAGATTATTGGGCACTATCGGAAACAACATTTTGGTAAGACCGGAGGCGTGTTCCGTAGTCAAGCGGCTTGCAAGTGACTTGCAAACGAGATTGTTCCTCACAAAAAGCTTGATGAAATGTTGTTTCCTATAGTGCCCAATAATCTTATCATCACTTATGCAAAATCCCCTATTCTTTCCGGTCAGCC
>Ga0209363_1001504_pt1 | contig 11267 bp, 3 predicted proteins | sample WorMetexBAHAMAS3_FD_187385 | JGI IMG/M metagenome (GOLD analysis project Ga0209363, IMG submission 187385) | Marine gutless worms symbiont microbial communities from Max Planck institute for Marine Microbiology, Germany - Inanidrilus exumae... | ecosystem: Host-associated > Annelida > Digestive... | reverse complement strand
TAGACCGGCTTCTCTGCGGGCCGGAATAGAGGGCTCGGGCGGCGGCGGGCAAGCCAAAATCGCGATGTCACGCCAAGGGCGTAGCTTACGAGGACGGACGGACGGGCTGGCGGGTACAAGCAATCTCGCCGCACAGTGGCGTGACGGCGTGTGAAATTTAAAATTCGAAAGTAGGTCATGTAACCCTGACCACGCCCATTTGGGCTTTTTGGTCGTCAAAAAGGCTAGTACTTGTTATAACCATCCAGGTACTAAATTACCAAGTACTGTCGAACTCCAAGCGTTTGTCGTTGCAGTGATGAAGGAACATCATTCGTCATTTCAATGACCTTGACCTTCACCGCTACGAGTCATTTATTATTACGAACGTCACGTGACCGCGTTTTAACCAATCAACGGAGCACGCTGACAAATCCCGCATGTGGATTGTTAACAGAATTGTGTACTGCGCGCGGACTGAAGTATTCAAATACTGCGTATCTCTAGCAGGTACTTTCGGCGTGTTACGACGCCGGAGGCAAGCAGACGGGGCCTGATAGTGACGAATAGCGATCCGCTGCCAGTTATTTTATCTGATAAGATAAACAGAGGCAGTGATTTGAAAAATCGTCAGCCAGGAATCACCTTAATATTTTACAATAAAAATAAACAATAAATCTTAAGTACAAATTTCAGTTACTGTAACAATCTAGCGCGTCGACAACAATACTGTCTGTGGCGTGGGAGGCAGACAGTCTGGAGAAGAGGATCTGACTGTGCATATGAGTCCATTCGCCGCATCGCTAATCCGGCTGGCGTGTGCTAAAGTTCGGGTCTGACCGACAACCGGACGTGGATAGCTTCCCGCTGGAGGCTTTGCCGGATGTCGTAAAGTCCAATGTGCTAAAAGTCGAAAGCGCTGAGAGGCATTTCTGGTTGTCGCTAATTGACCCTCTTGACGTGGTTGACAGTGGCCGCTATAATACACACAATATCGTGGCGTCATGTTTCAATATTTCGCCGACTACGAGAAGACACCAATTGCTTTGTTTAACCAAATAACAACTGGGGAGGGTGTGAAGTTTACCAACATATTTCTTAGCACGTTTTCGAGAAATTTGCGAAATTGACGGAAGAACGATTTTAAAAACTCAATTTAGCATTGCTGCTGTCTTTGCACCTCAATTGTGCCAATGCATCGTAGGCCTGTATGTACGTATTACATGACTGTACTGTATGTATCTTTTAGGACAATTGTTAGAGCACTCTGTGCCTTTTTGTCCTGCTCTACTGTACAAACATTGTCAACTGTTGTCAATAACTATTTTGAGCAAATATATGATGATGATGATGATGATGATGAACGTTGACGTTGGCCGGAGATATGTTGCAGAGGGCGTTCACTTGCATGTACAGAATAGATCGGAGTCTGATGCAGTAATATTGGGACATATCTTTACCAGCGAACCGGAATAGTGTGATAGGCCTATGAAAATCTGTCACGAGACTGCGACTCGGCCAATCACAGTAAGGTATTTAGTTAATTTAGCCAATCAGAGCATTGAAGCGTTTTTGTTGGTCATAGCGGCTTTTCGACGACAAAGGGTGAAAGCATTCCGATGGTCGATAGGATAGTATGAGATGCCTTAATGGATCCTTGCAACACCTTTGATTATTATGCTGTCATTTGGCGGCCTAATAGTAATCTTTATTCACCGCTTTACGTCCATAATTTCCGTGATTAGCAGACGTTTATGGTCTCGGCATTACTGACTCCGCGCATACTCAAACCGCTGCTTTTTCTACTTCCGATGTAAAATGTGACAGCTTTGTTGCACTAAGCAGCTAAGTGTTCGCATGAACGGAAACACTTTGACGATCAGGTGATTACGTTGTGGTTTATGGATGTTGTTTTCCTATGCAGCATACGTGTATATGAGTTACTTAACACGCTGTTTATGTCAGCCCAGTTTTGACAACTTCCTGTTAAAGAATACATTACTGGCGAGATCAGTCACATACTGGCGACCGATCAGTTTCATCATCTTTCAATGTCTGACGTTATTAGTGATGAGTGATGACATTTAAATGACGTTGAACGGTTGAACAGTCTTTCGGTCGAAGGCGGAAGTAGAAATACCAGCTCACGTATGACTGACGGTCGTTTTTATCGCGCGTCACCATTGCACAGCTGTGCATAGCGCGATACTGCTGTAGGAATTCTGTCCGTCAGTCTGTCTGCCTGTCTGTCTGTAACGCGCTGGTATTATGAAAACATTTATTCAGAATAAAATCCGGTAGCGAGCAAAACAATACTGGCCCATTATGCGGACCAGTAACAATACGTACAGCGACGTGCGTTTCGGTAGTTCTTCCCATTAATCGTCAAATTTATTTGTTTTTTTACTTTAGTTTGCAAGTAATTTGGAAATAGTTAGTCACAATTATGCCGTTTGTAATAGGAAATTGAATTCTGTCCGACTTTACGGTGAATACGTAAATTTAAGCGAAATTGGTCTTTCGTAGCGAAATTCATACCGCTATACGGCCCATTATAAAAAAAGAACTAGAAATGCATTGCAGAGCCTAACCTAGCGTGTAGCCCGCGCGGCATAGCAGTGAAGCCGTCTAGTGTATAGGTGAAACAAAACTGAGTAGTGATCGCTCCAGAAAACTTAGTACTGATCCCACAAGGTCTAGCAGTGGCGCCGCGGAGCCAAACTGCTGATCGACCAGGGGTGTACATATTTGCCCTTCTTAAACTCCGGCGTTACTGGACCAAAGTTTACCAAATTTCTACACGATGTAGCCAGAGCATCGCAAATGAACTTTTAGAAATCGGAATTGCAATAATCTACTTCGTGTAGGATTGCCCAGGTGACTAATGAAGGCGAGTCTGCCCATTTTGCCCATTTTAACCCTGGTGGTCATGGCAACGTCCCTTAAGCGATCGGAAAAAGAGGGTTAAATCAGTAATGTACGATCATGTCAGAAGTGTTCTTACACGAACCTTGACATGGCATTTGTTTATTTTCTTAATAAACAACAGTATATCAAATACCTGCCATACGGTGTAACTTCAGTAAAAATCGGGTCAGGTGGATCCTGAGATCTTTTTGCCCAAAAGTTTATTTTTAATAAGAAACTAGATGGCTATATTGTGTGGAATGCCCACAATACAGTATTCAGCTCGAAGAGCTTGGTTATCAGTGCACAAGCTGTTTACTTTCTGCATTCGACGAAACCTAGTGTCACGTGACTCAATCGTCGATGGTGATTGGCTGCCTGCGACTGAGTGATGTCAGGGTTATCTGCCGTGTTGTCAACCCGCTTCGGACGTCACAGAAAATTTGGAGAGGTTGCTTGTACGTATGTTCCGAAAGTTTTCATCGCGTCACCGATCGACGTGTTTTGTAAAATTACGTGAAATTTGGCCGACGGGAAATTGGTGAAATCGTGCGTTGCATACCTGACAAAAACAAGTCATTGTGGTTCTAGCAAACATGGCATTTTTCTATTATTAGTATTTTAAATTACTTTTCAATACGTGAGTTGATTGGCTGTACATACACTGTGACGACATTGTTGGTAGCCAATCTGCAACGCAGTCGTTTCGTGGCTTAACGTATCGCTATCATCACATCGGTTACATGTTCGTTCGTTCGCCAATAATCGTAATGCCATAACATGAAGACTATAACGGTAGTGTACGTTATGGTCATTTTCGCTAAAGTTTCATGTTGAACTGTAAAGTAAGTAAAGTATACGTGAATTTGTACAGCGCATCGTCGTAACTACCTCTCATGCGCTCAGACATGGATCACGCAGTTTTACCTGCAAATTACACCATGCCTGCCTTTACACCCGAGCCGTTTGGCTGGTACTCATTTTACCGTCCCACGGAGGGTAGAAGGCTGAGTCGACCTGGGAGGTTAGTTACATACTGAAATAAATTGTCGCCTCCTGGAGTCGAACCCGGACACGGTCACCCATCCCAGTACTAACCGGGCTGAGCGTAGGTTAACCTCGTTGATCAAGACCAACGACGCTACCACTACGCCCGCCGCCACCTATAATACTATACTATACTGTACTGTACTGTACCTACACATGTACTTCGTATGCTTGAGGGTTCTGAACAGACAGTAAATGTTTCGCACCATGCAACTTTCTTATCTCTCGACGCTATGCCATATAGCGCGGCATATGCGGTGGTCGCAGAGCATTTATTGCCCTAACCCTTAAGACGAAAGAGAATGCTAAATGATTACACATTTTAGCTACTTACTAAAACAATCAACGTGTAAAGCTGATGACACACGATGAACCAAAAATAGGCCGATCTTTCGATCATACATAATACGACAATCGGACGAATTTTTGTCAGCCGACAATTTTAAAATTTTAAAATTTTAACAGTCGATTTGTCGGTGGCAATCCTGATTGGTTGGCGGCTTTTGTTCACATTTTTGAGTCCAATTTGACACGCGAGGAAACGACGAAACTTATCGAACTTCAGTAAGTAAACGCTGTGAGCGTGTTGAGACATGCTAAGCGAAGTTAAACGACAAAAAGAGAACGAAATGGACATTATGTACACACTCGCAGACGATAAAACATCGGCTGACAAAATTCCGTTGACCGATTTTAATTTTTATATTTTTATTAATCAGTTGTAATCGATTCCTTTCAAGTAAGGAGAAACATTAACGCATTACGCACTGGTAGTCTTAGAACCCCAATGAAATAATACGATACGATACGATACGATAGTGTATATTTAGGCCTACGTACGAATGCCATCTTAGCTTAGCGCACGGCACACAAACGAAAAAATATGGAAGAACTGAAAACATTTTGAAATATTTTTTTAAGCACGAACGATAATTTTACGCCGTTAAACCACTAGCAGATTTTTTACAACTGTGTTAAGAGTAGAATGAAGTACGGCCATACCGATTGACTGTATATTGAATTTTTATTTTTATTGTGCAGTGTCTTTGCATAATACATAGTTATAATGTGCATAAAGAAAGTTTCAATATAATAAAGCAGAAATATCCACTAATCAGCAAGGACCGCAAATCTTGCCAGTGCGCACTGAAAATAGCCATTCATCGCGGAGCTGAAAACAAGTGTCCTTAACGGTGCTATGTATCGAGTTGCGCGTGAGTGCGTGTAATAGCGGTAATAACTTAGCCTACGACTAGTAATTAGACTCGATAGCAGTCCATCGGACATGTGTGGGTGGTCTTCTGAAAAAGATGCTCGGAAGAGAAATGATCGTATTTACTACGTGTGATCTTGGATAGACCGCCGTGAAATCCTATATTGTGAAACAATATGGCAGTCAGAATGTAGTCCGGCATAGGTACGTTTTGGTGATTGTATTCGACTTTACACGCGCGTAATCACAGACTTCAATCTTCTACTGCTTCACGAAATACAAGCCCGCGTACAACGGACCGCGTGATGCTGTACGACTGTACGAAAACCCCCATTTGTAAAGGCTTGTAATAGGCCAATAAGTGACCACGAAGGTCATCAAAGGTCATCGGAATTGCCGATATTCGATAGACCATATATCACTTCCTATTAGTGGTCTGTGGTAACGTCTCTATCTTACATTCCGCTTCATAGATATTAGCACATGCATATGATTGCCTGTGACCTTGAGAAGTTCTTCAATTTCGACAAAACGTTTGAAATTACAAGCCGCAGCGCTTTTCGATTCGTCTGTAAGCACGTCGTAGTTCTACTGCTATATTTCCAGAGATATGAAAGTCGGAAAGCTTTTAGACAGCAAACAACCGAACGATACGCTAGCGCTATGTTTTAATGCTTTTCGTTCTAACATTTGGATTAAATGACGGTGAAGAGCATTGCTACAAGCGAGTGTGTCTTCTACTCGCCATGTTGTCCTTTCCAAGGATCGTACGAAATTACCGTAACGTCTCCTTGCGTGAAACCGGAATCAGTTCCGGCAACACAGTGCAATCATGAGCATCTTAGCAGGTCCATCCGCATCACCATCATCACCACCATCATCATCATCATCCGACCAACGTAGATTACCTGCTCGTCATTCACGCCTCACCATCTTTTCTCTGTGTTGTCCACAGTCATCAGATTCATCCGTCGTCAAAATCTACTCGATGTCAATCAAAACTACAGCAATAATTCTCGTAGCACGATAATCTTTGTCTGCAGACGACGCTCATAGTGCTGAACTTCAGGCAACGTTTATGACTTCACTGAAGGAACTAAAAATACACTACAAAATGGACAACGGACAAATCGCGGCGAAAGGATAACGACGGACTGAAACTGACAGACATAGGTAGCGACGAAGAAGGCTTAGATAAATGCGACGGACATCAAAACGGTCTTGAACAACGGTAAAACGTTTTGGATTTGTCGAGTTTAACTAATTGCCGGCAGTTCGGCAGAAAACACGAGATTGATTAATTATTTTGCGTTTCACTTAGCAAAAGTGACCTTCAAGGTCATTCAAAGTCATTGGCAATGGTGCCATTTTATAGGCCACATACGATTTCCTATTAGTCTTCCATTGCAACTATGTCTCTATCTTGCACCATAACGAGATTATTATCACTTATTTCCCAAAATTTAAAGACGTCACGTGACTTTGAACCCTAATCCTAACCCTATACCCTTTTGGGAATAATATATCATGCATTTACTAGTACTCCTGTGCATCAATCAGCATACGAAATTTGAAGTGCCTATCTTTACCAATACCAAATATATGATTAGGCAAAATTTATAGTAACGGGTCACGTGACTCTGACCATGCCCTTTTAGAGGTGGTTTGTCATCCGAAAGCTAGGATTTGATACAGTCTACCTGTATGCAAAATTTGAAGACTGTAGCATAAGCCGTTTGAGAGATATGGTTGGCGGCTACCAAAATTTAAATGGTTCACGTGACCTGACCACGCCCATTCCAGGGCTGGTTTGCCATACATGGGCTAGCAATTGCTATAATCAGCCGACCAAATTTGAAGTCTTTATCCCCACCCACGACGTATATATGACAGGCGATACAAAATGTCGAAAATGGGGTTTGGACTTTGAGGTAGTTAGTGGTCACTCAAGGTCACTGGAAATAGCGCCAATCGTCCGAACTGACGGACATTCGACGACAGCATATACCGAGCTAGTATAGCGTCGCGCGGTAAAAATCGATGTTTTGGTATTTGTCCGTCGCGCTTTTGAACGGTGAAGATTGTGAACGCCGCGTTTAGATTCCGATATGGCAACGTTTGTAGTTGTGCAATTGTATTCAACTTTGTCTCTGCGCCGCTAGATGGCGCCATCACCGAATGTTAAATTTGAAAATACGACCACATTTGCGTTTTGCCAAATGTATTCAGTATTCAACAATCAAGCGTCAACTTGACGTGGAAGAGTACATTAATGTGGCGCGCCAAACCTGATCCTGATCGGAGAAGGAGAATGGGTGTGGGTGGCTCCAAAACAACTTCAAAAATTGCCCGTTTTGCTGGACTTCAGTGTTTACCGTTGGACTCAATCGACTTTGATGACAAATTGACAAACAGTTGATTCACTGGTAATACACTGATATTGAATCCACACAAGTGTCAGCTGGTTACTTGAAGCAAATTCCAAAATGATTGAACATGTGCGGCGCGTTCACAAAACGTGCTTATAACTTTGCTAAAAGGATCAGAAATAGTAAAATTTATTAAAATATTGTGAACTTCATTTATCGGACGGTTCAATGATGTTTTCATGTTTCACGATTGTCTCACTGTTTTGACAGAGAGACATTTAAGTCTATGTTACGCCACTGCTGCAATTATTGTGAACATTAAGCATACAAACATTAACTGAATCTCAGGCGATGGCAGCTAACAATAACTTCTGACCGCATGTTTAATACAATGGTAGAAATGAGCTGATTTGTTTCTTTGTACTGGTAAACCTTAAGGTTTGGAATTTGAGATTTGACAATATCGAAACAGAACGTTTACGGCTCACGAAACCGACGTGTAATCCGCTAAAATCGAATCTACAGAAGTGTTCAAGTGGCGGTTTGAAGCAAATTCCTATAGTTATTGGATTTCCTCGTACACGAGATAATTACATTCTCAGAGTGCAGCTGAGCTAAACGCCAACGTGAACGGTTCTCTCGCATTTCATGCCATTGTCCGCTTTCAGTTTGTTTTCGTTAACTTTTAGCGCAAACCGCCAGTTTTTGAGCGAGCAAACGGCAACGAAAAAACGTTAACCGATAAATTAGGCAGTGAGTTAATTGCGGCAGCGAAATTATGTACAATAAGTGAGAACTGTTGTTTTTTTATAAACATTTATTGATGTCTGTTGATGAGTTTAAGTGTCGAACAGTTTGGCTGACACTAACAACGAGATTTCACACGAGAGCCGGCAAAGAAGACTCTGCAGTTTCTAGACACTATTATTGCCATAGTCTCATTCTTGGCGATGGTTGTTTACTTCCTGAAACAGCGTCACTTCGTCTACAGAAACTGGCTGTGTTTGCACACGTCACACGCATCTGAAAGCTTAAAACTCTACGTTCTGTCATCGACCTTCATTCGCCACAGTACTTCTCTATGAGGAATGTCAATAAATGTTAAAAGAAAAACAACATGCTCCGTGGACTTACACTTACCGCGTTTGACATAGACGCTCTCATTGACGCGTCAGATCGCAAACTCTTTCGGCAGTCCACTCAGCCATGGTCACAGTCTGCACCATCTTCTCCCTCCTAAAACATCTACTTACAGACTTTACCAGCTTCGTAAGAGGCAACATCCATATCTGCTTTCCACTGTTCAATATTCGCAGTTTAAAAATTGTTACATCCCGATTGGTTGCGTGGCACAGTGATTAGACGTTGTTCTTTGACCGGCGAACTTTCCGTGTCCCACGCTCGACCTGTAGCTGACGGGTGACCACCTATGTGGGTAAGACGTCCGCTACAGGTCAGCCAACTAGGCCAACGCAGCCTTTCATCCCTTCGAGGTCGATGAATTGAGTAGTGAGCTACTTTGTCGGATGTTTACCGGTCGCGCCATCTGGTGATTGTTCACGAGGTTAAGCCGGTGCGGTTAATTAACAGCTGTGCGCCGCATGTGTCAGCAGTTTAGCCGAGCTTAACCCTTCTGTATAGGCCTATAATTTCTGTTGTGTCCCGCCCTGCGTGGCGGATGTTGGTGTTGATTGTGCAGTTTGTCATCAATCAAATGAACGAAGATTATTATTATATCAATCGTTGTTTATTTAAATATGAATAACTTTCAATTAGTCATGTCACGCTGTGTCAGCCTAGTTTTTAGTTAATCTTTGTGTTAGCCTATTAAGGCTGTTATATCAGTTCATATCGTTCTTTTTCATGCTTTGTGTATTACATTATACTTGTATTTTATTTGTAATCTTCGTGTAACAGTGTGCGAATTTCACATTGCAATAAAAGGTTACTTACTTACTTACAGAACCAAGGCCTATCGAACATAACCATCTCCAGTAACCTTGGGTGACCTTTAAGGTCATTTTAATCATTGTAAACCTTTCAAAATGACAACTACCGTACAGCTGGGCAGCACTGTGGTGTTACAGACAAGATGATAATCTCACGTAGGCTTACTTACTAACGTTGTAAACGGTCAGACCACCTAATGAGAATTTCAATGACACGGAGCGTCGCCTAGTCCCACTGTAACGAAATGGATTCCTTCAAAGATTCCACGAAAATCCATCGACAATATTTTGAATAATTCTGCTGACAGGCAGACAAACTCGGACGATTTTATAACCTCACTCGTGCAGGTAACCATTATTATAGTTGGTGAATATTTTCTATAAATTCTGCAGGTTGGAGTCTTTTATTCGTCAATACTGAACAACGCCTGAAAGCTCACTCTATAGCCTACGTAGTGCCTACTCAAAAGAAGCGTGTATCGTGTCACGTGACACACAGTGACGTCACACAGTGATGCGCACGTCTACACAAATCTGCAGCATCCACAGACAGACCGTACCTCACTAATTATGTCCAACAGTTACGTCACGATTATGCGTTAATGACAAACAAAATATTATTACTGTGCTCACTAATTAGTGCAAATTACCACTAATTTACAACAAAATTGCCACTTATTACGACAATGTAATTATCTATAAATGATAGCTTGTTTCAGACACGGTTTCAGCCAGTGGCAGGCTACGTGAATATATCACAAACACGCAAACAAAATCGTAACAATATTTAAAGTTTGGATTATAAAATTCGAACTACCAACATCTATGGAATAAAAACAAAACGGTATACACAAAACTAGCAAGGCATTCGTAGATAGCAGACTTCGCCCCCTTCGCCGGAGGAAGATCGAGCCACGGCAACATGCACCAAGAATTCGGTAAAGGTCGAACGTGTAGTTCCAGAGATATCCTCGCAGACATACAGACAGACAGACACACACACACACACAGACGTACTCATCACAATACTTCGCAGGCCTTACGTGGGCGAAGTAATCAAAGTAAGTTAACACAACCAATGATATTTCCGTTAACGTTAACTAAAGCTGTATCTGGAACGACAGAAAAGTGAAAGAATCGAAAAAGAACGGAATAGAAATAAAGTTAGAGTTCGTCAAGTCCTCGGCAACGTCAATGTTCATGTTGGCGTTCATTAAAGACCACGAGCATATCACTCTAGTCCACAATGTGGTGAATACACAATACCAGTCAAAAATATCGATTTTTAGTATCCCACCTGCAGTTAATGGTCCGTAGCGCTGGCCCACTGGCATTTTGCCAAGATATTTGATGTCAAATATTAGAACGAGGCGTCTGCCAGGTAGACAACAATGTTTGCTTTTCACGCATAGCTCAACTGAGCTAATATTTGAAGGATATAATGTTCTAGTTCTATGAGTAAAATAGTCAAAGCTCAAATCTTTCCACGATGAACGGTCAAAATCAGCAACTGTGTAACGAGTATTAAATTATGAACTACCGGTGGTTATTATTCACTAACAACTATTAGAATACACCGCAAAATATTGAAAACAGTCGTTCGTTCAGTGAACTGGTCTGACTCATGACGACGTAATAACTGCAACCGTGACTGAGCAATAGCGAACATTCCACACAGTTGATGATCATTCATCATATTTCTCTTACTGCTATCATTTTTGACGTTAGTGTCGTAGTAGTAGTAGTAGTAGTAGTAGTAGTAGTAGTAGTAGTAGTAGTAGTAGTAGTAGTAGTAGTAGTAGT
>Ga0209363_1001503_pt1 | contig 11269 bp, 10 predicted proteins | sample WorMetexBAHAMAS3_FD_187385 | JGI IMG/M metagenome (GOLD analysis project Ga0209363, IMG submission 187385) | Marine gutless worms symbiont microbial communities from Max Planck institute for Marine Microbiology, Germany - Inanidrilus exumae... | ecosystem: Host-associated > Annelida > Digestive... | reverse complement strand
GTACTAGTGACGTCAATGATTCATCATCATAAAAATTTCTGTGTGAATAAAGGAATGAATTTCCTACAAAACGTATATTTCGGATTTTTGATACTTAAAAAATTAACCAAAATACACCATTTTGTAACTTATTTATTGAACGACCCTCGTGCAAGTACAGTATAGTGTCAAACACAAGCCGTAGTGAGTCAGTGCGGGTGCACAGTTGTATCATTTCCCTGTTATATCATTACCGTAATATAACGATGTGCACTAATTTAGTCATTAAATCTGACTAAAATGCATAGACTCCGATTAAAATGACGTAATTTATTTATAAAATTTACACGAAAACATTCTGATAACAGAAATTAGACGCTGTCAGAAGCACTATCTCTGTCCGCTGAGGGCAAAATGAACAACTGAAGAACACGGAACAGAAACATGCATTTAAAAATTAAAACAACTTTCACAGACAAAATGACATGCGTGCACATAAAGCTTCAGTCCTTCCCACGACAAGTGCGTGCAAAGGGTGCCACTGATCGCGTCTATAGCCGTCAACCAGACCAGATTGATTAAGGTTCTACATTCCACTCAACACAAGAAGGTCATTTCGGAGACTTCTTCCCAGCCAATCACCTGACATGGTACTGACGAAGCCAAACTCAACACAACAAAAGCAGACATGCATCAAGAAACCAACAGATGACGCAAAAAAATAAACATTAAAATATATTAAAACCAGGTTTGGTTTCCTTGATTTACATCCAGCTGGAAACAGATCAGGCTTATAAATACAACCCCAGGCCTGCACGGGTCCCCTAGCTTTCCTGTACAGCTCCTGACTTTGGCTGGTACTTATGGCCGCATCTATCCATGAAGCGACAGCCATGCTCACCTGACCTGGGTTGCTGGTTACATACCGAGATAGTTTGCCCGCACACAAACGGTTAATCTCAGCACAAACTGGGCTCAATGAAGTGCAACTTGGTTGAACAAGACCAGCGTGTTACATGACAGTCAACATCCAGCCATACACGCATACATATACAGCTAACATCAGAACTCTTCCTGACTGATGACAATATCAACATACAATCACGACGATCTTCATGATTAAAAATGTTGCAATTTCATCAACAAAACAAAAGTCACCAAAATTTACATCGGATATAACATATACGTGATGCGAGTGTTTAAGTATTTTCCATTACAAATAATGACGTGCCAGTATGTACCATCTAACAGGATTCACACAGTGTCTCAAAAACTGGACCTCTGTTGCATTTTCAAATAACATCAAGACCATATTGGTTAAAATTATTTCAAAGTGTAACAGGGATCCAGTTCTTTTGAGACACAGTGTAGAACTAGCATTGATTACATACATACGATGTGACACCAAAAAATCACATCAAGAGCTGTAAAAACCTTAATATTACTACAATAATATTTGGTTAAAATGTCAAAATAAAAATGGCTAAAACTGGCCTTCAACATTTTCACATGCATGCAAAAAACTCAGTTAAAGCCAGAGCTGTAATGTCAGTTAATGAACACAATATAAAATAAAACACAACACACCCTAGAAGATTACGTGTTATTAAAATTTGACAATATTTAATTAATTAGCGCATTCTAAAGTTTTTAAAAAAATACTTCCAAAAAATACTAGCACTCCTGGACTATTTAAATTCGTTGAACACTACAGACCTTTATGGGACAAATGCCATTCCCAATGCCGTCAAAATACTGGAAACAACGTATTTGCCACTGAAACCATTCATGTGCAACAGACTGTTTGGTGTTTTGTTATAAAAACAGAATTTTACAGCATACAAGTTCACTTATAGGACACCAAAGTTACGCTGAATTTAACTCTGGACAATCAGGACATATGCAACCTTTAAGGCCACTATACCAGTCAAGCCATATAGCCAATCACCCCCAGTTAAGAACTGCAGCATTATGTTGCAGCAAAGTTTTAGTGACGTTGCTCACCACAGCGGTACATTTGCATTAGGCAGAAGACACTGTCTCTATACTGTACGTGGAAAACTAGGCCACTTGAATAAACACCGAATCACATGTCCTAGTAGCTGGCTGAACAGAGAGCACAGCATGGTCACAGCACCTGAAACCTTTATCGATACGTCAAAATATCATCTATGTACAGGCTACAATGTTTGGGCAGGACGCGAACACTTGGACCTTGTTAGCACGACGTGTTCGACATGACGTCCAACAGTGACGACTGGTGAATCGGAGTAACAGTTGGCCACCATGAGAGAGTGGGCGGAGTCTGTAGGCGTGCACGTGGACAGAGCTTGCAGCAGGTGCTCTGAGGCTGAGCTGCACTAGGTGACCAGCGGCTGTGTGTCGTCATGTTGTGATGCATCCAATGAGCAGTCAGCTGACAAACCTACACATTCAAACAGCACAACTGAAAATCACACGACTCAATTACTACAGTGAGTTGGTTTAAAAATCCCAACGAAAACAACAAAAATGAGGTACGTACAGAAGATTTCACTCTGTTGACCCCATCTCTCTCCGACCTTTTCTTTTCCTTCCTTTTGTGCTGAAATAATTTTGCATGCAAAATCGCCAACTTTTAGGGCAGCCAAATTAAGGGTTTTACAGTAAACTGTTCGTAGCTGATGTCTTGATAATAAATCACACGAGAACCAGCAATTCCACAGCTTCTGAAGTTCTGAACTCGTCGACGTGCTACTGACCGTGGGTGACGCGTTCCGTTCGTGTGCGGTCTTGTGCAATGAAGACCGCAGTCAGCAGAAAGAATGCGCCTCCGAGCGCACATACGAAGCACGTTATGTACAAAGCCGACTGCATGCTAACATACTCGACGATCTTCGGAGTCTTGCTGTCAGAGTACCAGCTCCTGAGTGCATCAGAGATCTACATCACATCACGTATCTCAGCTTGTAGTATTAGTCAGCCAGTCAGCCAATCAATCAATCAATCACTTGCTCATGCGGTTTATCACCATTATTGTTATTATCCACACATGCCGATAGGCAAGGTGCGGATATATCGTTTAATGTTCTTGTGTGTGATTTTGTTTGACTGTACGGTTACAGATATCTCAGGTGAGGATAAAGCTAGCAGCGTCAAATTTTGCGCGGTGGTTCATCGGCATCCTGGGCAGGACATAACACATTTTGGTGAACTTTTTATGCTCGCCCAAAATCAGACAAATCAACCACCCACCCGGAAGTAAAGTTCAGGGAGGGAAGACGTACCGTAATCGCGTGCCTATCACATTTGCATGGCGTGTGGATGTAGGATCGGCATGTGTGGATATACGGCCGTCCCCGAAGATGGACATACTTGTTACTTTTTATTTTTGCGGGCCTACTAGCAAAAAGCCATGGGTATGAAAACTGAAACTAAGAGAACACAAATGGTTGCAACTGCAACTTATCCAGTGATTGATCATACTGCTGTGGAAGGAGACAAGAACAGTTATGGACAGTCACTGGAAAACAAACCTGGTTTCCCTGGTGTCCTCCGTAACGGTTGTGATGCACATGTCAATATCATGTCATGCCATGGCAAACGGGTAGATGTGAGTGCAGATTAGTTTAGCGTAGGTAAATGTAAGGCTTCCCATACTACCGAGCGTTGGGCCTGGAGCTGATCCTGTTGTACAGGCAGTCAGACCGCAGGTGACTTAAGTCATCCACCCGGCGGTAGGCTGCCATTACTTTCCGCCAGGCCTGCGGTTACCTTCTCGGTCACAGAGCATCGCCGCTCCTTAGCCGGCACCAAGTTATACTGCTTGGTGACAGAGGCACATAGGTGTGAACAACTTGCCCAAGCTTGTTACACAGATTTTTTCCCGAGTAGGATTTGAACCCACAACCTGTTGATCGCAAGTCCAGTGCTCTACCCGTTGCACCACTATGCCACCCAGTTTAGCATATTACTACTATTATTACTATTACTATTACTCCTGTTATTATTAGAATTATTATGACTAGTATAAGATGACAAACGAGGCAGTACATACAGCTCCTACAATGAAAGGACTGCCAGCGTCACCCAACATGTGAGACATCAGGATCTGAACAGCTTCTGCTGACGACCGACGAGTTGGAATCACTACGTACTACAACATACAGTGTGACACGGCACAGTCTGTTAGAGCACAGTGTGTCGTGGCACACTGTGCTGTAACAGTGTGCCACGACACAGTGTGCTGATCACAACTTCAAAAAACCCCGTGTTGATAACAAACAACTAAGCATGTGTATGATGTTTTAGAAGTGAATTCAATTCTGCATAAAATAACACAAAATAAGTGTAGTCGTCACAGAATAAAGTAGAAGATGGACCCTGAAACATGACAGACAGCGATGTGTAGAATAAAAGCTTGGTAAATTACCAATAGGATGTCGCTGACTAGAGCCCAGTTCAGAAACAGCAACGTCTCAGCCACTAATATCAACACCTAGACACAAATATGTACGCGCACACATACATACATAGACACAGAATAAAACAAAACAATGACCTACAGCAACCGTGTTGTTATAATAATAATAATAATAATAATAATACTCATACAATTTATATAATGCCTATAAAGTCCAAAAGTACAGAGGCGATGGGCTAAGTCTGACTAAACAAATGTCTTTAAATGTCGCTTGAAGGTAGCGGTGGTGGTATCACAGAGTCTGATGTCGGGTGGCAGAGAGTTCCAAACAAAAGGGGCAGCTACAGAAAACGCGCGTCCAGCAATGTCAGTTTGAGTGCGTGGGACGATAAGTAGCAGTGCGGCAGATGATCGGAGCTGTCTCGCTGGTGCCGCTGTGTGGAGCATGTGGCTGAGGTATGACGGCGCCGATGTCGTCAGGACCTTGTGTGTCAGCACCGCCCTCGTCTTATCTGACATATCAAGGTCAGGTCAACGACATGACCCAGATCCACTAGAGCATAACGATCAGACAATAGAGGAATTTTTCATGGATTAACCGTAATGTCCTGCTACCAACTGGACCATAAAACACAACCGACTAAACTACAACAAACAGCACTGATGACATTAACATCCAGCAAGTGTCACACGTAACAATGGTAACGAACGTTCCACCGCTTTCAACCGATGCCAAATTCCGGTTAGCAAGTACTAGGTGTGGTTGACCCATTTAGATAATTATCATCCAAATATTGTAAATAGGTTTATAAGGGTCAACCACATGAAAAACGCCCCTCACGTGATATGACACAGCTGGTGAGGCCTATCATGACTGAGATCCACTACAGTACAAAGATCTGAGTCATTTTTCAACTGAAAAATCAAGCCATAACAGCACTTTATATCATCAAAGGGTCTGGATGGTGAACCGTGACGTCATTCAACCAACCAGGTGATGAAAACGACCAACTCGACTATCGTTAACCAAATCAAAATACTCAACACTGTTGAAGTAACTGTCAATGTAACCATGGTAACCATCTCTAAACCAATGCCAAACTCTACTGTTGTTGACCTTGCCGCATAATTACTGTCAGAACACGGCAAGGCAGATGGTAAACACACTCGGGTTGGCAATGAAAAAACGAAGCTAATGTACGAGGGGTGCGAGTAAAAGAGCTTATATTTCACAAGGTAGTGTGGCAACAGGTTTGAACTGTGTCGGGTTCTTTAATGACAACTTTAATACAAATTTACTGGTGAGTCTTAGTGAAATAATCTGAATATCCGTCAGAATTCGGCGAAGTTACGGGAAAAAGAGTGGTGTCAAATTTCTGATTCGGTGATCACCGGTGAAACACTGACCCAGGTGGCGGCGATGTTGTATCGCGAGAGGAACAGAGAGAGGTAGAGGAACGGCGCGCTGGTGAGCATTCCAAACGCACAGACGAACGGATCAGCTCTCGGTGTGAAATGACGCAGCTTACTAGCACTGAATGAGCCAAGAGCAACTCCCATCAGACCAGCCGCGCATGTGATACCACCGAAGGTCAGCGGCACACTGATGACAGACGACAATAGTTCACAGATCTTCACTCTGTCAATAGCTTGATAAGTACTATTACTTCTTTGGTGGCTCAGTAGTCTAGTGGTTAGGGCATCGGACTTGCAACTCAATGGTCGTGGGTTCGATCCCCAGCCGCCGCACTATAGGTCGGTTGGTACTGGGATGGGTAACCGTCCTCGGGCGGGCATACCATCTTGGTATGTAACCGGCCACCCGGGCAAACTCAGCCTTTTACCCTCTGTGGGGCGGAAGTGAGTGCCGATCAAACTGCGGTGATGCTCTGTGGCTGGGGAGTAAAGACAGGATGGCTCATTCTATTTGTGGATAAGCCCGTGGGTGGCAGGTAAAACTGTGTGAACCCTCGTTAACACGTGCCATCCTGAGCACTTTAGAGATGAGTTTCATAACTAAGCGCTATACAAATCTACACCTTTACCTTTTCAACGGCCGTTATTTTTTCCAGGTGAACTTGGGTCGGCCAGTTTCTCCTCGGGTTCACCTTCGCTAAACGTTTCAGATAAGAATCTCTCGGAATTAGTATAACAGAGCTTTTGACAGGTCAGATCTTTCCTGACAACCATCCATCAGTGTCAAAGCAACACAAAGCACTAACCCTAACCAGTGACCTGACATCATCCTAGCTAAAAATTGCTAGCACGATAATTACTGGCTCGATATCTTCTGTGAAGTGTGTACTCCCAGCTGTGATATGATAAGTAAGCATAGGAACATACCAGACAATTAATGAAAACAATCTGAATGCCCTAACGGCCGTCAGCAAGGGCATTAGTGCAGTAAAACTCTGTTTCAACAAAATCCCTCCGTTCTCAACTGGGGCGTTGGCTAACATAGAGAGATATCATAAAATGCTTGACATTGTTGTTGCTGTTGTAACGATTTGACTGACATACGTTGTTTTGTCAGAAGTGCCCGACACGACATTGAGTGACTTTATCATGTAGTCCGGCGCCCACAGTGCCAACGCTCCACTGACGAATGCCACGCATGTGAACCCAGCGGACGACAACATGAAACTCTTACTACAAACAAACAAAACAAAGTTAGACTGACGAGCATTTGTAGGCAACGGTCGGCCGCAGGTAGCATTGCTCCGTGAAATTTCCCAACATTTCCTGGACTCTTTGGGGCACTTGTACCATGATGTATCACCCCCGTGACATGTATATTATAGTCAGTGCAAGCAGTACACTATAACTGTCAGTGTATAGTCTACAAAAATGTTCACGATAATTTAACAAGCAGCAAAAAACATTAAAACAAGTGACTGAAGGCTAACAATAGTATACTAAACACTGGTGTGGCCCTAAATGTCAAGTTAGCAATAAACAGTTTTCCTGACAAGAGTTTTGCCGGACACTTCTCTGACGTTTAGTCAGTCAATTCCTTGAGATTTCCATGACAGCAGTTGAGTTCCCTGACATTTACAGGTTTTCTAGATAAATATTCTATGTGACAAGAGAATGTCGGCCAGTGTGTCACTAGCAAAGTTAACGATCATCGGCAGTACATATCCAATAGGCTGCTTTGTAGTTGGCAGAAACAGACAATTTTCTCAATACAGGATATACACCTGACTAACAAATTACTGCTCTCGAATGATATACTTCTAAGTGTTTCTAGACAATAAATGACTACGGATATCATGCAGAGAGACAGTTTGGTAGTCAGTTACGTCTCTGAGCATCATGAAAAAATCACAACAGTCACCATGATCTTAAATCATGAGATGAACATGACAATATTGATACGTACTGGCAAACGAGATATTTGAGATCAGCAGCCCACGAAGTCGACTGAAGCTCAGTGCCATGTTCAGCAGAGCCACGGACTGGTTCACGGACCAGCAGCATAATGAGTACAGAACACACTACACCAAGCCCTGGCGTTAACTGCATACAACACACACAGACATATACAACTAACTACACCAAGCCCCGGGGTTAACTACATACAACACACACACAGACACATACAACTGTCACATGATGTCCAGGCAACAATGTATCACGTCATAGACACGTCATTGCCATGCTCACACACTAATAGCAAGACGAGCAAAGCAAACATAGATGCCATGGGAGTTAGAAAGATTTAAAATAGCAAAAGTGACCTACAAAGTCACTCAAGGTCACTGGTACTGGTGCCATATGATAGGTCACATACAATTTTTTATCAGTCTTCCAACGAAACTATGTCTATCGTGTACCATTTCTGAGTCTATTTTGTACCATTTCCGAAATATTATCTGATATTAAAAATTTAAAGAAGTCATGCAACCCTGAATGCATCCCTTTGGAGGTAGTAGGTCATCTCCTCTGTCTCACTCCACCGTCATCATACATCATCACTGTACACTTAGTGTCATTTTTACATTCAACATGTCCAATCCATCTCAATCTGCCCTACCTTCATCAAACTCACTGGTTCCAATCTCAACTATTTTCTCTATAATGAACTTTTCATATCTTCTTTCAACAACAAAAAAACAAACGCTTGTTAAGCGGCCTTTGTCCAGTACAACGTGGCTAGTTGGCACCATAAGGGAAACCCATTCTGGATTTTAATGAAGCAAGAGATGATGCAGTGGAGTGACTTCAGCTGGACCATATGCCAATCATTTGCACCTCACTTCAGACAGACAACTATGCCAACATCCCATCGTTCAATTTTACAGGCAGGATGCTCTCTACCTGGTGGACAACCAACAGTGCAAAAGCACTGAAGGCAGTAGAATGTTGATCTGTTGGTTTGTTAACACCAGCTTTAGGCTTAAATTGAAAGATGTGGACACTGCTCAAAAAATTTTGTTTGTATTTACCCACAGCCTTCGGCAGAGTGTAAACCTAAACCAACAGTCAACTGTAAAAACTGCTCATTATGCACATGTATATCATTGTGCACAATTGTAATACACAACACAGCACAGAACAGTTATGAGAATCTTTCCTCTTATCCTGCAACAAAAAGCTAATTAGAAAATTAAACTGAACAAAAATAATGCAATAACATTTGTCCACCGACCCGTAGTGCCCACTGCCAACCGCCAAATGTATGTGCCATCTGCGCTCCAGCAATGTATCCCAAACCACTACAGCATACACATTCATCAGGCTTATGTAACAGAAACTGGTGAATTTCATTCAATTAATCACATATCCAAAATTATTTAACTGGTTTTGTAAAAACCTTATATATATTTAGAACTATTGCTCAAAGACTACTCTACAGCAGATACTCCATCTATGTTCTTACATCTGGTTTGTAAGAGGTGCACTATAAATGCATTATGATGAAATGCTTTATACTCACACACTCCCATGCAAAATTCAATTCTGTACCAATCACACAGGTGGTCTGGGAAATACGCAGCCAGCTCACCTTCATGGTCTGCTTTTTAAGCCACATAGCATGCAAGCAGTGCATAGATGTGGACTATTTCTACAGACATCACACGTAGTGTGGTCTGTGTGTCTGTCTGTGTATTGATCACACAAATGTGCTGTGCAAAATGGCTAAAACTATCAAGATGCCGTTTAGAGGGCTGACTCTTGTGAGCCCTGGCAACCATGTATTAGGAAGGGGCAATTGGTTGTCTGGCCCAATAAAAGCATTGTCAATCCCTGCTGTGGTTTATGTAGCAAAACAGTCAATCGTCAATAACGGCATGCAGTGAAAGGAATCATTCAATCCTTAATAACGGCATGACAGTGGAACTGCTGCAGGTGACTGCAATGCTCCAGACTGGTTGGTGTCACATTACAGTGTCCCTGTGAAAATTCCACCCCTCTGCTATGCAGCCTTTCGTAAAAATTCTTTTGATCACTTATTTTATTTTACTTCTCATAACGCATGCAGAACACTGCATGAATGTCATATACGTGACGTGCATGCAATATACAGAATATACTCATGATGATTTGATGCATTTGATGTACCATAATGCCATCAAAAACATGCTAACACTACATGTATTTAGTCCAAGAATGTACCTTCTGTGGTTATTAAACTTGCATTTAATTTCTAATGCATACTTACCATCAATAACCGTCAAAATTAGTAGCTGTTGGACAACAGAATTATCGAGTAACTTCATCCTTCATGGATGTGTGACCTGTGCCTAGTTTAACATGTTTCATTATCATTGACTGATTTACTGACCTGCCAACAGGAATAGCAAAATAGAAGACGGTCAGAGCCCTGGTGCGTGCGGTCTTGGTAAATATGTCGGCAATGATGGTAGGAGCAACTGTGGAATAGCTGGCTTCACCGATGCCAACCAGAGCACGGAGTAACACAAACAACCAGAAATACTACACACACACACACCCACTCACCGGCACTAAGTATACGGTAATTTTCTTTACCAGTGCACTGCTCTGTTTCCCATTGCTGTAAATTTCTGGACATTTTATGTGCATCTTTTTGCAGAATGGAAATGGAGTAAATAACAGTGCCAATTACTTCACACAAATGTAACTAAGCTAGATGCCATTAGCAAAAGTATGGTATGGTATTGTAGGGTTTAACGTCCCACTCGACACATTATAGGTCATTTCCCATTAGCAAAGGCATGCTAGCATGCGAACTGGTACTCTGTCATATCTGTCTGAATGCCTCCATCCCTACGTTTCCTTCTCGCACCTTGCAATCGTCATCCTCCACTAACTTGTACGTTCCTCGCACTAATCTTCACTTCGGTTCACGCTCGTTTCATATTGCAGCTCCAACAGTCTGGAATTCTCTCCCTTATACCTTCGTTCATCTCAAACCTTAAACACTTTCCGAAAACATCTTAAAACCCATCTTTTCCTGTCTGCATTTAATAGCCCCTAGCAACTTGTCCAGCGCCTCTAATTCATTCTACTAAATGATTATGTCACTTAATCAAATTTGATTACTTACTTACTTACTCACTTAGCAGTAAAACTTTGCTCCAGCAAAAATCTCCAGTTCTTAACTGGGGTCTCGGCTAACACATATTGATGTCTATGATGGCCATAAAGTGGTTGTTGTCATTTAATCTGTATCTTTTTTCCAGATAAAGGTTCAACCGAAATACGGCAATTACAACAATGTTTAAACTCGACTCTTTCCTGTTTGTGTAGCTCCTCTCCTGCTACGTGCCACATATATCATCACAGACTTCAGTAACGCAATTTCACCAGTTCACTAGAGTAACACTGAGAAAAAAGAACTAGTAGTAGCAGTAGTGGTGGGGGTGGGAGTAATAGCAGCAGTAGCAGTAGCAGGAGTAGTAC
>Ga0209363_1001501_pt1 | contig 11270 bp, 8 predicted proteins | sample WorMetexBAHAMAS3_FD_187385 | JGI IMG/M metagenome (GOLD analysis project Ga0209363, IMG submission 187385) | Marine gutless worms symbiont microbial communities from Max Planck institute for Marine Microbiology, Germany - Inanidrilus exumae... | ecosystem: Host-associated > Annelida > Digestive... | reverse complement strand
CTGTTATAATTATCACGAGTAGCTACTTCGATGCAGAAAAATAACAAAGTGCATAAAACATTTGGGCTTATACCGAAACTGAAATACAAACCTTAATTTGTTGACCATTATTTTATTATTATCTTTTGTTTTGTTTTATTATCTTATTACTTCTTGTGATTGTATTGCTGTCTCGATGACAAAATAAAGATGTGTGTGAAACCGAGCGGCGTATAGAGTCTGAGAAAGAGGACTCCCAAGGTGACCCATTCCTGCTAAATTTCAGTATTGAAGTTTATTCATGACTGTCCTCTCGACATAACTTTTGAATGTGCATTTATCAGTGTTTTAGTTAATAATTTTATACATTTTAAGTGATCAGGCGCAATTAGGTTAATTGGTTCGCTACATTTGAAAATCATGAAGAAAGTTCAATTTATGCATGTTTCTTGTTTCAATATTTCTCAAGCTACTGCATTCAGTGTGAATAGTTTCGTTGCTTAAAATCTTCAGTAAATTAAATTGTTCTATAAATCAGTTTTGTTATATCATTTTTTTACAATTTCGCGATACAGTAACACGTAAGCCACAATATATGCATCAATATGTATATATGCCGTGTAGGCCTATTGATGTTCCGATGTGCGGTATTCATGCACCTATAGGCCTATGGTGCAGTGCATGGCTTTTATAATATTTTGACTGTAGACTACATGTACATGTAACTTTAAATTATAATACTAATAAAACATGTTAACATGTTTAACACTGCAGTGATTGACCTTGTGTTATAGTATCGACTATACAGACCTTGTTCTAAAGGGCCTACCGGGATGCGAAAATCTTATTAGTAGGCCTATAGCTTTGTCGGTATCTTTTTAAAGAGCGGTAATTTGAAGTAATGTATTTTCAATTACATCAAGGGAGTAAATTATTCGTTGCTTACCACGTTTAAACTACTTTATTCGTGATATCGATTTTTTTTCTTTGTTATATTTTTCAATAGCAGCTGTCAATGACTCTCTTGCTGGCATGAACAACGTATAATTTCTTGTTCATGTCGGTTATCAAATTTTCATGATTAAATAAAATGACGAAACTGACGATTATGATGGCGATGATAATAATTAGTTTAGCAATAATACTTTTAATAAGTTAATAATAATAAATAATAATAGTAATAATGGCAGCAGTTAAAGAACCAGTGTGCATGATGCGTGATGACAACAAACGCCCAGATAGGACCACTCTCCTGTCATGGGCCAGAGGAAAATCCATGGCCTGGGATGTGACAGTCCTATAGACACATGCGTAGTACCACATAGGCAGCACAGCAACCAAGCCAGGTGCAGCAGCCGTAAAGACAGCACAGAACAAGATTTACAAGTATGTCAAACTGGCTAGTACTCACATCTTCTACCCATTTGCCGTGGAGACAGCTGTCGACGTCGACATGGCCATTGAGCTGACACAAGAAATTGGCAGGCGCATCACAACGATCACAGAGGACACCAGGGAAAAAAACATTCCTTTTACAACGCCTATATCCACATACCACAGCTCTCCAAACGGGAAATGCGGTCTCCTTCTATCACACTATTGTCACCGAGTGAAAGCGTCGTATTATTTAAAAATGTAATAATAATAATAATAATAACAAGTGCTCAAAGAATTTTGACAAAAGGCCGCATCGCAGGGGGATTTTCACGGTGCGGACAATGTCATGTTTAACTGCTGATCAAGGGCAGCGCGATGAATTTTAAAGTGCGGGTACAATCTGCGAGCGAAGCGAGCAGAAACATTTTTTTGTACCTCCCACTTTTTGTTCACTGGGGTACAACTGAGAAAAAAAATGAAAGCCAGGTTGTTATAGCAAGTTTGACAAAATGATAAACCTGTAGGATTTTTACTATTGTAAGATAAGAAATTGTAAGATAAGAAACACACAACACGACATGATACGAATATATTTAACATGTTCTTAAAAACGTCACAAAGGTGCTTTGTAGTGATGCACAAAATGTCTTTTCGAGTTTTAAACAGTTAATTTATTGATGCAACGACGATTTGAATTCATTTTTGCAACATTTCGTGGATGAACTCCTAAACGTCACGCTAATTTATACCATTTCCATTAGGCTGCTATTTTGTACCCCTTTGGGCATAGGTGGATTAGTACCCTTCACTTACAGCGACTACATAGTTTTTACCGCGCGACGCTGCTATCGCGGTATATGCTGTCAACGTGTGTCCGTCTGTCCCTCTGTTCGTCTGTCTGTTTGTCTGTCAGCAGTCGGAGTTCTACAAAGACAGCTAAACATAGCATCACACAAACAAGGCCATACGATAGCCCATGGCGGGACTCTATAATTTTCTGATGTTAACAATATCGGCGAAATTTCAACGGGATCAACCCAACGGGGGCGCCAAATAAAGGTGGGTAGGTTCAAATAGGCGATTTTAGACCAATATCTCACTATATCTCAGAAACGGTGCAAGAGACACAATTACTATGGAAGGCTAATAGGAACTCGTATGCGCTTTATCAAATTTCGCAATTTTTAATGACCTTGGGTGACCCCTAATTACCCCATACCACCCCATTTTGCACATTTTGAATTCCTTTTTATATCTTTGTAATAGGTGGACATAGAAACTTCAAATTTGGTAGGCAATTTGATAGTAGCAAGTCCTAGCCCCAGGACAACAAAACGTCTGCAGAAAGGGGCATGGTCAGGTCACGTAAACCATTTAAATGTTGATGGACGCCAACCATATCTCTGGAACGGCTGAAGCTAGAGTGATCAAATTTTGTACATCGATAGGCTATATCAAGTCCCAGCATATGGCGGACAAATCACCTTTAAAAGGGCGTGGTCAGGGTCACGTGACCTGTTTTTTTAAATTTTGCCCCAATCATGTCTTAAATGGCACTTCAAATTTTGTTTGCTGTTTGATACACAGGAATGCTCGTGCATGCATGATATTTCCCCCGAAAGGGATGTGTATCATGTGTGATGTATCACGTGACTCTTTAAATTTTGGGAAATAGGTGATAATATCTCGGAAACGGTGCAAGATAAAGACATAGTTGCAATAGAACACTAATAGGAAATCGTATGTGGCCTATCGAATGGCACCATTGTAAATACCCTTGAACGATCTTGAAGATCACTTTTGCTGTTTGAAACCTTTCTAACTCTCGTACTTCGTAAAACGTAGCACGAATTGAGTAACATAGCGCATCGCGCGATCCATTTGCAGTAGCAGAGCTTCTTGTTTTTACAGTTTAGGCCTATGGTGCAAACAGTGCATTCAGAATTTATTTTTTGCGGCATTGCATGGCGATCATACTCCTAAATATCATGCACGCAAAAACATGCAAATCAGTACCTCTTTTGCCTCCAATTTAAACATACTCTATCCTCTGCTTTTGAAAGTGGGGAGGATTTGTCCGGCCACTTTCTACGGTGGCGCGACTCATGCTGCTGATACGGTTCGGAGGGTCAGTGTACACCACTTTGCCAATTTCATGACGATCGCTCCAGCCGTTTCATGCTGGAATATGGCGATTTTTCCATTTTTCAAAATGTCGGCCATCTGCCATTTGAGTTTGTTATACGCGTGTTTGGACCACCCACGAAGAGTACTTGGTGCACGCGGTCTTTGTCACCGTGCAAAATTTGGTTGGATTCTATCACATGCAAGTTTTAATAATTTTGCGCGTTAGTCTAGAAATGCCTATTCACTACCCCAAAATGGTTTTTAGGGAATACACCCCAAATATGGGGAGCAGTATCAAAGTGACTCCCCAAAAGGCATTTGTTTGCGCGGAAACACGTCATATAACGTATATAGATCGTTAAAACCCGATCATGGGTGCAGGGTGGGCGCGATTAACAGCGACTCCCAATTTTTTTAAATGTGGCGGATAGCCCCAAAAATTACTCCCCCCTTGGATGATCTGGACCACGTGTAACACATGGTTCCTTGGGCCCACAGGCGTCAGTCCCCAAAACGGCATCTCGATCGGTTCAGCCGCTTTTGCGTATACAGCACAGCAAAAGCTCCCAATGCTTTTCAATGGGGCGCACAACCCCAAAATTTTCCCTTTCCTTTGGGAGATCTGGGCCCTCATCTAATATGTGGTTCCTTGGACCCACTCAAGTCAGCCCTCCACATACGGCATCTCGATCGGTTCAGCCGTTTATATTATGCAAGGCTCCCGAACGTGACCAGCAGCACACAGACAGAGACCGACAGACAGACCTACCACGCTACTTCGTCTGTAGCAATAGGCCGCATCACTAGCTATCGCTGCGATACGGCTTAATAATAAGAAGTGGTCAAAGAATTTTGACGAATGCTCGCATTGCCGTCGTGTCACCCATCGCGGCAGCGAATGGATTCCTATATAATACATGATTCTTTTCGCCTGCACGAGTAAATCCCTCAAACGGCATCTCGATTGGTTCAGCCGTTTTTGCGTGCACCGCAGCAAAGTCTCCCAATGCTTTTCAATGGAGCGCACAACCACAAAGATTTCCTTTTCCCTCTGGGATCAGGGGATCTGCACCCCATTTAATACTTGGTTCCTTGGGCCCGCGCAACTCGACTCTCCAAAAGGCATCTCGATTCTCGATCGGTTCAGCCGTTTTCGCAGGGCTCACGAACTGCAGCAGACAGACATATATAACGGAGAGACTGATCACCGCACTCCGTGTGTAGCAAATTTTGTCAAATTTTGCCTTTCTCCGTTTCAAGAGTGAGATATTCAAAAGCAATTTGTTATTACTCGCAAGATCCGCAGAATATGCAGACTGACAGTATAACGACATCCATCAACTAAGTAACTAATATACGATGCGGTCCGTTAACCTGAAAAGCAACGGATTTTACGTGCATGGCGCTTCCATATTTTACTTTCGTCCGCAGTCGACAGGTAGAAAATAGAGGTTCGGAGCCTCACTTTGTCAGTGGCAGATGACGCCTTTTGCCTTCCGCCACTGTTTCTGCCTGTTTCTGCAACGAAATCGGTGCCGTTGTAAGTAAATCTGTCTCAACGTATAGGCTACACCGTCCCCAGAAAAAGTATACCCCCTAGACGATGTACGATAGAAACGGCAAATCTGAACGCTTCCTAACAAAATAGCACGCAGATGATCCTGAATATATATGTGAAAGCATCGTCAAATTTCGTTAAAAAATATTATCTTATAGCGGAGTTATTCATCTTCGAATATCGATGACAAAATATCTCTGTTTCTAATGCAGCGTTACTTACTGCGTGTGACAGACAGATGAACGGACGGATGACAGAGACAGGAAGATAGACCGACACACGACAGCATATACCGCGCTAGCTCCGCTCGGTAAAAACCACACGCCATAGCTGTAGACCCTGCAGGCTATGAGTAAAGACAGCGGCAACAACAAAGCCTAAAAATTTTTACCACGCGACGCTATGCTATCGCAGTATATGCTGTCGTCGTGTGTCTGTCTCACTGTCTGTCTGTCGGCTTGTCTGTTCGTCTCTTTGTCCATATGTCCGCCCGTCACTGTGGCATCACACACCGGTATTGTATCAAAGCGGCTAAACGCAGGATCACGCAAACAATGCCATACGATAAACCAGGGACTCTAGTTTCTGATGCCAAAGATCTCGGTGAAATTCTAACGGGGTCACCCTCAACGGGGGAGCCAAATTGAGGTGGGGGTAGGTTCAGATTAGTCAAACAGCCCAATGTCTCTTATATCTCTGGAACGGCTAAAGCTAGAATCGTTGAATTTTGCGCACAGGTAGACTATCTCAAATCCTAGCTTTTGGATGACAAATCACTTCTAAAAGGGGCGTGGTCAGGGTAACATCATGACCCATTTTCAATTTTGATGCCCGTAATCATATCTCCGGGACGGCTGAAGCGAAAGTCGCCAAATTGTGCGTGGTGGTATAATACATCAAGTGCTAGACTTGGGTGAAAGAATTCCCTGTATATAATGGACATGGTCAGGGTCACATGACCCGGTTTTAAATTTTGCCCGCAATCATATCGGTGAAGCTAGGCAGTTGAAAATCGTGTGGTGATTGATACACAGGAGTACTAGTGCACGCATGATGTATTACCCTCAAACGAAATGTGTTTAGAGTCACGTGACCTCTTTAAATTTTGGGAAACATTTGATAGTGTCTCGGAAGTAGTGCAAGATAGAGACATAGTTGCAACGGTGTGATGTAATGTACTGCTTCTGTACATTGCTCACAGATTTGTTTTACCTTATTTACTATAGTTAAGTTTCTGTTTTTCTTATGTGCTTCCATTTATGGTGAATAAAGATACAATGGGAGACTAATAAAAAATCGTATGTTGTCTATGGTATGACACCGTTGCCAGCGCCCTTGGATGACTTTGAAGGTCACTTTTGATGATTGAAACCTTTCGAACTCCGATACCCCGTGAAACATAGCACTTAATTACTTAGTTACTTACTAGCATAGCGCGTCGCGCGGTTTCTCTGTGATAGCTGAGCTTCTTGTCTCTTTTGTTGCACTACATATACGCATGTATATCATGAAAAGTTCGCCGAGTTTTATACTGCATATGTACCCGGCATCCTTAAAGATCCTTTCTACGTGGCTTTAGGCTATAGATCCTACTGACATTGCTTGAGTCGAAGCCGCTTCCCGACGAAGACAGACAATAGCCACAACGATGGCGAGTCACTCTCCTGCCACCCCACCCCTTACCCACTCACCCCCGTATAGCCTCCACGAGTTAGGCCTACAGGCCGCGCAGGGTGGTATAGGATTTGGGACGTTAAGTGACGTTTTCAAGATTGCAATAATTGGATCTTTATTATAGAACTTTGGCACGAGTGTTTTATAATTGTATTCACCAGATGGCAGGACGTGTATTGTGGTACGTCTTAAATCGTCTAAGCAAATTACAGTTGCGTTTTTGAGTGATTACGTGAAAAACAGCTGGACACTTCTGGAAAGCGCGGTAAGCTCACTAGGCTATATCGGCATTGTGCGACATTCTCCTTCGCAACACACTTTGCTAATTAATGCTGATAGTTGTCCGTATTGTCGTCAGCAATCTCAACTACTGTTGCACGTCACTGTTAGTCAACGTTTCCAGTCACCTTCTGCGATTGACAGAATTCAGTCTGTCCTCAATGACCCAGCCAGACTCGTGTTCTATGCGAGGAGTTCTCGACACATCAATGCACTTCTTTGCGATCTTCATTTGTTGCTGATCTGCAGAGCGGATCCGGTTCCGCCTTTGTGTTTCGGACATCCAACGGCACAGCGCGCCGTTGCTGAGAGCATGTCCGTCGGGCGCCTGAAGTCGAGAGCATGCACTCACTGTTTCGACAAGATGAATTTTAGGGACCGTACACTCGTGAACCACATGTCGACGGTCCGTGTCCAAGGGGGCCGGTTCACCTATACCCATGAACACGGGCCAGCTTCACGGGCCGTCTTCACGCGTATACACAGTTATCTTTTTACCACCTGTAAAATTTGCAAAAGCAGACTTTAGTCAATATTGGAAAAAATTGAAGGAGTTCTGTTCGCCGCAGTATCCAAAATATCTTTCATTGTCGGCATATGTCAACAGGTTGGTTTTGTTCACTTATTTACCGCACGCATATAGTTCACAAAACATTCTTTTCCTCCGCTTTTTTAGTTAATAAACAAGGAGAATTCCATGATGAATTGCCCAGTTTCATGCTTGTAGCGGCATTTCTTGCACCCATCCATCTCTTGCATTATATAGGGACTGTCTCAGAGGCGGATCCAGAAATTGGGTTTAGGAGGGCCACCTCCAGTGTCTGTTTCTCGGTGCCGTAGGCACCGAGCCTAGACGCCAAACGGTCGAGATCGAGACGCCGAAGGCGTCGGAGGGGGTAGGGATGCGGAGGGGAATCTCCCTTTTTCAGCCGACTAGAGGGTCTAGGGAGCGTCTTCTGTGGCATTCAGACTTTACAAAGTTCAGTTTCGGCCAAGAGGCCGAAACTGAACTATGTAAAATCTGAATGCCACAGAAGACATCCGGTGGCACATATTTCACTGAATTGTCTGCAACAACTTCATAATGGTTGCACAATTTTTTAACCTTGCCTCCTGGATCCGCCATTGGACTGTCTGTAGTTCAGTTTTCGCATAGGGCGGGCCTCGCCCCTGTTAATATCCTATTTTACTAAGTCCGTCCTTACTATTATAGATCTTGTAAACCGGTGGCGAATTGGCGTAGATATTTATATTATTGGTAGATAATACGGACTGTAACCGCTCAAATTCTACGTCCATTAACGCGACGTTTTGCTCCAAGTTAAAACCTTTTTGAAATTGTTTCTTTTTGTTGTTGAAAGGAAACGGGGGAGTCTGTAGTCTCTGCGTCGCTTATTACGCTACACTGTCAATGAAAACTTTTTCTGTGATTCCAATAGGCAGGCTAGTTGTACGAATTTCAAAAATGGAACATTTGTGGGATTCGGTACTTCACAAACCGTCCGATTCTGCTTGGGGCAAAAATGGCCATAGCCTAATAAGCCAAAGATCTCTTGCTCAAATTTGCATGCAGACGGTTACAGGCCTATATTGTGGGTATTTTCAGTGACATTGACTGATTCCTTACCACCCCATCTGTAGGCCTACATTTTTGGTCACTTATTCTATCCTATAGCCTGTGGATGGCATATCATTCTGAAAGCAGCGTGGTCAGGTCATGTGACTGTGACACTTTCAAATATTTTGGACTCCAATCGTATCTCTGGAACGGCTGGTGAACGTAATAACCGTGTATTTGGTTGGGGATCCGATCCCCCAGTGGGAAGGGGTAATTTTTGGGGGTTGTCCGCCCCAATGAAAAGTATTGGGAGCCTTTGGAACGATGTACGCTGAAATGGATGAACCGATCGAAATGTCGTTTGGACGGGGGTGACTTAAGGAAGCATTAGATAGGGTCAAAGTCGGACGAATCAATTTGCCGCCACGAGGAGTAACAAGAAGGCGAGGCGGCCTTTCGTCAAAATTCTTTGACCATTTGTTATTAATTGATACTGCAGCGCTGCAGTAGCCTAATCAAAATAATTATTTAGTGTTTACGCTGAAAACGAGATCCTGCACACTAAGAAGAAGAGCGCTGGACTGCTTCACTGCACAACCATGTATATAGACTGCGGACTGCAGTACTTCGACCTGAACCACTCTTTTTCTTGGCCAGTCAATTTGTCAACATATAAATACAGCTCTTACTATATCTGTAAGTTTCTAAATCAGAGCCGAGGCCACGGGGGGCTTGGGAGCTTAGCCCCCCAATGAGTAATTAGCCCCCCCCAAAAAAAAAACCCGAGCACAGCTAAGCATCTTGAGCAGCAAATTTAGTTAGCAATATGGGAACTGTGTTGACTTTCCTGCTTGTCTGTTGAATTTTAGTTGTCTATTTAGTGTTCGGAAAAAGGTCCACAGAAAATAGGTCCACGGAAATAACGTCCACTAGGAAATAAGGTCAACTTGGAGCGTGTAGGAAAAAGGGCCATGAAAGTAAGAAAATAGGTCCACAACATCGAACATAAGACCGGACGAACAATCATTCCGAAGGGTGGAACAACCACCTACAACATCTCGTCGGCCACAGGAAACTGTCAGTCTGGCGGCTGCTCGTGGCGTTGCAGGCCGACACTGCTGAGGCGTCAGCAAAACTCATTCGTCATGCTGTGGGCACGCTGTCGCCGAAGAAGACGAAAAAAGCTGCTACAGCGACACAGGAGCGACTGTTGCGACTGTGCACTGAATATGTCGGTGGCGGTCGTGACCTAAAGGACTTTATGGGCGCAATTGACACTGCAGATCGTTGAGCATAATACTAGTCTAGCCCACCGTCTTTAATTTTTGACATTCTGGCACTCTGGTGCTCAGACCTGAGCGCCAGAGTGCCCGAATGTCAAGCATTAAAGATTATGGGCTAGACCAGTATGGTACTCAATGCTCTGCGCAATTAATCCGCGATTGTTTAGGCAGAACAAACTCTGATAACTCGGTTTGATGGGCGTTATAGGTGCATAGATCATTGGGTGCACTGCATAGATTACCATTGACGCTTATAGTTATAGTAGACATCAGGAACTCAGTTTAATGGGCGTAGCGTCAGTGCTTCTAAAGAGAATAAACATCTGTGTCTGGTATTTATAGTGCTTGCTATTATATCATATTCTGGTCCATTTTATAGGCCTACAACCTTACAGCATGCCAGTCGTTTAGATAGCAAAACGTTTCTCACGCAGTTTATATAGTGGACGATTTTTCCTACTTACGGTGGACGTTTTTTCCGTTTTTTTTCATTTTTGGGTGGACCATTTTTCCGTGGACCATTTTTCCGTGGACATTTTTTCCGTGGACGTTATTTCCAGGGACGTTTTTTCCTATATTCTTTTATTTAAGTTATACAAAAACGATCAGAAAGAAAATTGAACGGACTATATATATATATATAACTCGCTTTTTCTTTATTTGCTTTTTTTTCAGGAGCCACTAAGGCACTAACTAAAAAGAGTTCAAATCTCAGTTCCCGCAAAAGTGTTCCACATACTGACTACTACCATACAATGCTAAGCGTACATCAGGACATTTTATGTCATCTTTTGTCTCAAACGCCACGACTTCGTATTGAGACGTTTCACTTGTAACACTGCTGTGACATTAAGCTTTTTTTACAAAATAACATATGACATTAAGCACCATCCAGATCTGACAACAAACTTCACAACTGGTGCATTGAGAATGATAACTCTGCAATTCCATCAGGTGATCTGTCATTTGAGCTATGTAAAAAATTAAATGCAGTCTGTCCAACGCTTCCACTCAACGAACAGTGACCAGTGGTCAAACCTGGCTAGATGGTACGGGGTTCACCTGCCACCCACACGTTTATCCACGAATGGAATAAGCCATCCTGCATTCATTTCGTTAGCATTCACCAGATGGCGTCGCCCAAACAAGGTGGCACACATCTGGATCAGCTTACTACTCAATTTATCGACCCCGATAAAATGAAAGGCTAAGTTGGCCTAGTTGGCTGACCTATAGTGGACAGGGAAAGTTCGCCGGTCAAAAACCGGCGTTCTACCACTGTGCAACGCAGCCATCGTACCCTTGCCACCAGAAGTCATATTTTGAAGCTAAAATGCACCAAATTCAATTTCGACTGGGGCTCTGCCCCAGCCCCCACTAGGGGAACTTACAGCGCTCCCCCAGACCTAGCTGCAATGCCCTACCTCTATGGGGG
>Ga0209363_1001500_pt1 | contig 11273 bp, 7 predicted proteins | sample WorMetexBAHAMAS3_FD_187385 | JGI IMG/M metagenome (GOLD analysis project Ga0209363, IMG submission 187385) | Marine gutless worms symbiont microbial communities from Max Planck institute for Marine Microbiology, Germany - Inanidrilus exumae... | ecosystem: Host-associated > Annelida > Digestive... | reverse complement strand
ATCGGCATGCATTTACTCTTCACCAATTGAAGAGTTACTTCTTCAGATGCATGTTTACCAATTACTTTACCAAATATGGCATTAGACGACCGATAGAATGAACGTTTTGCATAAGAAACAGAGCACCTCGTATTTCGTCCTGCAACAAACTATATTCCTAATTCTAAGTAGCGCATTTCACTCAACCACGGAAGACTGTGACCATCTGAAGTAATAACACAAGTACAAGTAGCATCAAATCTTGGACCAATGCGCAGGCAACATGATTTTTTCGCATTAATACGCATATCTAAACACCTAAGTTCTTTTTCACAATTTCACAATATGCTACAACAACCCCTTATGGTAAAATTTTCGAAATTCTGTTCCGAAAGTTTTCACCGCCTCACCAATCGACGTTGTTTTATTCAAATGTCGTAAAATTTGCCCGACGGGAAATGGCGAAACCGTGCTTTATTCGCATGACAGAAAACAACAAAATTTCGGCTCGCTCTCAAACTGTCGCTACTATGCGGATCGCGCCCAAAGTTTTCCAGGGCCATCCCCTAACATTTGGCTCACAACGTTTCAAATTTCATTCAAATCGGTTCACTTTCGGCGGAGTTATAGCCGAACGCGTGAACTTAGGCCGTTCTTTTGGCCCATAGAATATTTCCAATATTCGCTCGAAGGCCTTCGGGCGAATAAAAACTAAAGACAAAACCCGAGTAGCGCAGAAACTACGAAATGAGCACTGCGAGCGTGGAGCCCTAACGTATGTCATTGTCGGGTGGGCATGCCATAAAGCTAAGAAATTTGCGAAAACTGTAGCTGTTAAATTTAAAGTCAAATTTGCTGAACAGATATTTAAAATGATTTTAATTTTATTTCTGCATTCCGCTACCTTTCAGTGTACGACAGATAAGGCTGCTGTGTTTGCTGCATCAGCGACTGGAGGGAGTAGGCAGTGGTGAAAGCGGACGCGTAGGCTATTTGTGAACATTTGAGCGTTGAGTGCTTGCTACATGCATAGGCCGTCGATGGCTGCGTGTTGACTGGTCGTTTAGGGTCATCATTCAGCTGTTAGCCACCGCTGACCTGACCCCGTGACCTTGCAGGGTCCGGCTGATCGTTCGCACACGGCAAGTCTTTGCTCACGTTCCATCGTTCAGTTCAGTTATCTTCCAGCGACTATCGGCGGAGATGTCTGATATGCACGCGATCGACAGATTACCTCGCTAGTATCTGTTGGAGTCAGTCGTCTGTGAGTGTCGCCGTGGATCAGCGATGTCATGATGATAACACTCAGTGTCTGTAACCAGACAGACCTGCGGCAGTTGATCGTAGTCGATTGTCGTACCCTTGTATTGTCGTACCCTTGTGACTCGTAGTCGGCGATGACTCAGTGCTGATTGCTATCTGGCCTTTTCACCGTCAGTGGACACACAACTTCAGACGACTGCCGAACACGGTCTTGACTACTTCAGCGTTCAATATGTAGCTTAGCTGCTAGTGTTTTTAACCACACGACGCTATGCCAGCGCGGTATATGCTGTGGCCCTGAGTCCGTCCGTCCGTCCGTCCGTCTGTCCTCCTGTCTATTGACAAGATTTCAACTGACATAGCGTCGCGTGAGATATGTATCTCATCTTTCTTGTCCGCTGGTCGCTGAAAAAGGTTTGTGTTTGAAGAAATGCGAGCGTTTAAATAAACAAGTAAGTAAGTTGCCGTCGGCATAGCAGCCGGGGTGTGTAGGGCGTTCAATCGCGTCTGTTTGTTTGTCTGTCTGTCTGTTTGTCTGCGCTCTAACCGGAAAACGGCTTGAGCTATCAACGCCAAACTTGGTACACATATACTCTATAGCAGTCGCTCGGCATGCATTGACTCAAAGGTCAAAGGTCAAGGTCACACGGTTACGAAAACTGTCACGGTCGCGCGGTTGCTAGTGACGCGTGCTGCTATGGCCGTTGGGTCTGCATGTCGATACGACTGCCTATGTTTTCTAGTTAAAATGCATGTCAATTGCACGCATAGAGCAGATAGACACATGTAAACAGTTTAAACACATAAAAACGAGAATTAAAACACGAAACACACACAGTATAAGACAACATCAATTACTGATTACCGACTAAATGTTATGTAGCGAGTATAAAGGCCATGTTGCGTGCTTAGTTCAGAGAACTTACCGGGCGACAGAACGTGTGTTGTTACGCGCGTTGACGGCAATTAACGGCAAGGCGCTTAACGTAAATGGAAACAGATTGATAGCATGAAACGTGTCGTAACTCATGATTAAATCGCAACGTAGCGGACACGCGGCCGCCGTCTTGTATACACCACAGGCAACATGCACTGCCCGCATGCCTCTCTATGATCACTTTACAGTTTACTTACTCGTTTATTATTCGCTCGAAGCTTCGGGCGAATTATGGAAACAATCTACAGGCAAAAAACGGTGTTGACGCGCGCGGCTGTAACTCCGCCGAAAGTGAATGGATTTGGATGAAATCTGGAGCACTGTGAGCACATTGTTGGGGGCTGGCCCTGACAGATTTTGGGCGCCATCTGCGCAGTAGCGACAGTTTGAGAGACAGTCGAAATGTTTTTGTCAGGTAAATAGCGCACAATTTCGGTCAGGCAGTGTAAACTTTCGGAACAGAATTTTGAAAATTTTACCGTAACGGGTCGTTTTACCAAAAAAAACGCAAAAATTGCTAACAAAATTTCCAAATCTTGCGACTTTAGGCCGGCATAACTCCGCAGTGATTACAGATCGCCGGAAATTCACTACCACTCTCTATGGGATGTCTAGTTTTCATTTGTACCCTGAGAATCAATTCAAAGTCTTTCCCCTGGTTTGTATACTCCGTACAAGAAACGTACCTACCCATATTTTCGGCTACGTCCGATGTCTGATATTGTGTATTAAAACCAATATTACGCCGCAGTGCTGGTGCGATCTTAGAAAACCTGTTACTGCGCGAATGACGACATTTTCATATCCATAAAGCTTACACGTTGGCCGTGTGAGGTAACTAAAATATATGGCGAGCCATACACACGTGTAGGACCTACAGACAGAGGGACCGCACCACGCCCCTTGTCGTTTGAAGATTGTCCCACAGATGCACAGAGCTGGCAAGGTACATTGTCAGCGGTGAAAAACACAGTCAAAGGCGGTCACAAGTTGACCACCGGCTTTTGCCCACGAAGAAACCGCAAGACTGTCTGTATAGATAGTGACCAAAGTTAATCCATTAATCGTAAAATTTAACGAAAGATGATTTTTGTCACGTCCTACAATGATTGTATTTTTGGCCTAATAAATTATGTTTAATTTGTTGATGTCGGATTTGCGTGTGGCTCTTTGCGATATCTTCGTGGAAACATCGACAGACCAGTCACCAGGAGTCAATCGCAGTTCCGATTGTGGGACCAGCAGGTAGTTACATCATAGCCTCAAGTAGGACACTGTGGTATTTTGCTACGAAATGGAGCAACAGCGAGAGTTATGTTTCCTGGTAATTTTGTCAGCAAAATGTGGATGGATTTTTTTGTAGAATGTTGAGACAAACATTTTTGGTCGATATAGATGCAGCGCTTGCTAGTTGCTTGGACGCAGTGCTGCCGCCTGGTGAGTGACGATAAACCGTCTACTGGTGTGGTGGGGGATGCAGTCTGCGAGGCTATCTGGTTTGATAATGACATAAGTAGGCCTAATGGTGTAGTTGTGAGAATAGAGCACCGACTGTAGGCCTACCTATCGCTTGTGTCCCTCCGCCGATATATACCAAAGCGTCATACGGTCGGGTATCAACGACCGACGTTCTACCGCTGTGCCACGCAACCATTACATCGCTGCATCAGTGCAATGCGGTGTCGGCGATGACGCTGGCACCATCTGCGTTATGCAGTCGAGTTGTTTAATTAACTAAGTCGGTGGCAGTTCATTAGTCTGCAACGCTTAGCCAATTACTTGCTCATATATAGCGCGCATGCGCCGGCGTGACCGGATTTCCGGTGAGCCAATCTGCAACGTTCGCTGCATAGTAATGTAGATATCACAACGATATTAAATCTGTATGAGCTGCAAGTAGTCGCCTTGTAGTATAAGTAAGTAAAACCTAATTATGAAGAAACGACAAGTGTGCCTGCTGTCGCCCAACGGCCAGGAGAAATTGTCAGCAGCCTAATAAGAAGGAATCTGTCACGTTTCAATTGCCACGCAACGACTCGACGTGAAAATGGCGTAATTGTAACGTTTAAGCACGTGCAGCACCTCTGCATCTCTGCGTCTTTTTACATGCTGCTATAATTATTATCCACGCCGGCGTGGGTAGGGCGTTCAGTCGCGTTTGTCTGTCTGTCTGTCCGCGCTCTGACAGGAAAACAGCTTCAGCTATCAACAGCTTGAGCTATCAACACCAAACTTGGTACACGTATACTCTATAGCAGTCGCTCGGCATGAATTGACCCAGAGGTCAAAAGGTCAAAGGTCAAGGTCACACGGTTACGAAAGCCGTCACGGTTGCACGGTTGCTAGTGACGCGTGTTGCCGGCGTGGGTCTGCATGTCGATACGACTGCCTATATTTTTTGGTTATTGTATTGTATTGTAATGTCACTCACGAGCTATTAATAGCCGTCGTCGTTTGTACCGGAACAAGTCTACTGCGTTGCGATATCAACACAACGTACGGACGAGCATCAGCCTGGCGCTGACGTCGTCATGACAACGACGTCTCTGAGTGAGGTCGACATCTATCGGTGATGCGTCTGGCGTGGCAACTAAAAGGCTATTTTATTTGTTCATCGAAGAAACATATTTTGGCTGCAAATATTTAGAATAAGTAAGTCATTTAATCACACGAGGTGAGCAGCCACAACTGAGGTGAAGGAAGGGCGCTCGCTATAAGAGTGGCTAAAAAATATAGGAAATATAGACAGTGTAAAATACTTTCAGTTTTTATGTGGCGCTTGAAGCTGTCAGCATAGCGAAATGTCATGTGCCCGGTTGTAAATTTGTTTGTTACAAAGTTTGGTGCAGATCCGTGGCTGGTGAGGATGATTTAGCTGATTTAATTTGTTGGAGTGCGGCCGCCCTCGGGTATATAGTGCCATAACTGACTGTGCGTGATCGAAGCTGAATGTTTCTGTACGTGAAGCAAACTAACTTGTATTGATTGTCAAGTGAACAGGTATAGATAGGTGGACGTGACATGTGAACAGCGGTAACCATTTATACACGAACTTACTAGACTGTACTTTGGATCTGTAGTCACGTGACATTGGCGCCTCTGCAGCGACGAGAGAATTTACTGCGCATCGGCGACGTTTTCATATTGTTATGCGGACAGTTTACTTACTGAGTTTAGCATGATGTTGCTGGCCTGGTGTGTTCTCTGATACATAGCAGCGGGCGTTTAGCTGTCAATCAAACCGTGTCGCTGCGCGCCAATTGTAACTGATTATTATTAATGTTTGCAGTGTTGACTTTTTACAGTTGGCCGTCAGTTTGTGTATATTTTGTTCACAGACGAAAGTATGACAAAATAGAGACTGCAGATATATATAACCATTATGACGATATGCCGACGAATTGAGAGAAAAAAAATCCGTGACATTATAACAGTTTCACTTTCAGTTCTATCAATAGTCCTATAAATATTCCGAGAGGATTTCTGTAGTTGTGATGCTAAATATTTCCAATAGATGATATAATTAATTGAAGCATAGCACGGAGTGGGAATTAACGGAAATACAGGGCAGCGCTTTGGTTGAAGAGAGTTGTCGAGATGGCTGGGAGACCACCATGCATAGCCAAGGATGGACTGCCTGCCCATGTATCGCTAGCACGCAGCGTTATGTCAGACTGCATGGGACAGTCTGTTCGTATGGAACCTAACGTAACGTAACGTGCGCAGTCGAACGCGCTGCAGTTAATGCATAGAAATATCGCGTTTTGTCTGTCTGTCTCTGTTTAACCCCATATCGTGTCGGCTGCAGGGATGATCGTTACAGCGCAGCGTGATCGTGATGTGATTTATTGCACGCCGTACACACTGCTACGCGGCCAAGAGGTGTGTGTAGGTGTGTCTGTCTGTGTGTGAGTTCACCCGAAAATTGCTAATAATAATAATAATAATAGACACACTTCATGAGTTGTTGAGTTGAGACGCGCTGTTCATCGCAGCGGAAACTCGTACTAACAGTCAGCGGCTGTTATAGTCGTAGTGAAGAGTTAACGTTTATTGCTGGTCGTGGTGGGTCGTTGCATCGTCTATGGACTGACGCCTGATTGAATGTAGCGCAGTCATTGAGGAAGTCCTAATGAACGCCCCCAGGACGCTACTCTAGCCGTACAAGAGCGCGAAGCGTTGGTGGTTTCTTCTGTTCCGACGGCACAGCATGTGCACGCCGGCGTATACTATAGGCCGCTGTGGAAGTGTGCTAGGCATGGACACACCAGAATCACAGAACGAATGTCACACAAATTACTCACGTAACAACGCGCCCAAGTACCGATCGGGAATTTCAATGAGCGATTTTCTAAGAAATTCCAGCCCAAATGTCAAGGAATTTTGATAGAAGTTAGTACCTAGCGACATTGCAAATACGATGACAGCACCGAGGATCACTGTGTCGGGTGCACGTGCACCCGACACAGTGATCCTCGCTCGCTGTAGATGAGGTAGAACAGTCGTGGTGATGAGTGCGTTCTGCGTCAACACTTTGACTGCCATGTGACTCGTGCTGTCAAGATTGGACTACTGCAACGCAGTTGTCGTCTTGTGTGCTCCACGTCCTACATGCAGCGTGACACTGTGCTACAACTTCACTGTCTGTTTGTCTGTCTGTCTGTCACATGCAGAACGTGTGAAGTTCACTTTCGTTGCATACTCGGACTCGAGCCTGTTTACTTTTCTTCCACGACAGAGGCTGCGTACCGGTACGTTCTGTCTATGAGAACGGTGACAAATCGGGTACGAGCTGGCTGTCGACTCCTGGCTGCGTGTCACGTGACCTGTGTGCTGTCTGTCTAGCGAGGTTCTGATCCGACGTCAGTCGCGTAAATCGCATCTCGGTCCGTCGACGACCTGATTGAATATGACGTTCGCCTGTCGGTCGACGTGATGACCCACCGCCTGACCTCACACGACGACCAACGACTGATACAGATCGATGTTTGTTGATCACTGCCAGCATGCCGAGCCGACCGCAGCCGTTTTCACTGCACGTATGCCATGGTTTAATCGTGTCACTGCGAACTAGATGGCTTCACATTCCCCACAATACAGTATGCGGCTCGAAGGGCTCGGCTATCCGTGCACAAGCTGTTTACTTCCTGCATTCGACGAGGCCTAATGTCACGTGACTCAGTAGTCGACAGTGATTGGATGCCTGCGACTGAGTGATGTCACCGTTTTCTGCCGTGTTGTCAACCCGCGTCAGGCGTCGCAGAAAATTTGGGGACGTTTCTTGTACGGAGTGTACATTCCAGGGGAATGGCTTTGAATTGATTCCAACGGTAAAATGGAAACTAGAAATCCCGTATGGAGGGTTATTTTGGTAGTGATATTCCGGCGATCTGTAATCATTGCGTAGTTATGGTGGCCGGAAGTCGCAAGACGTTAAAAATTTTGAGAAATTTTTGCATTGTTTTGGAAAAACGACCCGTATGGTAAAAATTTCCAAACTCCCTCTATCGACAGTTTTCATCGCGACACCGATCGACGTGTTGTGTTCAAATTTCGGGAAATTTGGCTGACGGGAAATCGGTGAGATCGTGCGTTGCTTACCTGACAAAAAGAAAACAAAATTTCGCCTGGCTCTCCAGCTGTCGCTACTGCGCGGATCGCGCCCAAAATCTGCCAGGGTCTTCCCTGACAGCCTGTAGCTTCGAGCCGAATAATAACATGCAGTTGGTACGATGGGTGTCGATGGTTGGACAGATACAGCAAGTAGAGACTGTACCAAAGTAACATTATGGGTTACTGTACCAATCGACATACACTGGCCTGTTGCAGTAGGTGCCTACTGAATATGCTCATCATTTAGCTTGGGCAACTGCTGCTGCTGGTCGACAGTGAACGAACACTTGCTTGTGTGCTCACCTTACCTTGGACTTTAGTCATCGCCGTTACTTGGACGTCGAGCTGTCTTGATATAGAATAGACGTCTTCTCGTGTGCCGACTGTAATGAATTTCTTCTGTCGCCGTCAACTTTGACTCTGTGTACATCGTCTACTTTGCTTTTCGGAATGAGTCTTTCACGCGTTCTTCGACATCGTTTTGTCGTCTCTCAAGATCTGCGTCACATCCGTTTTTTCGTCGTAATTATATGTCGTCATCAGTATACTCATGCAGATTTTGTCGCAGATCGGAGCTGTCTCTGACCAAAGATTGCCCAAAGCCAGTGACACACAATCCAGAGATAGGCCCTTAAAATTTTCCAAACGCACCGGGACTGAAGGCCGCAAAGCAAGTCTACAACGCGTGCTGTTTGGTTTTTCTCTCGAATAAGAAAAGACGGAATGATGATTTTACCAGACGCCATCGGCAAACACGCTGCATTAAGCGAAGTAAAGTCGGTGACTCGATCACTGTTAGGCAGCGCGGCTGCTTATAGGAAGCTGCCTTACGCATGGCACTCCGTCTGTATCTCTGTCTGTCCGTCTGTCTGTCTGTCTGTCTGTATAGTCCAGTTCGTATTAGTACGGTTGTGCACGTTCTTAGTGGCACGGCTATTTCAGTTCAAGTGATCATTGATCAAGGTCATAGCGCCTCGCAAAGGTCACATCGGAATTCGCTGCGGATTGTTCTCGAAAGCGCATATCGTTTCGGACATCGAGGTCGTATATGTTGTTGTATTAGCTGTATTTGTCGATGAGATTAGAAGCCGTCACGCGTCTGGCGGTACTTAGTCGGATGCATTTAATAGATTAGTTGTGCGCACGACGACTTTCTTCGGCTCTGGACGCAATATCTGCAGTCTCGACGTGAGAGCACCTGTCCTGCTGCTGGTCACGTGACGTGGCTTCCTCTGCACGCACGTGTGGTCTCGGTCTGTGACATCCACGTCCAATCAACAAACATCTGAACAACGCTCATTTATCACAAGACCGCACAACTTATACTAGATGGCTGGCTGTATTGTGTGGAATGCCCACAATACAGTATTCGGCTCGAAGCGCTTGGCTATCTGTGCACAAGCTTCCTGCATTTGACGAGGCGTATATCATGTGACTCAATAGTCGATGGTGATTGGCTGCCTGCGACTGAGTGATGTCAGCGTTATCTGCCGTGTTGTCAAGCCCTGAAGTCACAAGACGTTAGCATTTTAAAAGAAATTTTTGCGTTTTGTTGGAAAAACGACTCCTTACAGCAAAATTTTGTGTTCGAATTTCGTGAAATTTGGCCGACGGGAAATCTGTGAAATCGTGCGTTGCTTACTTTTCAAAACTAACGCGTAGCTTTCCATCTGTCGAAACTGCACGGATCGCGCTCAAAATCTGCCAGCGCCAGCCCCCGACAATGTACTCGGAGTGCTCCTGATTTAATCCATATTGGTTCACTTTCGGCGGAGTTAACTTATTGCCGAACGTGTGAACACCGCCAAAACGCGCCGTAAATTGAATCCAGTATTCGGATAAAGCTTAACTTTGAACCGAATAGGCCTATGAACAGAGTCAATATTTTTATCATGTATTTCTCCGATTGATAGTAGGGTAGGCCTAACACTGACAATAACATGAAGGTCGTCAGCGCATGGTAGACAGTGTTTTGTATACTGGCGTTTGTCGTCTCGTCATTAAAATAACATTTTCAGACGCGCGAGATCATATACTTATTTTGTAGACGTTTAAGTCACGGCGACGTTTAACTACGAATTCATAGCACAGAGAAACATTCGTTGTAGCTAGTTTTGTGGCGACACAAGTCGGTCTGTCTGTCAGCAGTCAGTTTATCGTCTCCAAACAGCAACATTAATACACGATCGTCGGGTGAAATGTAACGCTCCAGTTTCCTGCCCGGCAGCCATTGCGATACCGCCGGCGGACTTATGTTTTACCGACGTTTTTCTTCCTTTTTTTCACTGCCGCCCTTAATTCTCATTCGACAACGGGTGCACGGATGGCAACGCGGATTGTTGCGTTAACACCGTCGATAAAAAAAATTCTGTGGCTAAAGAATAAAAGTAGGTGAACTTCGGTCAAGGACGTTGCCATAGCAACCTATTTTGTGGCGCGAGACGGCTACAAAGTAGGCATGAAACGCCTTCTTTGTTTGTGCTGGCATATTACAACGGTTGGGAAGATCGCAAAACCTATACCCACACAGACCCTCTGGATGTACCCTTTACGACCTGTAAACATTTTGTGAACTTTAATGCAGTAAATCATTTAGATGTTGCGGCTAGTTTGCAGAAAATGGGTGGATGCACACATGCAAAAATACGCACGTTTGCGTTGTTTCCACCAGGGTCTATAGACTGATCTTCATCAAACTTTCAGCAAATGTAGAGCACTTAATATGCTTTATAACAGTATATTCAAATTGCGACGGCTCGCTGAAGGGACGTTGCTATGGTAACCGATTTTTGGCGCGAGTCGGAGAAAACTGGCATACTTTGTCTTCATTTTTGTGAACTCGATAACTATTGGGAAGTAAGTAAGAAATGCAAAATCGTGTTTGCATGCGCCGGGCGGGCTACACGTAGGGCTTTGCCCCACTTTCTAGTAGTTTTCTAGCAGCGCGCGCAACTCCATCAGAAGACAAAAGAATAATAATAAACTGATGCACGAGAGGATTGGCGTTCACTGTCGACCGTCCATGATAATGCAATGATTGGTACACTACACTGACCCGTGACGGTTGGTACAGCGAGAATGGACTGCAGTACTAGTACAGATTTCAGTTTTATGTATGCCGGGTTGGACCACTTCCCCCAAAAGGCCCAAACAGAACGTTTGGGGATAGCTGACGCCGAATGGTGTTGTTTTGACCGAAGCATCAGTGAGTAGTGATAACAGAGTGCATGGTACTATGGTAGTACGGTATATACGAGGTGGTGGTGATGGTTGTCGGTGTAGATTACGAGGAGCAGCCTGTTCACGTGCGGTTGACCGATGTCAACGATGAACTGCCTCAGTTCCAGAACGAGCCTCGACCATTCCTGGCGATGGTGTCTTCAGATGCACCACTCGGTACCAGCGTCTACCAGCTGATGGCAGAGGACAGAGACCAAGACAGCCTCGTCAGATACTCACTCGACTCCGGCAAGTAACTGTA
>Ga0209363_1001499_pt1 | contig 11274 bp, 7 predicted proteins | sample WorMetexBAHAMAS3_FD_187385 | JGI IMG/M metagenome (GOLD analysis project Ga0209363, IMG submission 187385) | Marine gutless worms symbiont microbial communities from Max Planck institute for Marine Microbiology, Germany - Inanidrilus exumae... | ecosystem: Host-associated > Annelida > Digestive... | reverse complement strand
ATTTGATGGATATCGACTGTTGATTATGTAACGTGAGTGACGTTACGGATTACAGAAAACAATAATTGGATGCGATTTCCTTTTTTGTTGTAGGTATAGACTAACAGTAGTGACATCAAAAATCCGGATCCGGCTCCGGCCGGATATTAGGTGCCGGGTATCCGAATCCGGTATCCGGCTAAAAATCAATATCCGTCCATCCCTACTTGAGACACTTTCAAAATTGCCTCTAAACGTCTCGTGCTCTTCATTTTGGGTGCTTGGACTTGGGCAAATACACGTGACCACAATGAGGGACAGTGGGAGCATTGGGGCAGTTTTGGTTAGATACTATTAATAATATTATGAATGGAATCTACATTACTCAGTTGAGAGTTCGTGCCTGTAGCCATGACTGCTTCTGTATTCAATGCATTTAGACTTGTGCTCGATCCACACCAGCAACAATGTTGAAGCAAAGTTCGACTTTGTCGAAGCAACATTCGACTTTGTAGCATTTGACAATGTTGCTTCGACGTTGTCGCTGGTGTGGACGGGGTTTTAAGCTGTATTCTGAAAGCATACAGATAGTACAACATCCAGTAATGTTTGTGTACATCAAACGTACTCTTATGTTGTTTTCATTTTTACTTACTGTACCTTTTTTAAAGACGTTGTTAGAGAGCTGACGTAAAGCCTGCAGTGCTGCTTCCCTCACAAGTCAGTTGATGAATCAACAAACGATGATTTTCCCATATTCAGTTCCGTTCAGAAATTTTACGCTGATGTTTACGTTGGTTGAGCAACAGGCCGGGCAGCTGAGCTATAAAAAACATCGAACGATAATAATCACCACTAGTTCTATTTTGATGAACTGGTCCAACCAAACCTGTAGAATACAATACAGAACTCAAGGTATTAGTAGTATGTTATGTAACAGACTTCATATACACTTTTCGACTTACTACTGACTCAGGACATATATGCAAGGACTTGGACTTAGATGAAGTTTGGTCAGTTTGACTGTATGAATTATTAATTAGTTGCTAAGACAGTAAGCTATTGAAGCCTGTTGTTTACTATGCATGCAACAACACCCATTCTGTTCTCAGCAGTTATACTGTTATGCACACATTATGCATGGTAGTCATTCCACTGTGCCGGTTTAATTCTGTATTTCTAAAGAATTTTGTAAATGTGACATTATTCTGTTTTACTAATAAGTGTTTTAAAATGTTGCATTTGTGTATTTAATATGCGTCTTCTATGATCTTTTTATCTTCCTGCTGTCAGCGTAGTTCAGACCTGTCTACAGGTATGCTTCCTGATGTATGCAATAAGCGAGATTCGAGAGATGTTAAGGTCTTGAAAGCAGAGTGGTCTAGAGACCCAACATTTTGGAATTTTTGTTCTCGGTCTTGTCTCGATCTCAAGGTTAAAATTTTGATCCCGGCCTTCTCCTTTGGGCCTGTACCTGAAAGCCAAAATGTTGGCCTAGGTCTCAATCGTATGTCCACGTTTAGCAACTTGCAAAGCTGATATGCAATAAAAAGAAATTGAAAAAGTTAACTTCAGCTAATCTTTGCTCATCAGTTATCAGTGCACTTAGCACCTTAAGCTATGAACACAATGCTGAACAATGGCAGGAAAAGATCTACGAATAAAAACCAGTTAATACACAGTATTGAGGTACTGTTTGCACTATTCTAATGTGAAGCACATGTTACCATTTTTGCACAGAAAATTAAAAAAAGCTTGGCTGTTAGTTCTGTGCATGTTCTCTGTCACAGTGAGTAATGAATTATCCCAGTAAATCTCTTTCATGGTTAGTGATCAGTGAGCTCATCAGGCCAGCAGCAGCAGGAGTGAGCAGTTGTCATATGGGACAGCTAGTCTGACAGAGATACAGTTAGTTCTGACGGCCAGACATTACATGTCCAGTGGCGTAAATCTGGCTGGAATTGTGAGGGATGCAGGTGCAGATTATGGAGGCTTGATGGGGCGAGGGGTTGGGTGTTGGTTGGTACCCCTCCCCACCAGAGGAAGGATCTGGGGAGTGTCCTCGCCAGAAATGTGTTGAATTTCAGCCTGAATTTGTGATGTGCTAGACGTCGAAGACGTACTTTTGGGGAGTAGTGAATTCTATGTCAAGAGTCATGGGATTGGCAAGCTTTTACTGCATTGTAATGTGCAATGCTCTTAATGCAAGCAATCTGGTGCTTAAAAATTTGAAACATGATGGTGGATAATTTGTATTGGCGTCCTTCTCAGTCCTCGCTCCAAATTATGTGAGACTTGTCTCCCGTGATTTACACCCATACATACAGGGTGGGCCAAAAAAGTGATACCTTGTACAATGTAATGTAATGTACGAGAGGTATCACTTTTTTGGCCCACCCTATATGTCTGCCTTTTCATTTCTAGTGTATAGTGAGACCCCAGAGTGAGACGGACTTACGGAGGCTAAGGAAGTCCTACCGTATTCCTTAACACGCCAGAATTTGCCATTTTCCATCTCATTATTAAGCTGCAATTAACAGGTGCAGTCTGATGTTAAGGCCTCGAGGACAAAATTTTGGCATTGGCCTTAACCTATAGTAACATTGGCTTTGATCTTTATTCTTCAGTCTAGTACTAATAAGAAGCTGCACTAAACTATTTAGGTGGCCAGCGGCCAGACCAGCTACCGACTGCTATTTACAATAATCGTCGAAGCTTGGAAGACAGAAGTCTTTTGTAACTCTTAAGTATTATAATTTATAAAGAGTTAAAAGTTAGCATATCAGCAACTTGACTGAGTGACAGGAGGCAGTTTAAGGTTCTCGTTCTCGATGGCGAGCATGCGTTGCAGGATTAAATACCCTCAGTACGCTGTTTGTTTTGTGCATGCTAAAGTTTTACTGTACGTCAGTTGCATACTTCTTTTTTTATAAATTTTCGTTTGTAACCCAGAACTGTTGAAACCTAGTCATAGAGGCAATGCGATAAACGCTGTGTATCAATACTGAGTTTAGGTAGAAACAGCATAATTTAGGCTACGGGTGTGAACAATTCCAGTGCCTTCACACTGGGGATATGTTCCGGGATAAATCCCGGAACACGTATACACCATGTTGTTCAATGCAACTGTTCACACTAGCGACATGTCCCGGGACAAATCCCGGGACATATCGCCAGTGTGAAGGCACTTTAAAGTGTTCCTGACATTTATGTCAGTGAAATGTCAATGTCATTAACAAGACAGCTTGTACGTCAATATTTTGGTATAGAGGTTTTCAGCATCAAAATGAAGCTCAAACCTATCAAATTACAACACGTGACAAAATAGTATCTTTGGTCATGTCAGTCACCCAACCTGTACGGAAAGCTAATTTCGTTACTTCCTTAAATGAAATGTCGAAATTACGTCATTAGATACATTCCGGCTTCGTGAGCAACGGTTGGAGGTGTGTTACAGTTTTCGAGTTTAAGGCTTTTTATTTTGCTTTGTTCTGTAATAACAGTATATGTACAGAGCATGAACATTCAGCAAGTCTGAGGTTTGTAAGTTTTTGTCAATAATTTACTATTTACTAAACTTCGTAAGTCGTAATGAGCAAGTGTAGTAGTAGTAGACGGTTCCATTATTTTTTACGGCTACGGAACAGTCAATAGCAGATTTATTAATCCATTCACCAGATGGCGAGACATAACGCAGCCAAATTACTACCACTAACCAGTCAAACTAAACTGACCCTAACCGTAACGTAGCCATGACTTGCTTGTCTACTCTAACCGACACAGTAACTAACATTAACCCTAACCCTAAACCTAGCCCTACTAAACCCTAATATTTATGAGCATTTCGTTGATACCCATTGAAAGGTTTTTCTGTATTTATAAAAGGATTTTTTTGCGGATGTGCATAGCAGGGTTTGTTGGCAAATACTTGCAGTACCGGCTTGCTGAACTATTTTGAGTTATACTCAGCTCACCATACGCCAGCAAGATTCGAAGATGGATCATTTATCATTAAAAGAGGGTTTTGTGGTGTATTATAGAAAAAGGGGCTAGGTCTTTTGTGGACATAAAACATAAGAAACAAAGAAATTGCTGGTTCTGTAGCCTCAGAATAGCAGAACCGTCTGGCCGGTTCAGTAGCCGCAAAATACCGGAATCGTCTTGACGGTTCCATAGCCAGTGCATCAATTTAAATTGCATAAATTTATATGTCATTACAATATGCAAAAATATTCTTTTTGTTCTTGAGTGATTAATATTTGGAATAGTTTACCTAATTATGTTGTGGAAGCTAACTCTGATAACACCTTCAAGAACAGACTGGATAAATTCTGGATTAATCACGACGTCATTTATAACCATAAGTGTGAATTAACAGGAACCGGACGTCTGCCAGTTTGTGTGTAGTTTGTATGTAATTTGAGATGCTGGCAGAGAGGAAAAATCACATGATTGGATTGAACCGAAGACACTGAAGAGACAAATTCTCATTTGTTCTTGGCATTGGCTCTGTACAAATTCTGTACAGAGCCGCTCTGTACCCAGTTGGTACAGAGCGGCTCGTACCAAGTCGGTACAGAGCTGCTTACTATTTTGCTCACCAAAAGACTATACCCATCTTTTCTTATACTGCCCAAAACAAACCCTTTTCTTTAGTTTAGACAGCTGAATGCATGATGAATTATATTATTCGTTGATGTCAGTATGAGACCATGCCATAAAATTTATTTCGCCCACCCGAGCAAGATCTACAAACTCTGTGCAAAAAATTTAACTTACTTGTATGTCAGCTGCTTGTTTTCACTGTTCCACTTTTAAACGTAAATCTAGTTTTAGAGTTATTTATTTGTTGCTTTTGATCGACATTAACACCTTTGTTAATTACAGTTTAGTTGACAAATGGCGCCATCTAGTGTATATTCAGGGAAATAAAGCGGCTTTGTACCGACTTGGTACAGTGCCACACTGTACCAACTGGGTACAGATCGGCTTTGTATGGAGCCATTGCCTTGTTCTTTATAATTGTTTGCTTTGGTGTTAATAAACTACTACTATGATAATGGCTCTCTATACAAATATCTAGTTAGACCTCATTTGTTATGAGTATTGTTGTCCATTATGAAACCCTAATTTTAAAAGACTGATGCTATGGACACAGTGGCCGTGAATGTAACTGTAGTCTGTAAGTTACAGACTCTGTAAGTTACAGACTACAGTTACATTCACAGCCGCTATAACCCTAACCCTAACTGTAATTGTGAAACTATAACTAACCCTAACCGTAACCCTAGCTGTGTGTATATACACTTTGCATAGCGTAATCACACAGCCAGTTGTGTGATTTGACTACGTCATTTCGCTATGCACATGGCTGGCCGTGAATGTACACCAGATGGCGCCATTTGTATCAACTGAACTGTAATTAAGAAACGAACTGAGCAATTAAGAAATGTTTTAATCTCAATCAGTCCGTTAAGGCAGTCTGGGAGGAAGAAGTGAAACTACGGTCAGTAGGATTTGTGAAACAGGCAGGTTTTAAGCTTGAAGTGAAAGAGAGAGGGAGTTATGGAAGTGCAGATTGGTGAATTAGAAAAGGAAGAAGTGATAGGTGAAGGAATAGGTGAGTCAGAAATGGATGAGAATGAGATTGACGAAGAGACAAAAGGAGTTGATTCCAGAGACAAGGTGAAGCATGACAAAATTGGAGTGATCAGTTATTTTTAGAGAGGATGATGAAGGTGGCCGAGCAAGAGTAACGACAGATGAACAGCGAGTACTGCGAGGATGTTGAACAGAGATGAGGTTGTGAAGGTACGGAGGTTGGGTAGTTGTGAGAACTTTGTAGGTAAGTGAGAGGAGCTTGTATTCGATGCATTCAGTGATCCTGAGCCAGTGAACAGAGCGTAAGATGGGAGAGATATGACAGTATGAGCAAGATAAAGTACGTGCAACTGATATAAATTAATTTCATGCAGCAGTGTAATACAAACACATTTATAACTGAATTTGTTGAAAAAGCTATATGATTTATGTGGAGGTATTGTATTATATAAGAAGATAATTAACTAGCTGTTATGCTTTTCCTCAAAAAGTACACTGTGCATACATCATATAAGTGAGCTGAGTTGTGAATGTAGAAATATGATCTGATTTGTGTGTGTAGGTCTGAGTGAAGCAACAACTTGTGAATTATGACAACTTCTGATTCGAATTTATCCTGGAAGTTACGTAAGTACAGTATGTGTTACAACAGCAATGCCCTGGAGTGCTGAATGCCGGGATGCCGTTGCCAAACATGGCCAATGCCCAGAATGCCGAACAAGCTTAGGGTTAGGGTTCAGCCTGTTCAGCATTCCAGGCGTTTGCCACGTTTGGTATTTCAGTGTTTGGCACTCCAACCCCTACCTTGATGCAACACGCTAGCAAATGTATAGACAGATTTTGCATTGGTGTTTTAGGTTTCATAAAATTGCTGTTATCGCTCCTTGCAGTACACTCAGCGGTTTACTACACGGCAGCTTTCTAGGATGCATTGTGTGTTCACTTTTGTACTGTGTTGAAGTATACTATAAACCAAATTTGTGTTGCTTATTTAAATGTTGCTTGAAGCCTTGTGTCTATGGCATTGACCTTGACCTTGCATGTCTCTCTCTGGCCTTGGCTTACTGGCCTTGACACCACTGGCCTTGTTAGCATACCTAACGGCTGCAGTTCAGAGTTATGCATTCACTCAAAGTTTGTCATTCCATTGTCTGTCTTGGTGGATTAATAAAAACTTTGAATTGAATGAATTTTATGAAATTTTAGGAATGGTCTTTATATAAGGAACAGTCAATTAGATTTTGGGGTGTTTTTTGTGTCCACGCCTCAGATTTGAGCCTGTACTTGACTACAGTGTGCATTATAAATGTTTTTATTGATTGATTATTGACTGATTTCTGTGTCCGATTTTCTGGAAAGAACAGTTACCTGCGCACACTGAATGAAACTTCTTAGTCACAGCCAACTGAACAAGAGGCTTAGCTGTTACAGGACGACTGCTAATCATCTTACTCTTAACTCTTCTAAGACCGATATCTTGCTTTATCGGACTCAAAAACCAACTCGCCAAAATACACAACTCTTCACTTGACACCTCCCACTCTGCTCAAAATCTTGGCTTTATCTTTGACGAACATCTTGCCTTCTCTGACCAAATTACAGCTCTCTGCAAAGCCTGTTACTATCACATTCGTCAGCTTCGCGGTATCCGGCCTTACTTGATTCCTCAACTACCTGTACCATTGCTACCTCTGTAGTTCACTCCAAACTTGACTACTGTAATTCTCTACTATAAACTCATAAGTCTCAACTATCCCGTCTCCTGCAGATCCAGAACTCTCTTGCTCATACTGTCATTAAAGCTCCTAAGTCCTGCCATATCACTCCCATCCTACTCGCTCTCCACTGGCTTAGAATCAATGAATGCATCGAATACAAACTCCTCTCTCTCTTACCTATTAGGTTCTCACAACTACCCAACCTCCATACATTCATAACCTCATCTTTGTTCAACGTCCTCGCAGTACTCGCTCTTCATCCGTCATCACTCTTGCTCGGCCATCTTCATCATCCTCTCTTAAAATTACTTATCGCTCCTTTCGGTATGCTTCACCTGTCTCTGGAATCAACTCCCTTTATCTTTTCGTCAACCTCATTCTGGTACCAGTTCTGACTCACAGACTACTTCACCTATCACTTCTTCCTCTTTTGATTCACACCTCTGCTCATCCATAACTTCCTTTCTCTTTTACTCCCGGCTTAAATTTAACCTACCTTTTTCACAAATATTATTCCCCATAGTTTTACTTCTTCCTCCCAGGCTGCCTTCACGGACTTTTGCCTGCACCTTTTCTTCTGAGATAATCGGTTTTTGTCTTTTTAGTTTTTCCTTAACTTATTTTTTGTTTCTGCCCCATGCACTAGACTAAGCTGGCCATTTCGTCGCCTTTTGAGTGCACGTAAATACATTGTATCTTATCGTATCGTACTGAACGACGCCCCTGGTCAGTTGAAATCTTGTCAACTGCTCCATGACTTACCAAAAAGTAACATTTGAAAAGCCTTGCAACAGCTGAATGACCTGGAAGTCACTCAAGGTCATTGATATTGTTGCTATTCAGTAGGCCAGATATGACTTTGTTACCATTTAATTGCAACTTTCTGTCTCTATCTTGTAACATCTCGAATATATTATTATCACTTATCTGCGAAATTGAAAGGGGTCATGTGGCCAAGAACTTGCCCCTTTTGGGGGTAATCTGTCATGCATAAGTACTACTTTCTATCATCAGTCTGCAGACCAAATTTGAAGTGCCTTAACGTCACTCATTCCAAAGGTAGGATGGGATCCTGAAATTTAAAAATGGTCACGTGACCCCGACAAGTCCTGTTTGTAGTTACTATAATTAATATGTGTGCCGGTACTAAATTTAAAGAGTGTAGCTTCATCCCTTTCAAAGGTATGAAAGGAAAGGTGATCCAAAATTTACAAGTACAGTTGGATTTTAAGTGGTTAGGGTCATTGAACGTCATCCACAGTGTCACCATTTGATAGCTCACATATGACTTCCTATTCACCTTCCGTATTAAATGTCTCTACCTTGTATCATTTATTACCTAGTTATAACAAGTTATTTGTCGAAAGATGCCAATTTTTTCTACCTCACCTGTATGTGGCGCCCCCTTATTGCAATTTCGTCTCAATCTTTGGCACCAGAGAACCAGAGTGCCTGGACTGTCGTGTGGCATGGGTGCTTCGTGAAAAGTTTAGTCATTTGGATTCTGCACAGGACCATTGCATCATGTAGACCTTTAAGCCACGGCTTAGCTATAACTTTGGTCTGCTTACCAGAAATTTTGGCTGAGATATTGTTTGGAAATAGTTTAATGAGCAAGTGAAATTCATTGCCTGAAGACAGAAACTTATTGCCAAACTACTGAAGTTTTGTGATAGTAATGTGCTGTTGTTATCTGTTGAATATGACAGTAATTGTTCTGTTTTTTTGCAGAGGAATATGATGCACATGCCAGCAATGTGCGGAGCTTGTGTCTTGGACAGCGCTCGGGTCGGCTGCTTGCCACTGGCGGTGAAGATTGTCAGATTAACATGTGGTCACTCGATAAGCCAAATTGCCAAATGGTCAGTTGTTTGGATAGTTTTTTGGTAGATTTCAGTTCTTGCACAGACTGAGTAGTTCCATGGATGTGTGTTGAACAGAGTTTATAGTGGTTTAATGTCAAATGTAGAGTTGAATGGCTCTTTCAATCATTCATGTGCAATATAGCTAATGAAGTAGATTTCGTATGATTTTATGGAAATCGTTTGACATACATCTGAGTCGTAAGCTTCTGTGTGAATTTATCGCATGTTTACGTCGTATGTGCAAGTTCGTTTGCATATGCTTTAATGAATATACTGCATATATGTGCATGTTTTCTATGGTGGCACACAGTGACCACCCGTCCTCTGCAGAAGAGACCATATTCTGATTACGAAATGCACTTCCAAATAAGAAACCTACTTCCTACTTCTGAGTAAGTGGCGTGGTGGCGCAACAGATAGCGTTGGACTTGCGATCAACAGGTCGTGGGTTCAAATCCTATTCGGGGCAAATCTGCATAATAACCTTGGGCAGGTTGTTCACACCTATGTGCCTCTGTTACCAAGCAGTATAATTTGGTACCAGCCAAGGGGCGGTGATGCTTTGCGGCTGGGAAGGTAACCGCGGGCCTGGCGGAAAGTAATGGCAGCTTACCGCCGAGTGGATGACTTACAGTCACCTGCAGGCTGACTGCCTGTACACCGGGATCAGCTGTGGGCCAAACGCTCGGTAACGAGTATGAAAAGCCTTTACCTTATTACTTCTGAGTACGAGACTGTACAAAAATCAATCTTCTGAAGGCAAACTGTGTATGCAGTATGGGTAACCCATAGCCGTTCTTCCTGTTTTTTGGTCCATACCTATACGCATAATTGTTTACTCTCTTGATGCTGAGGCAACTTCAGCAACGTAGCGTTAAAGAGCAGCATGAAGATGACACCGCGGTCCTTCTGTTGTGAATCATGAAAGGATGAGCTCAATGGGCAATTTTTTTCTGGCTGGATTCATTGCTTGGAGTTTGCTTTGACATTGTCAGTTGGAAATCCTGCAGCAGTTAATCCGAGATGTTCTCTTTTAGGGGAGGTGGACAAAGAGAATCAAAATCGCAACTGGTTCACCTGAAAATGTGTGTATACTAGTTACTCACGCCGGCACAGCCGCCAGCGTGGAAGGGCGTTTAGTCGCGTCTGTCTGTCTGTCTGCTTGTCCGTGCTCTAACAGGAAAATGGCTTGAGCTATCAAGACCAAACTTGGTACACACACTACCACTACACACTATAGCAATCGCTCGGCGTCAAAAGGTCAAATGTCGAGGTCACACGGTTACGAAAACCGCCACGGTCACACGGTTGCTGGTGACCGTGTCCCTATGCGCATACCAATATGCCGCTGTGTCACATTCAGCCCGTTGCCGGCATGGGTCTGCATGTCGATACGACTGCCTATGTTTTTTAGTTATGTTTTGCTTTGACCTTTTTGCGTAATTGTGTTGTATTATCTAGTCGGCCGTGCTGATTACAGGCCTGCCATTTGTCAGCGATTAGTGGGACAGTGATGATGATGATGATGATGATGATGAATTTGTGTACATACATTGTTTTGGGTCATTTTTGACTGTTGTCTTTGATTGCTGTTTCTTTGTGTTTAGAGTTTTAATGGACATAAAAGTCCGGTGGAAGCTGTCCGTTTTCATGACAGCGAGAAGAGACTCGTGTCCGGCTGTGCAGCAGGGATCATCAAAGTATGGGATGTAGAAGAATCGAAAAGTTTGTTGCCATTTCTCAGATATTTCTTTAAAGCAGGGATATTAAAAAGTGCATAATCAAATCAGTTTTATTTGTCAACAAACGTGCAATAACAAAAAACAAGTGGTCAAAGAATTTTGACAGAAATATACTGATTTTGAAAATCTTGAGAATAGGCTAATAAACGCTTACTTATTTTCCATTTTCATCAAGGTATAAGTGACTTTACTGATGATGCATAATATTTGACTTTAGACTGTAGTTTACAGAATAGTGTAATATTCGTGCAAATATAACAAGTGCGCCACTAGTATGTGCAGTGATGGGCAAAAGTTAATTAAGAAGTTACTAACTAATAGTTTGACTATTTTTTTCAGTTTGACCACTAGTTTTAAAATAGTTTAGCT
>Ga0209363_1001494_pt1 | contig 11289 bp, 10 predicted proteins | sample WorMetexBAHAMAS3_FD_187385 | JGI IMG/M metagenome (GOLD analysis project Ga0209363, IMG submission 187385) | Marine gutless worms symbiont microbial communities from Max Planck institute for Marine Microbiology, Germany - Inanidrilus exumae... | ecosystem: Host-associated > Annelida > Digestive... | reverse complement strand
ATTAAGCAGCGTGCAACAACATTAATGTCAGATACAGATACGACCACCTGCATCGCTGACCACCATGGAGGAGTGGGTGGTCGTCCGTGGCAGCTGGCATGGACCAGCTACTGCAGATGGCCACACACGCCGCTGACAGCCGTGGCGGTCGGCAGTGTAGCTGGTCGTCCTGGCGGGCGGCGTCAGAGACTTCAAAGAACACTGTGACGGCCTATTGTCTGACGCAACCATTGTGACACGGAGCTGAAGCTCATTTCGTGGTGGACGGCATGGTGGTACTCTGTCACCGACTGCCGTCTATTTGGAGTCTTTCAGGTGGCAACTAACCGTCGTTGAGATAATTATCGCTGATCTGCATTGTTTGTCCAACGGCGGGCGCCGTGTTAGCCTATGTGTATTCGTGTAACTGTTGCTGTGACTGAATGCGGTCTGTGCCAGCCAGCAATGTACATGTGAGACGTGCGTTTGTGATGTCAGCGCCGCTGAGTGGTTACGTAATGTCAATGGCAAATGCCGTACTGCAGCACCTCACACACGTAACCAGCGACTAATCGCCAACATGAGTAACCGAGTCTGCTGATGCACAGCATCATCTGTGACATGATGTGACTTATGTCTGCTCAGCGTCGTATGTACGCAATGGTAGGGGGTGCACTAAGTGAGACCGGTCTCAGTAAGAACAATGCCTTGACTGTTTATGTGTCAGCATTGTCCTGATTCTAGTAAACAACGAAACATCCGAATCAGACATCGGAATTTTTTCGCCTAAATACCAGAACATCAAACATCGGCCGTTTTACCCGAATCGGCCGAACTCGATATAAAACTAAAACGAAAATAAAAATTAAACTAAAAAGTAAAAACACACTTCTCTCTATGTACCTAAATCTAATATTAAATCACTCTACTGGCAGTAATTCTAGTGTGTTATCAGTTATACAATAATATACTGTTTGAAGACGAACAGTCCAAAGCAAAAAACTGCTGTCAGTGTTACCAAAAAGAATGTCTGCCGCTCCTGCAGTCTTTTGTAACCTGCATTAGATGGCACTATTCCTTTATTGCCTTTTGTTTCTGCAGAACGAAATGCACTCAGTGTCAGATAACGTACCATCCGACTCCCGCTCTACAAAACAGACAAAAATTGCACCTCAGCAAATTAGTCATTGTAATAGCATGAATACAGAGGTTATTCAGCTACAGTGCCGAGACAGCAGTGTTACAGTAATTAAAACAGTAATCTTGTTACTGTGAACAAAGAGGCTCAGCTATCGCCGAGACCCGCGCAATGCTCTGTATCAGTTCAAATGTTGTCCTCTGTTGCACAAATAATGCATACAGATCCCCATGTCAGCCTGAGGAGCACTTTCAGCACAGGCTGCACTTTTTCTGGCTACATGCATAGTTTTATAGACTGGTGTAATAGTGGCATATTTCCATTGCCGTGGTACCACACTAGTAGAGAAGGATTGATTAAGGAGGGTGGCAAGGGGAGCAGCAAAAGCTGGCGCACCCATCTGAAGAAACCAAGCAGGGACAGCATCAAGGCCCATGGCAGTTGGCTTGAGTCGATCCAGCATATAGAAAACATCCATTTCAGAGATCAGGCTGTGACTGTCAAGGACTGGCAGCTTGGACCTGGGTTCTGTGTAGCAGTGATCTTTGGAAATGCCCGCGACCTCTGAGTTACTGTTGTGGTTACGTCCGTGTAAAACTTGCCGCACTTTGGCCCACTGATAGTAGCCCACGTACGTATAGGCGTTAGGCTTCAGAAATGAATGTAGCTGTACTTGTACGGCTACACTAATAGCCTTTTCAGGTAAAGCTATTATTACCTTTAACCCAACAGAAGCCATTATTCAAAATCTCGACCTTCACTTGTACTAATTTCTCGTTGAATATGTAATGCTATAATTGCTATTACAAATTTGGGTATTGTTAAACGCTGGAATGAACCAAGAGCTGATGGGTTAGCTAGTTACCGGTAGCTGAAGACGTGTGGTCGTGCGTATCTTTCTGATCATCTGATGTCTGACTCTTCTGTTCTTGAAGGGCTGAAGGCATTAGTTGACTTCTTTGTACCACCTGCGAATAGTGTAGAGTTGCGAATGCATTTTCCACCCTATAGTCTGGTCTGGTCATTTTCACCGACCCCTACAATGCCTGCATTTTTGTCTGTCCCGCAAGACCCGCATGTTCATTTCAGTAAAATAACGCAAAATAAGGGCTATTTCGCCGTTTAGGGTCATTCAAGGTCACCAATTTTGGTACCGATTGAAATTAAGCTCATATACGGTTTCCTATATCAAGACGAAAGCCAAGCAAGTACTACGCATTACGTCTTGAATTTATGAATCTGATTTTATACCGTGGGCGTCGAGCGGTCCCTCTATAGACGTTTCCTACTAGACATAGTAATCGTAAATTGTCCATAGTTATGGCTTTGTCAACCACTTTTACGCAATGCGCCCCGGAAACTACCAAATTCGGTAAACTAACTCAAAATAAGGGCCATTTTGACGTTCAAGATCATTCAATATGTGACCGATTTTGGTAGCAATCGAAAGCTCATATACGAATTCCTATCAGTGATTAATACTAACTTACCTGCAATCTTGCACCGTTTGCGAGATATAGCCAAATATAGCGATTTTTGACATTTTGAAGGCTATATGATATAGCCTTCAAAATGTCAAAAATCGCTATATTTGGCTACCCCTCTTGCGTTTAAACCGATTCACAAAAACATTGCCGGCTTGGGTCTTTGCCCTCTCGTGAATCCTGTCTTCTAGTTTACTGTTATACACTAAAATGTATTAGGCCACATCGCATGCAAGCAGTGCATAGATGCGGCTTATTGCTACACTGTCGCACGTAGTGTGTTGATTACATGGGCGTTCTGTGCAAAATGGCTGAACCAATCAAGATGCCACCTGAGGGATGACTCTTTGTTGGTTCAAGGACCATGCATCTGATGAGGTTAAGATTGGACAAATCCATTCTCGGCCGTGAGGGATGACAAGCTGGCGATGCAGCCTTTTACCAAATTACTTTGGATACTTGTTCTTATTATCACACACTTGGATGGTATGATTGGTATCTAGTAATGGTTCCTTGGATCGCGGTAAGTCAAGTCCCACAGCCGTTTCTGCACAACTCACCTGTGTGCTAACAAAAGACACAGAGACCATACTATATGCAACATCTGCAGCAATAGGCTGCATCTCACGCACAGTGTGGAGGTGATGCAGACTAAAAAATCAACACAACTGCAGCCAGGAGCTTGCCAAACAGACAGCATATAATTCTGTTTGCAGGTTGTTCGCAATAATACTTATATACTATGAAGATAAAATGCTGTACTACTAAGTCCACAGGAGTTCACAGTGACTGCCAATTAAGCCATCAAAGCTTCTGGTGACCATGACAGAACGATGCCTTCTCCAGGCTTCAAGTACACACTGCTCATTTCCACAGTGGTACCAAGCTTGAAGGCATCACTGCGGCCGGCTCCTGCAAAGTTTCCAGTAGTTGCAACCACTTTACCACTGCCAGGCAATGGCAATGTCCCGCCAACTGGATCCTCAAAGCTGACAGTAGACGGCTTAGGACCAAGGTTAACTGCAACCAGATAGCCTTCGAATCCTTCAGCCTGGCGCACGTAGAAGTAAATATTGCCAGACTGGGCATGACTGAATTTACCCCACTGAAATGACGGTTCTTGACGGAGCTTGGACACGCCAGCAAAAACTGAAATGGCACTGACACCAGAACCATGAGCCAACTGTGCCTACAAGCAACAACGGAGACTTATCACTTCATAATACAATAATTTAGCAAACTTTACTGACAGCTAAATTATTACTATGGCTGTGATGATACTGTTACAACTACTACTGCAATCAAACCTTGTTATATCAAAGTTCAAGGGATTGGCAAGACACATTTGATATACCGATATTCACAGTTTGACATAAGCACACAACAACATCACTTCTAAATGCCGACTGTGATGGTCTCTAGACCTACCCTCCAGTTCACCCGATATCCATATCGCCAAATAGCAGTCAACTACACATGATGCTAAAATGAGACAAACCAATTATTAATAAACGAATGTGAATTAGTACGCAGTGAGTGTATAATGCTAAAGCAGTAACAGCAGTGACGAAAGCAGTGATTGACAGCTGTAGGAGTTCGTGGAGACATGATGGACGTGGTACAGTTTCACTAATGTTCATCGTCACTCTTCTCAGGTTTTAATACCAAGTGGGAAGACATTAACTCAGCAGCAGCAGCAGCAGTTTTTTAAACAGGTGAATGCATTTTCTATCATTCAAACAACATTGTCAGCACTGTAGAAAATACCACCAGAAGTCCAGCACAAGCACTTCTGTTATCGGCATCATAACACAGTGTTGGCAATTCCCCTTACATGCATCTGTGCAGTTAAATAAGTAAAACATCAGTCATGTACAGCACACCAAAGTATGATGTGTATCTTTATGAGCCTACTTTAGCAGTTATCATACTGTAACGATATCCCACCTCAACATTAACACTGTGGTAGTCATCAGCGACTTCAATCCATGTCGTATCGCCCGTTGTAAAGCCAGCAAAACGCTGGTCTGACCACTGCATCGGTGCTCGGTTTGTAACATGACACAGGTTCTCCAACACATTCTGTTAGCATAACAGTACACACAGTATACGTGCTACAATATATCATGCTGACACACTCTCCTTCCATCCCTTCCCCATTTTCCTTTCCCTTTTTCCCTTTTGCCACCTCGACATTTCGGTTTAAACATGTGTACTCTGCAATGGCGCTACCTAAGTATGCACATAATGCTGCAATCTCTTGCCTTCAGTCCTAATAGCCTATGACGCTGCTGCTACTACGCACTGCAACAAATCACATGACCCTGTAGACCTACAGGAGCAGCTCTGCCTGTGATGTAAGCTATGTCCAGCATTACGGTGCCTAGCAAGCTAACTGTACAGATACTTGTAGACTGAGCTGGCTTTTGTTACACTACGTTGGCTACCTATACGCTATTCAGCATATGCTATGTATTCTGTAATTTATGTCCAGCAACTTAATATTCCCTGTGACAAATTCATATAACTGATAATATTAACTATGAACAGAAATTTCCAGTCCGCCAGACACCACAAACACTCATGACATTTAGCTGCAGAAAATATAATCTGCAGTAATCCATACAGTAACTCCAGGAATGTTTCTTTATTCAGAGTTTAGCATCTTCACATGCTAGATACAGATTCCATTAATTCAGAAAATCCACTCTCTCTAAAAAGTGCTGTGCAGGTGATTTCAGCAACTGAAAAACACATTATCTAGCAAGTGCTTGTCAAAGGCCAACACAAGGGTGCCATATCACAGCTGCTGTCTGCTGCCATTCCTGCATTAACATATTAATATCAATAATAATAATAATAATAATAATCGAGATGATATTTATGGTGCTGTCATCATGGCAAAGCCATTGCGAGAGTTCACCCTTTCATTTGATGAAAGCAGACTCAGCGCCGAGGTGGCTGCCAACCCTCACACCAAGCCAACTGACTTGGACTACGAGTCTGCCAGAAAGAAATGGCAGCTACCGTCCACATCCACCATCGACATTTTATTATTACTCAGCCCGACAGCTGATACTCATTTTACCATCACACGGAGGGTGGAAGGGTGAGTCGACCTAAGCACTGCAGTAAGGGTGTGCAGCCGTGCCCAAGGCTGTATATCGCAGTAGCTGTCGTGATAAACAACTGCCTGCAGTGAGATTTGAACCTTGGTTCTCTCACACCACAGTCAGGCATGTTACCATCAGGCAACTGCAAAACTGCTGTAAACAGAACTCTGGTATATATACCTGAGCACAGTTATCCGGATTCAAGGTCACATTCTTCATGCCGATTTCCTCACCATAATACACAATCGGAGTGCCTGGCACTGTCAACAGCAGCATGTTGAGGACATTCACATACTTTGAGTCACCCATGCGTGATACAACACGACTTGTGTCAACGTTGCCTAGCTGAAATTTCAACACATAACAATGCATCTACACTAAGACATCTGTAATCTCACTTCTGTATATTTACTAATACTGCAGTTTTATTTCACTTTTGTTTTATTTGTCACGAACGAATTTCCTTACTGTAAGCAGTAACTGCATGATCTATCACTGACTGACCTAACAGCAGTAAATATGGACAGCAGGGCAACTGCAGTAAACCTGTCACTTCATGAGTAGCTGCAGCCTTATGCAGTGATCAGCAGACAGCAAATAAATGAAACATACTGTAAAAACCTTCTACTATGGCTACCGTAAAAGTTGGCAACTTCACATGCAAAATTATTTTGGTGCCCTTTATTTTGGTGCATTCAAAGTTTTTTCAAACCACACAATTCCAACACACAAGTAATTTCAAATCACCAGCAAGCATTAAATGCATATTTGCACCCTTTAATTTCATAGTTTTGTTTACCTTGTGAAATTTGCAAAATAAAGGGCACAAGAACATTAAGGGTTTTATAGTCAACAGGGTTCACAGAGCAGATGAATAAAAAAATTATAGAATGTATCAAGGCACCTGAAGGATCTTAACTGTATTTTTCGGGACGAGAATTATTGGCAAGAAATACAAACTTTCGTTAAAGACTCATTGCATCAGGTCTTTAAAACATCAAAGAGATGTACTCTAAAATATGCAATAATAAACAACTACAGAATGATGTCATCAACTTATACTGGATTTGTGGCTCAAAATTGTTATGTATAAACTGTCAGCCTTCAAAAATGGCAGCATTGGCAATGCTATTTTCAAGCATTGCAGATTATAATTCAAGGGCATTCTCTCAGAAAAAACCAACTTCAAAAAATGATAGAATTATAGCTATCAGGAACAAATAGAAGTACAGAAATATGGTTGGCTTTTCTCAGCACAATAAGTCAGTACAATGCTGCAAAAGATGCTGCATGCCATTTGCAACAATACGCCAGTCAAAATCCAAAGAACTAATTTGTAAGTCTGCAGAAAACCTAAAGTATACTTATGCTTTAGAGGCACCAGCAGTTGCACTTATAGTGGGTTTCAACAGATAAAAAGCAATTTTAACTGCCACACACTTACAATGTGACATGCACTCACTTCTGGTCATTCCACCATCACTAAATACAACAGCCACGAACTCTTTGAACTAACTTGCAGCTAACAGCAACCAACTAACATTGCAGCTAACATTCCAACTGGTTCGCTGGTTGGGTAGATTTTTAATGGCACTTTCATAAAAAATGCGGATATATCGTATCTTTACAATTATAATTTATCACAAAATCCATAATAGGATAAAATCCATATTTCTGGCACGATGATTCGTTCTAATGATCATCAGGTGAAGGAGTAACCACAGAACCATGGTTATTGGTTAAGGCAGTGATCTCTCACATAGCGAACCCTGTTCTGATTTCTGACAAAAGCTATGCGAGTCACGAGCAGCATCAGAAACAGCATCCAGTTAAACTTATCCAACAAGTATGTCCATCCTCCTAATACTCGAACGGAAATGTTTGCCGGCCACGTCGCATGCTGTCCCTTGATAAGTCATGTTGAGCATGCACCACACCATGTGCCTTGTTAACATCAGAAAAAAAAGTGGGACAGACGGATGGATGCCAGACCGAAACATTACACTTTCCGCTAGATGGAATTTACAACTAGGCATATGCCAATGCTCAAAATTGGGAAGTGCATGGTGTCATAACACACCTTAACTACGAGCAGTTATAACAAGTACTAAGTAAGAAAAAGTAAATGCAGCACCTGCCAGTTAGACCACACGTCATCTTGCGAAGCAACATCAATCCAGTCATTGACCAGCTGGCGTATGCAAGCTGCACCGCAGTCTTTCTTGATGTTTGTCAGTGCAACGTTGGTTGCAATGTGGGCTCCGGGTTTCTCTCCATACTTCATGAACGGAGCTGTCTGCTCTGCAGTTCCACTCACTTCAGCAATCATCAGACGAGGATAATAGCGAGACCTGACCGTGCAACAGCAACTGTGAACAATGTACGCGTCTCCCATTATATTTACCCACACCAATGGCAGTCTAACCACTGTTATGTTGTATCTGTTATTCTGCATGATATCTCAAAACTGACGTAGCTAGAATCACAAAACTTGACATACAAATGTTCCACGATTCGTCCTGGAAACCCATTTATTTGGGGTCAAAGGTCAAGGTCACGAGTCTTTGCACTCCTGTGACTGCTGTCTTCTTCTCGTTTTCAGAATTTACTCATACAGTTGTTAAACAATTACCAATAGATCAATTACCTAATTTTTTAGCGTGTTTATCTTTTTACCATTTAATTCTTGAACTTAGTCACTCAACTGTATGAACTGAGAATAAATACAGTTGACGGCTTATTTTGCCACTGCTCAGCTTAATCCTCTGCTGAGAGGTACCACAGTCACCCACCCTCCAATACATATCTGGTCATTTTTCACAGTCATAAGCTACCAAATAGACCAAATGCGGGCGGGTAGGCTGCAATCGGGGTAGACAGCCGTGGAGGGAGGGTGGCAACCACATATGGTCAGTGTATGCATTTGTGGTTTCATTTCTGCTCACACTTGCTGGACAGACACCTTGCTAAACCACTGTGCATGGTGACCTTTCCCACTTCAATTGTTCTGTGCACATCAAAGCCTTTTGCCAGCATACACGCATAACTGCAGTGTGCGAGACCCATGATGCTAACACTCGATAATTGATTTTTCCAAAATATTTGCATCTGATAATCAAATATATTAGCAACATGATTTTAACAAACCTACTCACTTGCTAAACAAACAACTGCTTATTATATTCCTGAATGGTGCATACCACCACTTGACAGCACAATACAGCTCACGTATACTAGAGGGCACTCAGCAGAGTGCATACCTTTGCCAGGACAATGAAATTGAAAACTGTTGTCACAAGCCAGCAGTAGGTGCACATAAGTGAATTAGGTTATTAATGTTTAACACTGCGACAGCAGAGTGGCAAACATGCAGTCTAGCTCCGTTCTAAGCAAAAACAACCAGTTAAGCGGTGACAAATTTATGACATCTACAATATGTTCAAGATCACTTCCAAAATTTCAATGAACATCTCCAAATTTCATGATAATCTATCCATAGATTTTTAGTTATTCTGCTAACGAATAAGTAGGTGTGAAAACATTACAGTTGCCGAGCTGTGGGGGAAGTAATATTATACGACAATATGCAAAATACAGTACGTCTCACCATATAATACAATACCGAAATTCAAACATTAATAGTGACATTATGTAAGCACATACTTTGATCTGCCATCATTGTGGCTGAAGTTATCAAGCAGTTCACGCCAGTGCGCCACAAGCTGATAGCTCTGTGGCTGAAATGACGTCGGCTGAGGTTGTTCCTAAATACACAAATAAGCTTAACTGTACAGGGTGGTACAAAAAGACAGGCAAGTGACCACTCTTAGTCGAAAAGGAGCCAAATATTTCACAAAAAATTCATTGCAAATTCTGATTGTTAAAATGTATTGGAAATCAGTCAGCATTTGACAACATCATGGGCAAGAGTATAGAAGAAATTTCTGACTCACAGACACCAATGGTTTTAATGTTTTGTGCCACCCTCTATATACACGACAACAATAAAATTCACAGTCAAATGTGCGAATATGCAGGGTTTAATATCCCAATCAAACACACGTTTCAGTTACTGTAAACTGTGCATCCAATTAATAATACGCAGCTAACACAAGTCTAAACTTGTACAGCATATTTGCACCAAAATGACCAAACATCATTATTTGCAAGAGACAGGAGACTACTGCTATTGATGCTGTTGTTTTTGTTTAATAAGCCAATTTTTCACTGCCATGTTTTAGTGCAGTCTTGGATGTGTTGACTGTCTCAACGTTATGCAGCCAGTCCAGCAGTTCATTCCAGGTCCTCGCAGCCGCAACACAGAAAGAACGCTGTCCAGAGTCCAAGGTGAACATACCGATGACGAGGTCGCCACGAGCTGCAGAAGTCTGCCTCAAGTCTATGGCTGATATGGGGGACAGGTCTGCCAAGACACGTGGCACAAGGCCACTGTCTGCCTCTAACGCCAGCAGACACTAGTTGAAATGGATGCGCTTTGGAACTGGCAGACAATGTAAGCAGTCGTGTATGACGTGCTAAATGCTGTCATACCATCCAATGCAGAAAATGAGCTGTGCAGTGGCGTTCATGACAGCTTGCGGTCGGTCAAGTTGGTAACAAAGACAGCCAGCTAGAAGGCAGTTGCAGTAATCAATCCTCAAAACAACGAAGCTATTGACCACTGACTTTCTGGCTTCAGCTGGCAGAGATTTTACACAGCTTTTTAATGCTTTGATTGGCAGAAGCAGCGATTGACAAGCGGATTGATACGAGGGCTGAACAACAGCTCGGAGTCAAGTAATTTGACATGCAAATGTAACGTAATGTAATCACATTAAGAATGCCTTGGTCCCTGTGTTGCACCTTCAGGTGGTAACTAGGGGTGCACCGGATCCAGAATTTTTGGATCCGGCCGGATCCGGATCCACACCGGATCCAGAGATGTTGGATCCGGCCGGATCCGGAATCAGACCGGATCCTAACGCTTTGGATCCAGCCGGATCCGGATCCCGCATGATTCTTGCCTTACAGAGATGGATGACTACCTGCATCTCCCTCTTCAGAATCGTGCTGCTAATCCACTCGATTGGTGGAAAGACCATGCCATACAATTTCCACATTTGGCTAAACTGGGGAAGAAGTTCTTAGCTACACCTGCCAGCTCAGTCTACTCAGAAAGACTGTTTTCTGAGTATGGAAACATATTTGAAGAAAAGCGGGCAAGGCTTCTGCCAACAACAGGCGAAAAACTTCTATTTCCGCACCACAATTTGAAGCATTTGGACTGATTGTCAGTGTGAATTCTTGTCAAAATCTTCAGGACTTCTACAAGCTGTAGATGCTGACAATTCGTGTATGACAATAACTACAGTATATTGTGCTCAAGTGGTGTTCAGAAACTGCTGACTGATGTAGTGTGCCATCAACAACTGAACATTAACATTGTAGCTTTCAGTGTGTTAAGTTGTTAACTATGTCACCTATGACCTATCACAAAAAAAATTTGAGTTCTGTGTTGTTAAGACTTCATTTCATGTCCGTATCAATAGCTAAATGCTGACAGGCAACAGTCTTC
>Ga0209363_1001493_pt1 | contig 11295 bp, 5 predicted proteins | sample WorMetexBAHAMAS3_FD_187385 | JGI IMG/M metagenome (GOLD analysis project Ga0209363, IMG submission 187385) | Marine gutless worms symbiont microbial communities from Max Planck institute for Marine Microbiology, Germany - Inanidrilus exumae... | ecosystem: Host-associated > Annelida > Digestive... | reverse complement strand
ACGAGAAGTACAGCGTATCTTATATGTCAGAGCTGCGACCTTGAAATTGATTCTCTGAATAACCGGTAACCAGTGAAGTTCTTCGAGGAGCGGTCGAGCGTGCGACATTCTCGGCTGCTGCAACACGACTCGAGCCAATGAGTTTTGGACGCGCTGGAGCTTTCCAATTGACGTAGTCGGTGCACCGAGCAAGACTGAATTACAGTAATCCAGCCTTGCACCGACGATAGAACAGGCCAGCGACCGCGCCACGTCAAGTGGTAGTAGTCGCCGGATGTGCCGTAGCGCCCAGATGTGGTAAACTGAAACTGCTGCTAAACCATGTGCCATCCATCGATGCCAATGTAACACATGTGTAACTCTAACGACATTTGATGGAGGCAAAAAAACAAGCAAAGTGATGAGTGGCAGTGTAGCAACTAGGTGTAGTTCTAGGTGGACACTGAGAATGGTCTGCAACTTTCGGCACTAGATTAGACAAACATGAATGTCACGTCTTTCCAAACAGCTGCAGAGATTACTGCAGAACCGTCATGACCTGCTAAGATCAAGTGGCCAGGTCAATTTACAGTCAAACATCAACTGATGCGAAAACAACTGACAACTTACAAGCACTTGCTCCATTGCGCACTTCCAGCCGCCAAGTTCCGATAGCAGATTCCCCCCAGCAGTGGGTTGTCATGAACGCCCATGCATTGAAGCCTTCCGTTGACGCATCACGTACACGCCGTGCCAGCAGCGTCGACCTTGTTCCCCGTGGCGACGTCAGAAACACTTCAATTTCACCACGACGCGATGCTGCCAGAGTTACAACTGCCTGGACGTGCTCGAGGTAACCAACGCGTGAGTACGGTGAACTTTTACAGCCATCGCTGTCGAGTGACACCTCCAGCTGACCATTAATTGGGATCCCTCTGAACACAGTAACAGCACATATCATCCATCATTAACGTCACACATCAATGCTAAATAACTATCATTAACAGCACAACTGCACATTGCTACAAAGAGATGCTTCTGAACACTTTTTTGTACAGGTAACTGCATTCTGTACTAAAAAGCTTCCGCACACGGCATATTACATTTGCTGTCATACAATAATAAATACCAGTAAAGTAAAGTAAACATCGATTTGCATAGTGCATCGTAGTCAACCACCTCTAATGCACTCAGGAATAGCATGTGTTAGAGGGATCACACAGTTTTACCTGTCACCCACACGTTTATTCACAAATGGAATGAACCATCCCATCTTTACTCCGTAAGCATTCACCAGATGGCGCAACCTGAGCGAGGTAACGTACATCCGATTACAGTTCAATACTCATTTATCGACCTCAAAGGATGAAGGGCCTAGTTGGCTGACCTTGTAGCGGACGGTTTACCCACATAAGTAGTCACCCATCAGCTGCAGGTCGAGCGTAGGACAGGGAAAGTCCGCAAGACTGACGTTCTACCACTGTGCCATGCAACCAACCAGCTATACTGCTAACAAGCAATGAGTACTATGAGTGGAGTTAAATGTCTCACTCGAAACACAATAGGTTATTTCAATAGCAAACTGCAACAAATGTGTGCATTTCCTACAAAGCAAAACATGTCTGTTAACAGTTTGGTGGTATTCAATCAAGTTTCGTTCTATTTCATACGGGTGTGATCAATGACATGTCTGCAACTAAGTACAATATCACTGTACAAATATTAATGCTATTTAGTTATAATTAATGCACTGACATTGCAAACCTAGATAAGATCGTCTATCAACAAGTTGTTACTGTTCAACTGTGCATGGTGGCTCAGCAGTAGGGCTTTGGACTTGTGGCTAACAGGTCACGGTTCAATTCCCGGCCGGTCCGCTTTCACGTAACATATGTTAACTAAGCCTTGCATCCCTCTGGGGTCGCTAAATCGAGTACCTGCTTTGGCTGGAGATAAAGGCAGAATCCTCACCTCTGTAGAGTGGCACAACACTGTGATCCCATATGGCATGTGAGTTTCCCACAGTGGTGTGGCAGAGTTTCTGCAAACTGCTATACACTTACTTTGCTTCACATTAGGACAGTTAGCAAATTAAATTAACAGGAGAGATTATTATTACGATATGATACGGTAGATTAATGTGCATTCAAAAGCTGACTTATTAGGAGGAATATGGTTGCTAGGACCATTCAGCACATTGCAGGAGATGGCAGGTGGGGCACCAAACAACAGACGATGCACGTGAGAACAGTTACATAAAGCTGCAGCGTCTGTCTGTCTGTGTGTGTGTGTCTGTCTTCCGGATTTCTCAAAAACGTCAGGACTGATTTCCATGAAACGTTTCATGGTACATAGGGGTCATAGGTAGACATGAACGGATAAAAAACATCCAGAAAATTTCGACCCTTAATGCGTAAAAATTGTGAAAACGGTGCAAAATGGCCCACTTTGAGAAAGTCCGCACGGGCCACGAGCGCTTGCGTGCGCAATTGCCTGCCAGTTCGCCTGCGTCCTGGCCGGTGATACGACAGCAGCACGGGCCAATCACGCGCGAACCTGGGGGCGTGGCCCATAGCCTTCGATGCGGGACCATCTCAAACGCTTTTGTGCAACTGAGTCCAGTTTAGTGCTCCCACTTCCCGCTAGTAAACGCTAGTTTATTAATAAGACAGGTCGTGTTACTGAGTGACCTTGAGGCATGACGAGACGTGATCTCACAGCGGTGCTGCTCGGGAACACGAGTCCAATTGCGTGCGACGTCCACCATGGCAGCGACGTCAAGCAGACCGTAGCCAAAGTGATGGCTCACTAGCAGAACACAGCAACAAATAACCAGAATTAATTACAGCGGCTTTCGCTTTACTGGACGGATATCGACACCCCAGCGTTGATGTGGATGACTTTGCCACCTCGACAGCCTCTGTGACCTTGACTTTGACCTCCAGAATCTAATCGCGTCATTAGTAAGGGCTAGTAAATACTCCCCATAAGTTTCATAGAGATTGCTAAAGCCATTCATGAGATATTGTGGTAACAAGATCTGTTCAACAAATGTACAGTTGCATCACAAAATGTTGTCATCAAATTGCTTATGTCCAAATTCGTTCCTGTACTATATTACAACTCTGAATGTTGCCCAGTCTCTAAAAATCAGTTAAACTCGCTAGAATTTGCTGTATGTGGATCTTTCATGAAAAAATTTAACACTCGATCTAAAGAGATTGCTAACTACTGTATGGAAATGTGTAATGTTTAAACTCCGCACTATGATATAACTAAACGCAAATGCAAGTTTCTTTCTAACATAATGTTGTCATCAAAGAATGTACTGTGCGAACTCTGTAGAGAGTTTGCAGAAAAGGAATTGGAATTGTGCGCATATTCGTCTAACTGTAGCGTCAATTTAGCATAGTTAAGTTATCATTTATTTAACTTATGTTTAATTATGTATGTTTTTTTCTGCTACCACATTTGTGGTGAAATAAAGTTGTGTCTGTGTGTGTGAATAAATGAACAAATGCAGAAAACATAATGTCTTTACAGTTTTTTGCCGACACCGTCGGGCGACAAAGAAATAAAAACACCACAGGACACAAATACACGGTGGGCCAGAAAGAATGTGACACCTTATTTTGCACCATAACACTCATGTTTCTTGGTAGATTTTTATACTTTTTGTAGCAGCGAAATGAATAATCTACACCGGAGTCAAAAAGATTTACAACTTCACCAGAACTGTGTGACCACACTACCTGTTAACACTTAAAACAACATAAGATGACAATGGTCGACCATGTTCCGCAGTGAATTCGATCAAACCTGCTGCATGCAACTTTTGCAGGTCGTCCAATGTTTGTCTTTTTCAATTTTTGTTAAGAAATTCTTTTATCACTCTTCTGTTAGAAAAGCTTTTAATTTCCAACAGGTTTTTGTTCAAAATTTTGTCTTTAAAACTCCAAATATTTCACTTCATTGTAGTTATTGTTATGAACTAAGTAACTTGATAACACTAACATTGCCGTGCGATGCAATAATGATCATGTTATTAAGTAACCATATTGCAGAGCATTCTTCTGTGTTATGGTAAGAAACAGTAAAAATCCACCAAGAAACATGGGAGTTACAGTCCAGAATAAGTGGCACTTATCATGGCACGCAGTGTATGTAAGATTCTACTATCATCCAACTCCACTTTCTGACAAAACAACAGAACAACAACGTCACTGAGCTAGTTAAAGTTAAGACTACTGGACTATTGATAAGCTCAACATCAGTGGAACTGCTAATCTACCACATGTGTTCACCTGCCCCGCGGTACTCATCAACTAGCACACTCACCTAGTCTGCCGACACCGTTTTTAACCCAATCATCAGCGTCTAAGTTGGCCTGGCGAGCAGTTAGTACGACAATATACTGCAGATCCCGCCAAGTCAGGTGCGGACTGCACATCAACAACACATTTCAACTGTAAGTACAGGAATCTGTACTATCAACTAATTAGATAGTATGCAACACTCACTATAAATACAAGATCAACTAGAAATGCATAGTGAAGCCAAGCGTGTAGCCTGTCCAGCACAAACGCACATGCAAAACTCAGGGGTTACTGGACCAAAATCACCAAATTTTTATCAGACGTAGACAGGCCATCGGCATTGTTAATGTGTGCATCCACGTTGCAATCCTCCCATCCATTGTGGAATGCCAGTGCACAGAATGAAGGTAAGGGGTATGCTAATCTTCACCGCTTCATGCCAAAAATCGGTTACTATAGTAACGTCCCTTGAGCGATCAGGTAAAGAAGGTCAGACTGATCACGCCCATCCATATCTGGATCTATCCTGAAAATTTGGTAAAAATCAGTGCAGTTCATTCTGAGATAAGTGGTGACCAAAGGGACTGTTAAAAAATGACAGAACGTAATATTGGCAGATTACATAGCTCTTCCGCATTTGACAGGCAGTATGAGCTGGCTATATAGTTTTCACTTTGACGTATAAAGAGTGAATATAGAGATTATAAAACATCAATTGTTTTCATTCTGCAGTAAACTCTACAGTCTGAAGAACTGAGCAGTGAGAAATGATCGATACATACTTGACTTGAAGTACCAAGGCACATATTCCGGCAGCCAGCGGAGCACTGGCGGAAGTACCCGTGTGTGATTCAGTGCAACCTTTGCGCAAATCCGTCGTTACCTTCACAACACGTAGATACAGACGTTAGTTAATTAATACATTTACAATGCTCTTAACTGTGTCCTTCAGTGCTCTGACATTGTTGGTTGTGTGACACGAAGGCCATCTGGCTTGTGCCACTTAATCCAAAAATTCTCTTTCATAAAAAGTACAGGAACAAAAGCAAATGGCTCATAATCACAACATGTAGACTTTCTATGGCGCCACTCTGCCAGTGCTCAGTGGCAACTCACAATCTAAGCTAAAATAGTAATACAAAATAAATAAATTAACGAGACACTGTCTCTATATCATAATTGTGAAATAATTAAATTAATAACTGACGAGCATACAAAATCTGAAAATAGAAATCTGACAGTCCATTATTAAGACAGTCAATAGCAACATTAGCAAAGTCTCACATTACTGGCAAACAACAGCAGCAGCAACATTACAAGACCATCATTTAACATCAGCTGCCAATAAAGTTATGTACACTACACACTGTGGTAACAACATAGGACACAAGACATTTTTCTGCTAGTTTTAGACAATGGGACCATATAAAGAAACTGCTCTGAAACAACATAGAATCTGATCACGTATGAATTACTTTTACTTTTTCACAGAGAGATCGCACCAGACTAGAGTAAATGTGTCACTGTCTGACGCAAGTGCACTATACAGCGGAGTAGTGCAAGGTAGCGGTATTGGACCGGTTGCATTCCTAATATACATATAATATGTCCATCGCGTAATAAAAGCGTGGAACAGTATACCGCATTCTGCAAACTTCTCGTCACTAGCTGCACTTAAACGATCTACTCTTCGGACGGACCTGTCAAAACACCTTACTATGCTTTTTGTATGATGCCGAGGATTTTGCTAGCTTGCTGAAAATATTGCCTAAAGTGTTTGACTATCTAGTATAAATAGTATTATTTGTTTTTTTATTTTATTTTATATTTTTACGTTTAGTTGTTATGTTGTCATGAGCAGACATAAGTGTGAAGTTATTGCCTGTATGTCCAGCCAAACGCAATGCGAATTCATGAATTGTTATATAGTGTACTGAACTTATGGCAAATAAATATGATGTGAATTAAAGAAATTGCGTGAGCTTATAGAAAGTGATAGAGAAAATATGCTTGTGTAATATCAATGCTGAAAAGTATTTACTCAATCAAACACAAAATACAACTAGCTACTGTAGGTCCAAGCAGAGAACCAGCAACAACTTACAATTTGTCGTTCAGAACCAGAGCCACTGCTGTAAGTGGCAGCCAGTGTTGACGAGCAAGCCTCTGAGTACCACGGCACCAGTCCGTTTTCTGTTGCACTGCCTATCGACAGTGTGTATATGCTGTTAGTGTAACCGTCACAGTTGCAGCTGTCGCCGTCGCGGCCACCGTTCCCTGACGCCCACACAAAGATGGAGCCAAGACGTTTGCGGCCCTGTACAGAAAACATTATCAATGCATTTCTCGCCAGTTACTGTTGAACACACAAGTTACAAGCACCGTTTTTGTTTAACTGGATGTCTCTGCTGCAGTTACTCCATATTAGGGGCTTCGGAGCAGGTTTTTAGGCCACATCGCATGCACTCAGTGCACAAGATTCCGCCTATTGCTACAGATGGAGCAACATGGTCTGTTGGTCTGTCTGTTAGTCACGTTTTTCAGCCCCACAAAAGTGGCTAAACTGATCGAGATGCAAATAAGGGACTGACTTGGGTGCGCCCACGGAACCGTCTATTCGAAGTCCAAATCCCCAAGGGGTGGGGAAATTCGTGTGGGTTGTCTGCCCCATTCAAAAATAGTGGGAGTCTAGCTTAATGTACGAAAAAAACGGCTGAACCGATCGAGATGCCATTTGGGGGCTGACTCATCTGGGTCTAAGAAACCATGTATTAGATAGGGGTCAAGATCCTCCACTGGAAGAGGCATGGGCACTTTTTGGGGTTGTCTGGTCCATTCAAAAGTACTGCAAGTTACTATTGAGTACAATGCAGCAAAAAATCAGTAACAGCATCAACTACAGTGTATGTAGCAAAAGGGATCATTTCGACATCAATAACAGCATGTAGCAAAAGGGATCATTCAATCCTCAATAACAGCACAACATGTGATGCGGCCTTTTCATTCAAATTCTTTGACCACTTGCTATAGTCCAGATGCTGTAGCCCAAATAATAGTGTTGAAATAGTGAAGGGGCGTGTTGCTGCTACTGGGGATTTCTGAATTAAGGGAGTTTGCACTTTGCAAGTATGTCATCATGGCACAGTCATGTGAGTTCTTATATGCTCCCTGAACGTTAACTACTTCAAGCTAGATCCAACCCATGCCACCTGCAACCAATAAAGTTAGAATAATAACTCACAGACATTCTGGTAGGTCTATATTCTGTTTACTGATCAACAAAAAGACATAGTAACTGAACGTGGTATAAGCAGTAGTCTCTTGGCACAGTTAGTTAGTTTATTCGAGTTTAACATCCCTTTCAGCACAAATATGACTATATCAGAGACAAAAGGTCAGGGGTGGAGAGTTATCTGTACGGAAGGCCAGCGATATACCTGTAACACAAAAAAACACACACAAAAACTAAAGCTAGGTTTAGTCGCCTCCTACAACATCCGGCCTGGAAACAGAGTGGGACTATTCTGGTAGAATGGGAAGGGATGGAAAAGCAAGAAAATAGATGGAGAAAGTAAAAAAGGGAAAAAAGTAACATATATTAAAAGACAGAGTAGAAGGTGGGGAAGTGAAGGGATAACGGGAGGAGCGATTGCAACGGGCCCACATGGGGCTCTTTAGGCACAGCAAGACATCACAAATTAATGGAAATCATGCACAACAATAGCAAAGTACTGAGTGAAATTCATACGCTAGTAACGCCGTCGTGGAAGGCTTTTCGGGCGAGTGGGCCAGGCCCATCGACAGTCTGTCCGTCATCGTCGGGACCCCATGATGCACTGTAGATATCAATGTGCTGTGGTTTAAGGCTAAGAGACTTTGCTTCGACAGCATCAGTAACATCACCGTCAAGCATCCGTACACCTGCACACCGCACCATTTACACGACAACAGCATCATGCATCTGCTGCTGCTAAAAAAAGACTACAAGCCAGGTGCATGACATCAGCTTCAGTTTTATGTAAGTAAGTAAGTAGATTTATATGGCGCAATTGTCGTCGACTAGACAAGTTGCAGTGTATGTGGAGACACACTACAATATAGCCTCGAAGAGAGCATTTCCAAGTGGTGTACCCGACAGGTGACAAAACTGCTAATCCTTGCCGGAAATGTTTTCTTGTATGCAGCATACAGCCCAAAGGAAAGAGAGCGTTTCCCAGTGGTGTACTGAGTGCTGTAACAACTAGGCTACATGGGCAGGTAACTTATATGGCTCTGCAATCAAGGTAAATTGAGTTATCTGCCAAAATAGTGTACGGCCTTGTGTTAAAGGCCAACGCGATGTCTGCACATGCGCCAAATCACGTGACCTGTCAGTAGGGGGTCGAAAACAATTGCATATTTGGAATCTACGACCCTAATTTGCCTATTTACCATATAACATTTATGGGTTTACAATTATAATGTTAAAGCCGTTTTCGGGTGAAAATTTCTAAGTCACATCAAAAATGGGCCCTAAAATAGCTATTTAGGGGGTAAAAGGCACTGTAGTTTGAATTTTGGTTTTGCGATTCCAAAAAGGCACATCCATGCATGGTACGTATTTTCCGTCAAAATCCGTGCGTGCATCTTGGCTGTAGGTGATCTTAAGTACCCCCAAAAATAGCCTAGCAACCATTTAGGTGCATAAAATCACACATGCGCTGAAACGAAACCCCTTATCTGATCTGGGTAAAATTTTGCATGATGGTAGATATGCACTGTGTAATTGTAATCACAAGTGCAAAATTTGGTGACAATCCGTTAAGGGGTTTGTTTAGAGGTGGCGGGGGTCAGATTTTGCCGTTTCCCATTGACGTCCTTACAACACTCTTGCACTACCATGCAAGTGTGTGATATTGCGGTAGCAATATCTGACTGGATGTAAGGATGAAAGAACAAACGGAAAGATGAACAGGGCAACGGGACAGCCTAAAAACATAATGTCTTCGCCGACTCTGTTGGGTGGTAGTCATAATCTCAAATTATAAAAAAGGTCACAAATATCACAAGAAAAAATTAGCCCCGTACAGGACTGACGGACTATTTGCAACGGATGGACCGTGCCAACTTCAGAGTCACGCGACACAAAAACTAGGCCAAATATCAAAAATCTGGCCTGAACAAATTTAGATATTGTGCCCTAGTTTAAGAATCAGTGGTCAGTTGCCAGCTCCCATTGCAAATAGCGCAGGAGCAAGCTTTTGAAAATTGCCGGATTTCCAACTTTGAAGCGCTCGTGACCTTAACCTTGACCTTGGATTGGGTCATACTGCATACCGTCGTGCATCACTCATCAACCTCTACCTACACGCCAAATTTCATTGAAATAGAAGATACTTTTTGTGGACGGACGGACGTACGCATGTACGTACAGACGGATGGACAGACATTTGAGACCAGCTTTATTAGGTTAGGTCGACTCTGTCAAACAGTTGACCTAAAAATTAAAATTTCAGCAATTAACATTTCGACGTGTTTTGTGTAGCTGTGAAAGTGAAATATGGCTATCGTCTACATTATTACCTCCAATTTTTGCCTCGTATGCGACTCCGGCACTACAAATACCATTGTTTGCCTCTGCAGCCACTTCACCAGCACACCTCGTCCCATGCCTTTCAACACAACAACGTATGCACATACAAAACTTCACCAAACTAAACCAAAAATAAAGTGCACTGTGGGACAAAATTTGACATTTCTTAGGGCGAACAGGGGTGAGATGTGGCCAGTTATCAAACTTGACTAACACATAATACATTATAATGCATTAACATTCTCACCAACTGTGGCATAAGCCTAATAAAAATATACAAGTTAGAGACCAACAATGTTTTATTAACTATAACTTTCACAATATGTCGCCCTAACGGGACGTAACACGACTGGCCCGCCGCATGCTGCCCCCTGGTGAGTTACGTTGCATATGCACCGCGTTACAGACGATGCCGACAGACACCAGCGAGCAAAACAATACTGGCCTATTAGGTGGGCCAGTCAAAGTTAAAACTAGAAAACCTAAGCAGCGAACCTAGTCGCTGCACAACCAGCAGCATGCGTACACCCCCACTGCTCGGTTGAAAAGGGGAAGGGAAAAAGAGATGGGAGGAAAGGGAAGGGAAACGGGAGGGATGGAAAAGGACAGGGAAGGAAGCATAAGGGAAATGGGCAGGAAGGGAAGGCAAGATAGGGAAGTCAAAGGGGAGAGGAAGAAAAGGGAAGGAGAATGGGAAAGAGCAAAAAACGAAAGACAGGAAAAGGGAAAGGGTGGGAACGGAAAAGAGGAAGGGGGAAGGAAATGGAGTGGGGAAGAGGAGAGAAGTCACAGAAAACTTGCCAAAAACCGCTATTTTACCTAATTTTCAACCTTGGGGACTCCTGTACCCACCCTCCATACCCGATCTGGGCACATTTGGCCGCTTGAGTAGACCCATGGTCTACACTTAGCTGCCGAATTTCATCTCGATCGGTTCATTGTATCGCCGTTGAGTGACAAAAAATCCCGAATTTTGCCATATTTTCAACTTTGTCGTTCTGCCGCGGCTCTGCCCAGCGTTGTAGAGACAAAGTTGAATGCGAGTGTACAACTACAAACCTCTCCCTATCCAACCGTACCTAGACCATTTCTAAACTGCAACGCCTTCATGGCGAAGTTGCGTTCACAAACTTTGTCGTTCAAAAGCATGAAAGACAAAGAATTAAAGAAAACATCAAACTTTCTTGCCCCCCCCCAGTGGCACGCCAAGTCCAACCTCCACCAAACTTGGCACGGTGACAGAGGTGGTCTGTACCATTCTTGCAACTCCACTCGACTCCTCCGATTAATTTAATGGTCTAAGTTAATCGTTGATTAACAAAGTTGACTTTTACCACGCATTTTTGATCTCCAATTAGTAAATCGGCGATTAGTTGATGCTTGATTGGCTGCAACTATACTTTCACTTTTTGCTGATTGGCTGTCCGT
>Ga0209363_1001492_pt1 | contig 11295 bp, 4 predicted proteins | sample WorMetexBAHAMAS3_FD_187385 | JGI IMG/M metagenome (GOLD analysis project Ga0209363, IMG submission 187385) | Marine gutless worms symbiont microbial communities from Max Planck institute for Marine Microbiology, Germany - Inanidrilus exumae... | ecosystem: Host-associated > Annelida > Digestive... | reverse complement strand
GGCTTGTTTTTACCACCTTCGGCGGCTTCGGCAGATTAAACGGTTTATTGATGACTTTTCGCTGCAACTCTTGGTTCAGGCATTCATAAACACCCGCCTGGACTATTGTAACGCACTACTTGCGGACTGCAGTGTGGGTGTGTGTAGGAGATTGCAGCGAATCCAGAACTGTGCGGCGCGACTGGTGTGTTCACAATCACCTCGTAGCCATGCTGCACCTCTGCTAGACCGATTACACTGGCTACCGGTCCACAAGCGCATAACATACAAACTGTGTCTTGATGTTTGATGTTTATCATCGCACGGCACCTGGATACCTGGCCAACCTGTGCAGTCGCTGTGACAACCATCGTCTTCGATCATCAGCACACCGTGATTTCATTACACGACGAACAAGGACACGCCTTGCTGATAGCTCATTTAGGCCTACTATTGCAGGACCTGCTGCATGGAATGCACTTCCGGCTTCTGTTCGAAACACTGACTCACATGCAGCTTTCTGTCGTCGACTTAAAACTTACTTGTTCTCCCTCCTTATCGGACTAATTCTTTATGTGTAGCCTAGGCTACGTTGTTTAGGCCTACGTTGTGTTTGGAAGGCGCTGCTGAGCACCGGTTGAGTGGCGCCCTAGCAAATTGATGATGATGATGATGATGATGAACTAAAACCGCGGCCTACAATGAGCGCGTCTACTCACAACAGAGACTGCCGTAAGCGCAACTACCATCGGGACCGGGGCACACCGATCCCCAAACGTCTGAGTCGGGGACCATTAAGCTGCACCAACTTTCAGCATTTGTGAATTATTGCAAAACAGTGCAGAACATTCGCACATGTGTTACTATTGTACAGCCCAGTATAGCATAATATATAGGGCCTACTGATTCACGAATCACGAACTCCAACAGCGTACAAAATTTAATAAGCCCCTATACTTAAAAATCGGCATTGAACACGTAATCAGCGACAGTGGTGTGTGTTAACTTAATGTGGAGAGCTCAAGAAGCTTCAGTATCTTTACAATTTGTGGCCTCCTCAGGGATCTGGCTTAACCCAGAGGGTCAAGCATACTTCATGGTCTTGGAAATGGCCAAGCTGTGTATACATGAATAACTTTTTGTAGTCTAGTTGTTCCAGATAAAGATTCTCTGTAAAGAAATGTTGAAGTAGATCGGTACAACTTTGACAACTTTCAAAAACGTGTTGCAATTGACGGAAGACAGACCGTAGATACTTGTAGGGATTAATAATATTAGGCCTACTAATTTATACTCAATGGTGCGGTTTATCAAACTGAGAATGTGAGATGCTTAGCTGGCATTGTTGACAGACATTCAGAGTAATAAGTAAGTAGTTCTTTATTAAACACTGACATGCGCAGAGTTTTACATATAGTTGAAATAAAACATGTAGAACAAGTTAAAGAACGAATGTAGGCCTAGTTGAAGAAAGTAGTGGCACAGTAACTATAGCTAACGCGTTGCAGTAAGAACATAACATTCTTCGGAGATCATTACTGTCTGATATTTTTCTAGTTAAACATCTTCTAACTGTTGATTCTTCTGGGCTCCATAATCGGCTGAACGTGGGACATGCCTCCCCGTTTCCTATCACATCGACGCCTTCAGCGTATTGGCCCCCAACGTTTGGACGGTGGCAATGCTGCCCCCTGGCGACTGCTGGTCAGACAAGCGAGCGAGGGATGAGTATAGCAGGGAGGATGAGTCGGAGATCGTCGAGCGGCTGATTCTGCAGCGATCTGTCAGCACGTCGACAGATATCAGCCAGCCGTGCATTGCTTTACGTCGGTTCGGTTCGTTGGCCTGGCCTCTGACCGCCAGCCGGCGCCCATCAACCACGACGATCCCGCGCTATTTCTGGATCATCCGTCGTATACAGAAATAACCCTCTTACGGAAGTGAATACGCGAAAATTACCGACGTCAGTCGTATATGCGTCGTATACGGCGAACTGAGTAGCCTGCATGTACTCGAATTTCGAAACGCTGAGATCGCTCGCTCATAACGCATCCAATCAAAATAATCTCAGCTATTATGACCGTCTCGAACGCTTAAACGTTCCCACTCTAGAACTGCGCCGTCTCCGAGCTGATTTGTTATAGTGTTACAAAGTAGTTTTTGGTCTTGTACACGTTAATGTTAATGAATTTTTCGAATTTAGCCCTTGTCACAACACTCGTGGACATAAATATAAACTCTTTAAGCACTAAACTACTGCATGTGTGCGTTCAATTTGTTTCTCTGAACGTGTTGTCAACGTCTAAAACTCCTTCAACTCCTTAATTGCGTGATGATGATCGACTCTTTCTATCGGTTTCGATGTAGTATCATGCGTATTAATTTGTCTAATCACCGTATAGTATTGTGGTAGGCTTAGTTGATTCTCATTTTCTTTTATCTATTTTACGCGTGCTATTAATACTGTCAAGGTTATTTCGGGTGACTATCAGTGTATTCTTCGTACCTTGTTGTCCTGTTCTACTGCCATTTTATTTGGTTTTATCTTACATGTTTGAACGAAATAAATGGATATGGAGATTCTGGGGAGGTGTCTTGCACATAGGCCCTAAGCGTCAGCGCATTAGCCTACATCAGTACTCCGTGTTGTCCGTGATAGGCCTACAACTGTTCAGATATGGGCATTTACTCTCGCAAATTTGCCCTTCCGTTGATTTAGGCCAATCCGTCTGTGGTCAGAAAAGCAGGCTAAGAGAATTACGCAACCCGGATCTATTACGACTACGGCCATTGCCAAATAACGCCAAAGTAATGGATGCAAACACGTAGCCCGTTGTAGATCATCGTAGTCATATTCGACCAGGGCTTTACTGTTATGATCAGGGGTATAGGCACAATCAGATAACCAGGGAGGTCTAGACTACCAACCACGACCAGATGAGTAACCTGAGATTTTCACAAATCCGATGGGAAAACTATAAGGTACCACACGGTTTCTGTGGTTTCGTACTTAAGTCGTGGTGAAAAGGTTGAAGTTCTCAAACCCCGAGAGAGAGGGAGAGAGAGCGAATTTATTTGCCAAGTAAAGAACAATAACAATCGCCACCTGTTATAATAACTACAACGGCAGATTGCCAGAGGAGGCTACATGCATATATGCCCATCAATGCTGGCCGCCTATAACTTCCAAACAATATAACTAGATGGCTGTATTGTGTTGAATGAACACAGTACAGTATTCGCCTCGAATCGGTCCGCTATATGCAACAGGCGTTTCCCTGGGCCCACCCGAGTCCTGAACGCAAACGGTATCTCGATCGCTTCCCAGTTTCTGCAGGGCTCACTAGACAGACCGACAGAAAGACCGACAGACCACGTACGCTACTCGGTCGTTCACAATAGGCGGCATCTACCTACGTACGGTAGTAAAGGAAAGGAAAGAAAGAGTATTTATATCGCGCCATTTGTATACTAGGCCTATGTATATGCCAAAGCGCTCAGGCATGGATCACACAGTTTTACCTGCCAATACACCATGTCTGCCTTTCATTTCGTAAGCGTTCACCAGATGGCGCCACCCCTAATAACTAAGGTAGGAGACATCCAATTGCAGCTTACTACTCAACTATCGACACTGAACGGATGAAAGGCTGAGTTGGCCTGGTTGGTTGACCTATATAGCGGAAGGTTTACTTACGTCAGCTACAGGTCTCGCGCAGGACAGGGAAAGTTCGCCGGCCAAAGACCGACGTTCTACCGCTGTGCCACGAAACCAACTGCGATGTAGTCTAATAATAATAACTGTAGCATATCTGGGCTCTTAGACTGGTTTCCTTGTGTGGAATTCCCACAATGCAGTATTCGGCTCGAAGCGCGTTTCTTGTACGGAGTTTACAGTCCAGGTGAATGACTTTGAATTGATTCTAACGGTATAAACAAGAAGCTCCGCTGTCGCCGTGAGACCCGCGCGATGCTCTGTATCAGTGGAAATGTTGTTCTACTGTTGTACGAATAACGCAAACAGATCGCCTGTTGGCCTGATATAGCCTACCTGTCAGTAACCTGTGTACAAACTTTGATGACTTTAGGTTCAGCCCGGCCCCGTCACCAGGGTGGGGCCCACGGGGGCAGGGCCCCAGCAAAACTCGTCAGGGCCCCGGCAAAAATAACAGGACTGATCATGTTCCTCCGGGTTTCCAGGTCAAAAATTTTGATATTTTGGGGAATTTTTGGTATTAAAAATCGAAAAAGACCAAATGGCAACCCTGTATTCCACACTCACTCTTATCCCACCTGTCACGCGCCTGAAATGCATTGTACAAGTACTTAGACTCATTTTTTGGGCAGCATCGATGCTCGGACATGGCGCGGGTATAGGCTATACGGGCCCCCGGATGGGCCCCAGTGACAATTTCAGTTTGGTGACGGGGCAGGTTCAGCCGTCCCAATGATATGATTGGAGCCCCGAAAATCTTTAACGGGTCACATGACCTGACCACGCCCCTATCAGGGACGGTTTGTCGTCCGTATGCTGTGACTTGCACATTCAACATGTATATCAAATTTGAAGTCTTTGCGATCACCCATTACAAAGATGCATAAGGCAACGCCAATTGTAGAAACTAAAATCGTTTAAGGTGGTTAGGGGTCACTCAAGGTCATCGGCAACATAGCCATTCAATAAAGCGCATACGACTTTCTATTTGAAATTAATAGAAACTATGAGGCTATTTTGTACCGTTTTCGAGATAATATCCCTTATTTTCCAACAGTTAAAGAGGTCACATGACAGGGAAATTTTGTCGTGCGTAGGCTGGGACTTGCTATGATCAATCTGCATACCAAATTTGAAGTGTCTACGATTACCTGCAACGAAAATATGAAAGGCAACGCCAAATGTAAAAAATTCTCGTTCTGAGCCACCCTTTGGTGGACTTAGGGGTAACGCACAGGGTTCATCTATGGCTGGATGGAAAGCGCATTGTCGAATTCCTATTGATAATTAAACTTTTTTTCGCTAGCTCTCACGGCTGAGGCACTATATTAAGTGAGATCTGTCAAAATCGGCGTTCTCTGACGGGGTGGAACACTTTGACATGTTGAGGCACTATCAATATCGGTCGAAATCGTGTTCGAAAGGGGGGTTCACTTTGAGCGCAAATTTCAGGGGAATGGGGCGTCGCCTACCAACGACTGTTGGCGTCAGAAAACTATAGAGTCCCTGGGCTATAACGTGGCGTTGTGTGCGTGATCCTATGTTTAGCCGTTGTGAAACAATACCTGCGTGTGACAGACTGACGGACGGACGAACACACGACGACAGCAAGTATTTCGCTTGCATAGCGTCGCGCGGATAACAAAAGTCTCCGATGCCGCTGACAGACCCGCGCGACGCAGAGGCTCAGCGCATGCTAAATATTCCGTATCGCATCATATGGTAATCAAACAATTTCTTCTACTCGGCCTAGCTGCTGAATACAGATCTCAACGGTGGGTGTGATCCACAGTTGTCTGACGACCATCAGAAGTTTATGACACTCACCGGCGTACTAAGTTGACAGCGCCCGAGACGATCAGCCGTTCCAGATATATAGTTGGTACTCACCAAAATTTAAATGGCTCACGTGACCTGACCGCGCCCCTTTCACGGACGGTTTGCCATTCGTGGGCTAGCAATTGCTGTCGTCAACTTACCTACCAAATTGAAGTCTCTAACTCCACTCACTACGAAGATATGAAAGGGGATACAAAATGTCAAAATAAAGTGGTTTTGGATAGTTAGGGTCACTTAAGGTCACTGGAAATAGCACCAATCGATAGAGCATAGGCCTATGCGAGTTCTTGTTAGCCTTCCATAGTAACTATACGATACGATACGGTGGTAGAACGTGCGCTCAAAAGCTGACAAGATGGGCACTTTAATCTAGCGCACGGCACCGCTATCTCATCTCCTGATGAGTTCTTGTGTATCTTTCTGATGATCGCGTCCTGGAAATGGTCACCTGCATGCTACTACTCGCAACGTCTGGCGTCCGTCCGTCCGTCCGTCCGTCTGTCCCGTCTGTCCCGTTTTTTCTAACCTCAACAGGGCGCGCGGTGCATACTGAACATGACTTACCAGGGGCACTGGGGCAGCACGCGACACGGCCAGCATACATTTCCGTCCGAGTATTACGAAGACGGGCATATACTTAATTCGTCTGCGATTCGAGATTTTCTTGACACCCTGCTCGTTATAAACTGAATTATTCTTTTGTCCGCAATATGTGATACGAACTCAACACATTAATCATGCGATGATCAGTTGTCATTGATCAGTCAGCGATTGCTGGAGTACGTCGTTCTGAAATCTGAGAAGTTAAGGCAGCATCATTTGTATACACTCACAGGTGAACGATAAACGGATGCTTCACGGACATCAAGATGTCTTTCTCGTTCTTCACGTGGTCAACTTGTTTGAGGCGAATCACCTCAGCGATCGGCATCACTTTAAGCGCGAAGTATTCCCGCGTTGGTCGATGCCGCGCAAGAACAACGCGTCCGAACGTTCCCGTTCCTTAACAAAACAAAGCAATCGTAGATATCACACTTCGCCCGCGCTATGCAATCACACCGCCCACTTCGTGGCCACAAATTAAATATACGTATTACAAGAACGCCGCAGGAGGACCAAGCCACAGCCATGGGCAACATACACCGAAAAATTGGTAAAGATTGCGCGCGTGGTTCCGGAGATATCCTCGCGGACAGACAGACAGACAGACAGACAGACACACACACACACACACACACACGGGCGTACTCATCACAATACTTCGCAACCGCTCCCGCGCGGGCGAAGTAACGAGCTACTTAACGCTACACAACGGTACAACGTAGACATAACATCGTTTACAGCTAACTAATAAGTTATATATAGGCCTATGCTGACAGACGTAGGCGTGTAACGAATGATCTATATAAACCCAAATGGGTTTATATAGAGCATTCTGGTACGGATTTTTACTGTAACTAATTTCTATGCAAAATCTTACCTGTCAGATTAGATTAGATATAAATTATAGTGCGCGTTCATACGTTGAAATCGACCGACCGTGCATTACATATTGTCAGTAAAATCATGACAGAAATGGCAGTTTATAAAAGTGAGTCTTTAGCAGAAATGCAGAATGAGAAGTCGAAGGCATGGTGCATAGAGACGATAGCAGACTGTTCCAAACATCCGGGCCGCAGACAGCGAACGCGCGTCGTCCGAAATCAGTGTGTATTTGTCGGATGACGGCTGCACGGGTCGGCATTCCGAGCGCAAAGATCGCCGCTGCTGGTCCGACGTGTAGAAGGTGACGAGATCAGCAACGTAAGACCAACAACGTTGAGCGGTGACTTTGTGCACGAACAACGCGACTTTGAACTGGATCCGGTACTTCACTGGCAGCCAGTGAAGTTCACGGAGAGCTGAAGTAATGTGTGACCTACGGTCTAGTCGCAGGACCAGGCGTGCAGCAGCGTTCTGTACACGCTGGAGTGGAGCAATGGTCGACGCAGCTAAACCGGCGAGAACGACATGCAACGACGTATGTTCCTTTCGACATACAAATAGGCCTAATCAGTAAGGTCGTGCTTTGGGTTTTTCGGAATTTATGTGCCTTCAAATAAAACCTAACCTGTGTACTCGTATACATAGACTCACTAAGCCAAAATTCCCTTGAGGAAAACATATACTACTAACCGAGGGTGTTCTTGAGTTCCAAATCATCAAAGTGATATTTCTCTTTGAGATTTTTCTTCCGCGAGCGTTCTTTGCTTGGCAGAAGCGACGGTTGAGTGGAGATGTGTGGCGGCGTTGCCGGCGACCGCTGGCAGCCGCCGCCGGTAAATTGTGTCGAGTCTTCGGAAACGGGTCTTATACGTACGCGAGTTCGACCACGGCGCGTCAGTCGAGCCGACGACATCACTGAACGTTCGTCGGCACGGCGACGGATCAGAGATCGACGCTCTAGCGGCTGAGTTGACGTCCTAGTTCAGTAACATGATCACGCATTCCTTCGAAAAATCCAGTTCAGTTTATCACAGAGATAGTTTTTGAACATCGGCAAGTGGTGCAAACAATTTCGCGGCTTTCCTGGTGACCGGAATGAGTATACGTCACAGCAGTTGAGTTTTCAATACCAACTGCAGTCTTAGCGCATCTGGCGCACTCGTGTACGCGCTTACTGGCGGAATCTTCGCGGCAGCTGTGTTGTCGGAGAAGCCATGACGCATCACCAGCCAGCAGCTGAAGCAGGCGCATCATCAGCAAGGGCCTGCGTTAGTCGGCACGCGGCCCACGTCATCGCCACATACTGACGCACGTCATCTGGGCTGTCAGTCTTCTGCGATGTCAAGTCTATCCGCAGAAGTACAAAAACAGCAGGCCTACACTCGCGTTTGTGTAATGTTTTTATTCGAAGAATAGGGCCGTACTGGAAATGTTCAGCGAAAGAAACAGGAACAAGCACGTCCGTCTACGCGGACGGCCGTATATCCACACATGCCGATCCTACGCGTGGCCCGTGCACACGCCCGCGTCGCCCGCGCCATGGCGCACATATGCGCGCTGGTCAGCCATGGCGCGGACGCCGAGGACGATTCGTCCGATTTTGGGCTTCTGGGGAGCTTCTGGGGGAGCAACGTTCCCCAAAATGGGAGATCCCTGCCTTGGACGCCGATAAACTGCAGTGCAAAATTTGACGCTGCTAGCTTTGGGCCTATCCTAGGCGGAGAAATCCGTAACCGGACAAACAAACAAACAAACAAAAACACACAAACAGTAAACGATATCTCGACACCTTGCCTATCGGCATGTGAGGATAACAAGAAACTTAGACCTAAATAGTGGGCTATAGCTATAGCAAACTGATCGCGCGTCAGCTGTTATGTTCAATTGTACGAACTCAATTGTACAACTACACAAAACTCCACGTTTGAAAAGGCTTGTTATAGGCGAATGACCTTGAAGGTCACGTCACTCTAACTCACTCCTTGAGCGTACTCCGTCATGCGTAGGCTTAGGCTAGCATACTCGTTACGATTAATCTGCACACTAACTGTGAAATGTATAGCTCTATCTGTGCCAAAGACAGGACAGGGCAAAAATTTAGCAAGAAGCTCAGCTATCGCAGAGGGATCGCGCGACGCGCTATGCCAGTTCAAATCTTGTTAAGTGCTGCATTATTGTACGAAAAGTCCAGTTTAAAAAGGCTTGCAATAGCTAGGTAAGTGACCATAAAGGTCTCTCAAGGTCGTCGCTATTTAATAGGCCATACATATCACTTCCTACTAATGGTCTTTAGTTAATAACTTCCAACCACGTCTGCAATGTATCCAGTCAGCGACAGGCGAAAATTGGACTGAAGCTTCACAAATCGCAGACAGGTGGAAAGAATATTGTACAGACTTGTACGATGATAAAGAAGGGAGAGAAACTAAATAAGAGTCTCCACCACTTCGTTTAGAGGTTGCTCGTGCCATCCGTCAGACAGTAGGCTACTGGACAGAATGCACAGAATATGTGTTGCGATCTGGAAAACTGACGAGTGGCCATGCAGAAGAATGGACGTACCCCACGTTCATCTCACTTTCCAAGAAAGGTGATCTTAAACTGTGCAAATTAGGGAACAAGTGCTCGTTTAACATGCAAGCAAGATCCTTCTTTGGATCATACTAGAAAGGATCCGAGTGAAGACCGAAACATAAATCGCAGACGAACAGACGGGCGTCGCGTGGTAAAAATGCATCACGTGACTCAGGTGACTGACCTCGTCCCTTTTGGGGTAATTGAATTTGTCATGCTTGGACTGGCTGGCTCTATCTGTTTACTGAATCTGGTGTGTAGCTTCACCCGTTCCAAAGATAGGGAAGGCGACACAAAACGTAGATAATGGGGTGCTTGGGGTAGTTATGGCCCATGGGTGACTAGAGGTCATTTGATATGGCAGCACTCAATAGATTACGGGCAATTATCAGTTGGCTTTCTATAGTAACCATGTCCTTAAGAGATACGTATGCGGTACTGGTCGAAAATCGTCAATTATCTTACCACGCCTGTACTTGGCACCTTTATTGTAGGCGACCCCAACTGGAGTTTCAAGATGTTTGGCGTCAGAAAACCAGAGTTCTTAGGCTACCATACTGTTGAGTGCGTGACGATCAGCTCGTTTAATACACAATAGCAGACGGACTGACACATGCCAGGCAATTTCTGTATCAGTATCTCACTCTGCGTCATCTGTACTATGCTCACGCAGTTTGTAATCAGCCTCGTAGGAGATTATGCTGTATTCCTCGACACACTGACCATAGGAGAGGTTTAAATTTCAAGGTTGGTTGGCTAGAGTTTAAGGATGCTTTCAACACAATTTAGGTCATATCGCGCCTTTAAGGTAGAACTATTGTTATACACATTAAAATTTAATAAGTATTATTCTTGGGGTTAGACAACTGAAAAGAACAAATTGGCCCCATACCGGACTGACGGTCGACTCTTCGCAACAGACGCAAAGTCACGTGACAAAAAACTAGGACAAATATAAAAAATCCGGCCCAATTAAGTTTAAATATCACGCCTAGTTTAAGAATCCGTGGTCAGCTCCCATTGTAAAAAATGGTGGAGGGGATAGCTTTTTAAAATGGCCGGATTTCCAACTATGAAGGGCTCGTGACCTTGACCTTGGATCGGGTCATACTGCACACCGTCGTGCATCACTCATCGACCTCTACCTACAAGCCAAATTCCATTTAAATCAAATAAACGTTTTGTGGACGGACGGACGTAAATTTCAGACCGGCTTTATTAGACCGTCAAAGTCGGCCTAATAACTGTAAATTTAGATTGAATAATTGAATTGAAATTTTAAATTTCAAGATAACCGCTATGGCATGCTGTTGCAGATTACAATGACTTCCTAGTGGTGCTCAATAGTAACTTTTCTGCAATATAACGAGATATCAGTAAAAATCTCACCTCTGCTACCTACGTGTATTTAACTCCCTGTCTCAATCTTTGGTAAGAGATAACTAGAACAGTGACTACGCGAAATGTTCATTGACAACGCTCACTGTGTACGGTTGGTTGGGAGATTAACGTCCCCTTTCAGCATAAAAATAAACCAACTGTAGCTGCAGTTTCTTCCAAACATCGAGTTTTCTCTTGTATGTGACCAAAAGAGTGAGACAGCAGTGCCAGATCATCTGCGTATTCCAAGTCCTCTAAACTTCTTCCTGAGATCCAGTGGATGCCTGTTGATTTGCCATCCATAGTTTGTCTTGTGACCCAGT
>Ga0209363_1001491_pt1 | contig 11297 bp, 11 predicted proteins | sample WorMetexBAHAMAS3_FD_187385 | JGI IMG/M metagenome (GOLD analysis project Ga0209363, IMG submission 187385) | Marine gutless worms symbiont microbial communities from Max Planck institute for Marine Microbiology, Germany - Inanidrilus exumae... | ecosystem: Host-associated > Annelida > Digestive... | reverse complement strand
CCACTTTATTACGTAAACTCAGAAGAATCGACCTAAAAACCAAGTACCTCAGAAGAAACAGTTCAAGCAATAGTCCGTGAAGGCAGTCTGGGAGGGAAAATGAAACAACAGAGAAGATGGTAGGATTTGTGAAACGGGTATATTTTAAGCCTAGAGTGAAACGCTACGCTGATCACATCACATCATCCTGTTGGCCACTTCGGAGGCAGAACTACAGGAGTTGGTGGATCGCCTAGATCGAATTAGCCGTAAATACAGCCTACTCATCAACGTCGCCAAAACCAAGATAATGGCGAGCGACGGCATAGCGTGCTGCATACTCGTTCAGAATGAGCAACTGGAGCAGGTGGTACGTTCCCATACCTTGAGTCCCTGACTACAAAAGATGGTGAGTATACGACGGAATTCCGTATTAGGTTAAACAGGGGCAAGCAATCGGGGCATCGCTGCAGAAAATATGGAAAAGTCACAGCATACCGATTTAAACGAAGATACGACCAATGAAAGCGCTATAGTGTGGCCTGTAGAAGTATACGGCTGTGAAAGCTGGACACTCTGAAAGAATAACGAAACACGTCTTGGCGCCTTTGAGATGAAAGTGCTGAGAAAGATTTAGCGGGTTTCTTGGACAGCAAAGAAAACAAATGAGTGGTTTCTTGACAAAGCTAAAGTAGAGAGGAAACTGTTACACACTGTCTAAGCTAGGAAACTAGCATGCTATGGTCACGCCATTAGGAAACAAGGTCGTTGCCTGGAGAAAGAGATAATGCAAGGAACATGCTAGGTGCACGCAGGCGAGGAAGACCCCGCACGGCCTGCATGGACAACAGTAAGTAAGTAAGTAAGTAAGTTTATTGTAAACAGACTGGCAGCTTTGCAGCTGAATAGATGAATACATAATACAATGATAAAAGCAACAATATACACAATACGCTACATAGGTTAAGACAATGATAAAAGAATACGAATTCAAATGAAGACTGTGACTGACATTAAAAATTAAAATGCAAAAATAAAAATGCATGGAACATAGTGCTGTAGATAATAGTAAAACTGACTAGTAATAGGCCGACAAAAATAATAGAACAACAAGAGTGAAACGCTACGCTGTTGGACAACATCAATATGTGGACAGGACTCCCCGTTAAAGAGTCAATCAGAATGACGGAGAACAGAGATAAATAAAAAATGTACGTCCATGGTATGGCCAACCCTCGGATCGAAAACGGCTAAAGAACAGAACAGAACAGCGAGATGGAGATACTTGTCGGAAATCGCCGATTTTAACGTACCCGCACTCTATTTGGGCGTTGGGTTGATCCCGTTGAAATTTCGTCAAGATGTTTGGCGACAGAAAACTATAGTTCTTGTGTGATCCTGAGTATAGCCGTTTTGGTACAGTGCCGGCTTCCGATAGATAGACAGATAGATGGACAGACAAATGGAGCGACGGACGGACGGACATACGACGACAGCATAAACGGCGCTAGAGTATTGTCGCATGGTGACAAGACAACACCGCGGGTCGGTCGCCTGGCGGTTGTACGCCGTGTGCCCGGCGATCCGTATCGACAGCACGGCGCCTGTGTAACAGGGCGTACATCGTTGGGCGTATTCTTAGACAGTGCTTCGCTCATACGAGATAATGAACGTCGACTATCAAGCCGCGACGTATATTCTTAAATAGCATCGATTTGCTGGTAAGTACGTAGTCGTTGTTTTGTTAAAATATTGATCTATCTGCAGTTTATGTGGTCATTACCCAGCCATTCTGCTTTTATTGAGCCTAACGTGCCTGGTTCAACTACATTATATGGGTGAAAGACATGATGCTGTCATCTCTGCTTACCTTGATTGGGTGTTTGTTGGAAAACCTAAATACGGTCACTATTTGGAATCCATGAAAAAAGTCGTGCATCGTTTAGCTTTTAAGCTTGCAGTACGTTAATGCAGGATCTATCATCGAGCAAATGAAAACTGATGCATGTGCTGTTAATATGTTGGACAATGACTGCCGTAAATTCTGGAACTCCGTATACAAAATGAGCAATACTAAAGCTACTATGAACAATATTAATGTTGGCGGTGTTTCGGTGCCCATAATATTGCTAATTTATAGAAACATCATTTCTACAAGGTTTCAGATTCAAAACATAAGAACTACAGAAAGTTATTGATTCCTGGGATCTTTCAGCTGAGAGATTAGCAGTGTCAGTGCTGGATGTGGATATTGCCAAAGTGCCAGCAAAAGTATAGGCCTAACATAGCAAGCGATCCTGAAGATATTTGTACGAAAGCGCTTGTTTGTGGAGGACATCGGCTAAGAGTGTATGATCTACTTATTGTATACTGTTTAATTTATGCGCAACATATAGGTATTTATCCGACCGTTTTCTCGCGTCTATAAAATTGTACAAAAGTACAGAAAAACAAAACTCAAAACTACGAAACTACAGTAGTAGTCAAGTGTAGCACAAGTGACCTCACAAATGTTAATAACTATCGAGCAATGGCTATATCAAGTTTTATCGACTTTCTTTCCAGGCAATCTCTTGGCTTGGTTCTGACAAAAGTAAAAGTAACACATCAAAAGTAGACATTAGTCCTTAAACTGGAAGATACTATAGCACAACATAAACATTTTGTAACTAAAGCCAGATTTGGTCGCTTTGTACAACGCCCGGTCTGGAGACGGATCTGATCTAGGTATTGCAGCTCCGGTTGTGTCAAGTAGAACTTGAATCCACAATCAGTCCCAAGCTTGTTCTTTCACACCTTCAAGCTCACAAACGGGTGTCATCCTCGAAGACGCCTATTGTTCGGAAATTACTATGAAATGATACCATTTCCAGTGACCCACAGTGACTCCTAAGTACCTTAAACCATTTATCTTTTTAAATTTTGGTTCGTCATTTTTGTCTTTCAAACGGGTTAAGCTAGACACGGTAAAACACCTGAAATTCTGTCTGAAATCTGAATGTTCGACATGGTAATGACTAGCCTACGACTACAAACCACCTCGAAATGCTGGTAACCCGTCCTTTGAGGTTGAGCTACGCAACGGACGTTTGCTACGCTCACTGGTTATGGCGAAGCTAGCTAACGCACGATAAATTCTGGAGACAGGGCAAGTCATTTTTATTTTGATAAACCAAAATTGCGCGGTAAAGCGCGGACGTGTGGCCCTCCCGGTGCAAGCGTGCCTGCAAAACTCACGGGTTATTAAACCAAAGTTCATCATAGTTTAGCGGACGCAGAGTGGTCGCCGGCGGTGTTCACACGCTCATTCTTGTTCAATAGTCCCATCCGTTATGCATCGAATGAAGATGGGGTACGCCAATTTTCGCCGATTCGCGCAAAAAAGTGGTTGCCATAGAAACGTCCCTTGGGCGATGGCGAAAAGAAGCTGGACTGATCATGCCCACCCATATGCGAACCTATTTTGAAAATTTAGTGAAGATCGGTTCAGTACATTGTGAGGTAATTGGTCTCCAATGAGACGGTTAAAATAAAAAAAGTAACATAGGCACATCTTATACGCCTTGGTCTTGTCGTTCGGCATGTCAGAAGCAGGCCGGCTGGATAAACAAGTGGTAGTAACTAGGAAACGTTATCGGGTACAAGATACAAACATAGTTGCAGTGGAAAAATATTATGAAACGTCCTATATCGAATAGCACCAACGGCCCCGTCATCAGTGTGGGGCCCACGGGGGCAGGGCCCCATCAAAACTCGTCAGGGCCCCGGGCAAAAATAACTGGACTGATCATGTTCCACCTGGGTTGCCAGATAAAGTTTTTTGGTATTTTGGACATTTTTGGTATTAAAAAATCGAAAAAGACCGAATGGCAACCCTGTATTCCATGAAGGCTGGAGTAGACGGCTGAGTCACACTCACTCTTATCCCGCCTGTCACGCGCCTGAAATGCATTGTATGAGTACTTAAGTCTCCTTTTGGAAGCATCGATGCTCGGACATGGCGCGAGTATCGGCTATACGGGCCCCGGACCCCGGGTAGGCCCCATTGACAATTTCAGTCTGGTGACGGGGCCGAGCACCAACCTGATTGACCGTCAGTGACCTTGAAGGTCACTTCAGCGATTTGTTGAAACTTAAAATAACACACCATCAAACTAGGGCGCGTCTTTTGTGAGGAATTGTTTACGGTCGAACAGAAAACTATACGTGGAGTATAATTTTAACCGTCGTAACCCGGTAGTGGAACCGTTCAACGTTGTTGTCAGTCCCGTACGCTAAACACTAATGTCTCGATCGCCAACAGATCGCTGCACGACAGAGACACGTTTGTGTTGCGTGGTGGCGCTGCGGCTTGAGACTGTCAAGTTCCGGGTTCAATTCCCAGCCGTTCGGCTTTCACGCAACATAGGTCAACTCAGCCTTGTGTCCCTCCTGGGTCGCTAAATCGAGTACCTGCTTCGGCTGGGGGTAAAGGTGGGATTCTCACCTCTGCCGGGTGGCCGGTAACACTATGATCCCATACGGTATGTGTGTTTCTCGTAACTGCGAGGCATAAGTTAAATTGCTAACTGTTCTATACACTGTTTACTTACTTTGCTTACGTTTATTACAGATCGCTATCAAGAAATGATAATAATTGGCCTGTCGCGTACCGCCATTTCCGATGACCTTTTATGACCTTCGAGATTATTATGTACCTACAGCAAACCTTTAAAATGCAGTTGCTCGTAGCGGTGGTTCCACTTTGCTGCTTGACGATGACGCGCGCTGTTTGCGACAGCTAAGTTTCTTGTTAATACGATATTGATGTGTTTGTTGACTTCAGCTGACGAGCCTCACACTTGCGGAGTGTATCGACAACGATGTTTTCAGGCGGCGCCTTAGGCCGTCCGCGATGTATGTCCATCATATTTTCTCCGCCGTTTGCAAATTGAAAAATAGTTGCTATCAGTCGACTATATTTCTGTGACTTTTTGTTTTATCTTTTTTATAGGCCTAAGCAGCATGGTAATTTCAACTGATGTGAAATTTTAAATTAACCAACTTTTTTTTCCAAATTTCTCATACTTTGCAAGTAAATTTTTATTCGATTTTGAGCCATTGTTTCTTACAGGCTATCACTAACGTTATCTCCACGTATGAAAGCCTATAGGCGTGCTGTATTCTTTAATATGTAGATTATGTTGTAGTTTATCGTCTGTCTCTTCTATGCCAATCACGGTGTAGCACGGTAGTGCTTACACTGTTCTAAGGGCGATCAGCTATTTCTATGGAGAATGGCAAATTCGGGGGTATCAGGACTCCGAACCCCTCCCCACCCGATTGTCACAAAATTAGGCGTCTGTGATTATGTCGGCGATATGACCCCGCCTATACAAACATTCAAACCTATAGCCTCAGTCGCGGCGTCCCGGCAAATGGGTAAAGTATTACTTTCGCGTGGTTTATAGTTTTTAGTTTTTGTGACCCAAGTATTTTGCTCGCGTTCCGAGACTAAAACGCAGAAGCGATTTTGGCGCTGTCTGATTCTTAGGACGTCAATTTCAATTCCTGGTTATTGCATTCCTAGAAAGATAAAACTGCTAAACGTTTCGTTTATCCCCATTTTTTCCCCAAAAGGAGCGTGAATATAATTATATCATAGTAATAAAACAGCAAATATAAATAGTAAAAACTGGCCAGTTTACAACCAAGTGTTAGTACGACAGAGTCGTAGCTCCAAAAGCTCGAAACAGCAAAAATCACTTTGTACGTAAAGCACGCCCTTACCAGCGAAGTCATGTGACAGTTGATGGCTCTGTTCTCGACTGGTATTGCTAAAATGGCCATTTATTCCATGCTACGATCACATTCACAGTTAGTTATGATTTTTGCATCACTTCGCTAGTAAGGGCGTGCTTAATATTCTAGGTGTTGTCCTACCAAAATAATTTTTGCCGTTTTAGAGCTATGACTTTGTCGCCCTTACCGTACACTTGGTTGCAAACTGGCCAGTTTTTACCATTTATTACTGGCCCGCCTACACATAGTGTAGGAGTGCCAGTATCGTTTTGCTCTCTGGCGTCTGTTGTCGTCTGTCGTTTGCCGTCGTCTGTAACAAACCAAGGAGAGCATGCAGGAGGCTTCACCCGCACAGGCCAGGCGATGACGTCAAGCCACCTCCAATCTAATTATAGCTCCACGGTAACACTGCACGGCGGGCCAGTAGTGTTACGTCCGTTAGGGCGACACCTTGTTAAGTTTATGTCGTAGTCTAGTTGAAAAAACGGTGGTAAATTAACTACTTGAAACTTGAATGTATTATAACAGGAACTGTTTTTCATCGTATACTTTGTGATTGTATCTCTCCTATACAATTACAGTTATAAGAGCTTATGTGAACTATCTAATTAATTGCAGTTATTTTTCAACCGTCCATCTCTGATATAGTGTAGTGTGTCGTAACTGTTTGAGTGTTATCGGTTAGTTTGCGTGTGTCGCTGTGATAGCTCAGGGACGGAGCCTGGGTGGACTGATACTAATACTTTTCGCCGTCATCACAGTCGGCCTGGGTATCGCCGACCTCATCGTTAGTCGTGTAGCGTACTGCCAAAGCGACACCTACTTGACATCGTGTAGTCCGACCCCGGGAGAAAATTACTCAAACGTTCTCATCTTCACGTGGATCTCAGCCGGGATCTGGGGCGGAGCACTGGTACGTGTCGCCGATAGCTCGCAACGAATATTACATCATGTCGTTACAAAAGCTCAGCAAGTGCTGAGACAGACGACCGTGACGAAGCAAAGTTGACAATTATCAAAACCTGCGTAGCAGGTTTGGTATTGAGCGTCACCCGTATACTAAGAGCCGCATTGACCAAATTCAATGTATATGTATGTATGTGTGTGTAACTACTCCTCCCAAACCACTGAACCGATTCGCATAAAAATTATACCACCAAATAGAGCGTCTTACGCTGATTGCTATAAGCTACTTAGATTTGAAATATTTACCCCACTATATTTAAAAACCCCAAGACCCCAAAAAAGGGGCGTGAATAGGCATTTTCAAGCCAAACTAGCATAATATTGAAACTCACATATATCAGCGGCGGTTCGAGCGATTTCGATCAAATTTGGCAAGGTGATGCAGTTCGACACTCTTGACCGTTACGAACGTAAAAAATTTCAAATTTCGAAAATCTAAGATGGATGGCGATGAAAAATCGAAAAATTACCATATCTCGACCGCGGTTTAAGCGATTTCGACAAAATTTGGCACTGTTATGCTATTGTGTTATTGGCCGTTCCGAACGTTAAAAATTTCAACTTTTGCAAATCCAAGATGGCGGTGGGCGCCATCTTGAAAAATCGAAAAATCGCGATATCTCGGCCGCGATTTCCGATGACGCTCAGTGATCTAGGACGTCTTTCACTTATTGCAAGTGTTTACAAATGCATCTGTGCAACAATTGAGCAATTTCTCTGACTTGCGCTCTGTTTGTTTTCAATAACTATCAGTGTATTGTTTTATTTTTTGATTCTTTATTGTTAATTTCTGTCGCTATTGCTTAGGTAAACTAAGCTGGCTATAACCGTAAGCTTTTTATGCCGCATCGCCCGCACGCAGTACATAGATGCGGTCTGTTGCTACAGATGTCGCACGTAGCGTGGTCTGCGTGTCTGTGTGTTGGGCACACTAGTTGAGCTGTGAAAACTGCTAAACCGATCGAGATGCCGTATGGGGCATACTCGCGTGAGCTCAAGGAATAATATATCAGATAGAGATTGAAGGCACATGTCTCCCACGGGAAGGGGTTGTTTTGTCAAGTGTCGGTCCATTGCAATGTACCTACACATGACTGTATTCCGTATTGTGCGCCTGCCGCCGCTGGCGAATGTGCCTGCCCAATATTCACCGCTGCGAGTGACAACAAGAAGACAAATTGATTTGGACAGTTGTCAGCGTTTAGTGTAGTATTGCGTAATAATAAATGATAATAACTGCACTGTGTCATATTATCATATCTTCTGCTTGTGCTAATGACATTGTGTATGTGTGCGTGTGCGTTTATGTGTTTAGCTATGTCTCGGTGCATTAGCGACTATGCAGATAGCCAGAAATCAGCCCAATCCAACAACGGTATATTGTTAAACTTATAACTAATAGCATAGGTAATTCTACTGAAAGTGGTAGTCTGTGTTTTGTTTTACCATAATCATCACACGCATTAGCTGACTGCAGAAGAGAAAGATTTATTGATGGACTGTTTGAGAGCAGTAATATGGTGTAGCGTTAAAAGTCATGGCAACTAATTGAACAAACTTGTGTTCTTAGGCTTCTCTTTTTATATTGTGTGTCTTTGTCTTTGTGTATTGTTATTGTAGCTTTGTGATTTAGTCTGTGTTTGTATGGTAATTACTGTAGGCCTATTGTTGTGCTGTACTTGTTGCGAAATAAAGTACATATATATAAATAGGACTTGTTTATGAATATGAAATTATCATTTCGAAGTCGACGTATTTTAATGCATGGTCTTAGAATCACTATATCTAATTAGATATAAACCGGCTTGAGTCGAGAAATGATCGTTTTGTATTGCAGCTGAATTTGTGGGCGTTCATCGCAGTGATCGTTACGCTACTGGTACTTCCAGGGATGATCGCGGTCGAAACAGTGCTTACCTTCTACGTATGTTTCATTTCTATTGCTATCGTCATGTTTCTACAACTTCGTATTGAGGCTTTTGTGTACGATATATAGTTTAGCAGTTAATGTCGGCGTCATATTTGGAGTAATCTATAGGCCTATTACTAAAATAGCCATCTTGTCGCGTTGTCATGATGTCGCAAATGAGCAAGATGGCCAAGATGTAACGCTTGGCGGAGCTTGGAGGCGAGCGCAGCGAGCCTTAGATCTAGGTTTAGCACGAGCCTTAGATTTAGGTTTAGATATCTATAGATAAAAGCCGCTCGCCGTAGGGGATATTCACTTAGTAATAATGATTATTACAGACATACATGTTCGCTTTTTGTTATGACGCGAAGAGCCTATGTATTGGAAATACTGTACGGGGCAAAACGGTATTCACGTGTTCGGCAATAACTCCGCCCGCCAAAAGTGAAGCGATTTGGATGAAATCTGGAATAATCTGAGCCAAATGTTGAAATGTGGAACCGATTTTGGGCGCGATTTCAATAGCGACAGTTTGAGATGGATTTTTATACGAAAAAACCGCAAAAGTTGCTTACAAAATTTCCAGGTCTTGCGACTTCAGGCCGTCATAACTCCGCAATGATTACAAATGCCGAAAACTCACGACCAAATGGTCCCCTGTGGGATGTCTCGTTTCCATTTATACCGTTAAAATCGCTTTAAAGTCGGCAATACGAGCGTTTGACGGTCAAACGGGGGAAATTGACAGACGGACACCGGGTTTAATCAGAGCACGTACCGAGTCAGCATTTCGTCGTGCGCTGATAACTTTTTCATTGTTATAGCAAATGATAGGATATGTCTCTTCGCACGATAGCCATGTTGAACAATTAAATATATATCGTGAATTATATTTCCGCTATCAACCGTCATAATATAGCCCAGTTAAAGAGCCACCCGCATCAGAATAATTTGCGCCTGTCGCCGAATGCAATGTTTCAGATAACAAGCGAGGGAGGTGGCTTCTACGAAGTGGGTGGTGACAATACCATTCAGGAGCACATCCTTTTTGCGCTACCGATTGCCGTTGGAATCCTTGGCGTACTGGAATTCGTTCTTATCGGATTCCTGTTGCTCACCTACTACGCCAGACATAAACAGGTAAATACGATGCGGTAGATAAAAATACACCTGTTGTGCGATACGTTTGTTCATTCAGAGGTGTTAACCAGAAGACAATCCCGTTAGAATCACTTCAAAGTCTTTCCACTGTACTGCACGCTGCGCACCAGAAAGAGACTTACCCAAATTTTCGGCAACGTCCGTTGTCCGATAGCGTTCAATAGTACGCTGCAGTGATAATGCGGCCCAGAGCCATAGATATAGCTCTGGTGTGGCCTAGTGAGTGATATATTGAAGAAAAGCAAACTGAATTAGAAACTGAAAGTAAGTAACACGACAGATAACGCTAGCATCACTCAGTCGCAGGCACGCGACACTAGGTATCGTCGAATGCAGGAACTAAACAGCTTGTGCGTCAGTAAATAAGTAAACAATTGTGTCGACTGTCAAGTGCGCCGGCGATAAACGCTCTCTTCAAGCCTATACTGCAGTGGGTCTCCAGATACACTGCAACCCATCTAGTTATTGTTATGTCAGTCAAAGAATAAGCGGTAAGACTAAACCAAAAGCCAAGGACTTGTTGATTACGGTCACGGACAAGGCAGAGGACTTAGTTTACCTGGTCAAAACCAAGGCCAAAGACTCCACATTTGTCCTTAAGAACCAGCAAAGCCAAAAATTAACCCAAGAACTAATATCACTGTGTCCATTTATCCTCAAATCGGACCCGCTCTCTGTAATTCTCTTCAGAAATTCAACGAACGATTCATAATCATAGTCACGGAAGAACGCAGCATATACATGCACACTACAACTTCTGGACCTCGTCTTATATGTTAACAATTACAACCAACTTAACTGTTTTTGAGGCCGTTATTATATTCCACTGTATTTCACGCCATCATTAGGCGAACGTTCGGAATTTGGACTCGTCATTTCATCACTAAACTAAAATAATGGGGACGACCCAACGGTATGAAATATTTACCGACCGCTGTCAGCCGGAAAGGTAAAGCCACCGGTAGAGTCCGTCTGTCCGTCCGTCAGTCCGTTCGTCAGTTTCCACTGTATTATTTTGAACAGACTGACCTTTTGTGGGTCATGACCATAGCTCACCTTGGGACTGAAATTCAAGGTCATAGGTTATTTAAAAGTCAAAAGTCAATGTTTAGCGCTTATGGGCGTGGTAACGGAGTAACGCGGTCGGTCTGACCTTGATTCTCAATCAAGGACAGTTTTTCTAGTGGATAGTATGTTAAAGCCGTTTTTTGCGTCTATGAATGTGGCATACAGACAGTAAAATGGTCAGAGAGAGACTGAATTGAGTTAACATTTACCTCTTATAAAAATAATGCATCGCATCGATCGCACAGCACGTCCAGCGTCTGGTGACTGCGAGCGCGCAGACGGTCTACGCGTTGCGTGTGCTACGGACTCGCGGACTGGACGACGACGCTCTGCAGCACATACCGGGCCACCGTCGTCGCTCGTTTGACATACGCCGCAAGCGCGTGGCGTGGTCTTACCAAAGCGCCAGACCGCAATCGCATCGACTCTGGAT
>Ga0209363_1001490_pt1 | contig 11298 bp, 4 predicted proteins | sample WorMetexBAHAMAS3_FD_187385 | JGI IMG/M metagenome (GOLD analysis project Ga0209363, IMG submission 187385) | Marine gutless worms symbiont microbial communities from Max Planck institute for Marine Microbiology, Germany - Inanidrilus exumae... | ecosystem: Host-associated > Annelida > Digestive... | reverse complement strand
CTCAGCTGGACGAACTGATTCAAATCTTACTTATCATCTCGTTCATTTCGTGTTAAATGCGATAACCTCTCGTCCTTGCATACTTCCTCTTGTGCCATGTGGTGTTACTGATGGCTGTGTTCTCGGCCCACTACACTTCGTCATGTACACTACCCCCTCAGTACTCTTATCTCTTCCCTTTCCCTAAACTACCACCTTTATGCAGATGACACTCAACTCACCTTTCCAACCAGTCAACTTTGACTCGAGCATTTCTCACCTTCAAAATGCTCTTTAACAGATATCTCTTCCTGGATGACTGCTAATCTTCTTACTCTTAACTCCTCTTAAGACTGAATTCTTGCTCCTCGGCTCAAAAACCAACTTGCCAAAATACTCAACTCTTCACTTGACACCTCCCACTCTGCTCGAAATCGTGGATTCATCTTTGACGAACATCTTATACCTTCTCTGACCAAATTACATCTCTGTCCAAAGCCTGTTACTATCACATTCGTCAACTTCGCTGTATTCGGCCTTACCTCAATTCATCAACTGCCTGTACCACTGCTACCTCTATCGTCCACTCCAAGCCGGATTACTCTCTGCTATAAACTCAGTCCCTAAGTCTCAATTATCCCGTCTCCAGCATATCCAGAACTCTCTTGCTCGTACTGTCGTTAAAGTTCCTAAGTCCTGTCATCACTCCCATCTACGCTCTCTCCACTGGCTCAGGATCACTGAACGCATCGAATACAAGCTCCACTCACTCACCTACAAAGTTCTCACAGTCACAACTACCCAACGTCCATACCTTCATAACCTCATGTCCGTTCAGTCGCTATTCCGACAGCCCGGCTTAATTAGTGTTTTCGGCGCCTGCAGGCAGAAGCAATTAAGTGTCTCTTCAGTCTTCCCCGAAAGTCGTCACATGGGTATGACGCCAACAGTGCGATTGAAGTAGCGTTCTCACTGCGGCGATACATCGCCGTCGACGGCAATATAGTGCCGTCGACGGCGATATATCGACGTCGACGGCACTATATTGCCGCAGTAAGAACGCTACTTTAATCGCACTGTTCTGAAACTCAATAGTAACAACAACAATATTAGAATAACAGTGTTTTTAATGAATATTACTTTTTGTACAGTGGACATGTGCTAAGAATACTGCCACATAAAAATTATAAATAACAACAACTGTATTATTCTAAAGCAGTCAATCACAACTCACAAGCACATATATTTAGAGACGATCTAAAACGTCACAAAATGGCTTACTACGGCTTGTTCAAACTGTGTAAAACTACAGCTGTTACAAGTACATAGCAGTCCACTGTATGTCCTCACACAGTGATTACGTCATTACACAGACTGGAACTTCAAAACAAGCTTTGGTTGGTTGATTGGTTGAATCAGACTTGGACTGGCCATTGTGCCATGGCACAGACGAACACAGGCGCCCCTTCAAAAAATGAAAATAATGCACGTTTACAGAAGGGTATGATACACTTAGAATGGCGCCCCTAAACTGCTGCTGATGGCACAGCCCCTAAAACACCGCCAGTCCGACTCTGGGTTAACTGAATCTCAACGTACTTTAACAGTATGCTGAGAAGACGATGGAAGTCCGAATACACAGCTAAAACGAACGTTTGAAAATACATATTCAACATTTATTACACAAATAATATAGTACTGCATGCATCATAACTGATAAGTTGTATAATGTGACGATGGTGCAGGACATCATTCCGCAGCTTTCTTCATTACTTTTTATCAATTTCTGTCACTGTCTTTGTATAATGTTTGGTGCTGTTTTGCATTATTTGTCTGCCTGTATGTTTCTGTTCACTTGCACACATTTTCACTACTCTGTTTTTGTATTTGTATAATTTAATTGGTTGGGGTTTTACGGCACTTTCAACACAATTCAGGTCATATCGCGCCTAGGTGAACAAAAATGTAGGTAGTGAAACCATTAATATCAAATAAGAACATGCAAAGTATACAACAGGCAAAATTAATGACTGACTAAATGGCTTAAATAACACAATAAAGACTTACAACAATACTTGTATAGTACAAAAATGCCTTCATACTACAAAATCAGTATACATTATTAGATTCCGTAGCAAACTGAATACTTTATAAATAATATTAATGAGCTGTTTACTACTGATATGCCCATTAGTAATGAACACTACTGACATTATGTCACCAGATGCAAGATTTACTATATCAAAGTAGTAAGTGCTGTACAAAAAAGTCAATATTCAGCATTCAAGCGTCAGTTTTCCACAGTGCTGCTGACCAGAAAAGCCAATGACTGCAATAACTAGAACATGGACTTTGACGCCATTGCGTCGACGTGGATGCCTCTGCCAACTTGACGGCCTGCTGTGACCTTGACCTTTGACCTCCAGAATATAATCAGGCTATCAGTAGCGGCTAGTGAATATGCCCTATAAGTTTCATCGAGATTGCTCAAGCTGTTCATGAGGTATCGTGGTAACAATATTTTGTCCGGACGAAAGAACACATAAACGAACAAACGAATGCGTCAGACGGACAGCCGACATTGTTGTTGGGTTGTGAAGACATAAAAATACATGCACAACAATATTGAATCATCATCATCATCATCATCATCATCATCATCATCACAATAACATGCACAGTGTGAACTACTGGAGGCATCGGCATTTAACACAGTGCTGCTGTTCCATAAGGAGGAAGCAGTAGGACAGTATTTGTTGAGTTGATACAAACAACCAGACAATGGTTCTACACAATGCAACAAGTATACGCTACACAAATAAACAATACGCACTAATGCCAACTAACAACCACAGCTGCACCGAGCTTTGCTAGCAGAGATACGAAAAATTGAATTCTGAAAGTAGGCCTAATACGGACTATTCAACAAGTTCAACCACATCACCGGTAATTTGACGTAGCGATCTTCCTGCTGACTGAATCACATCAACAAACGATATAAAATGACATAAATAAATATAGCTGGTCAACGAATCAACAATTGTTACTAGGAAAACAGGTCTACAAATTATATATGCTACTAATGCAATTCTACAACATTACAAGAGCCGTGTTGATGCATATGGTTTGTGGCCCAATGTTTTGTAGTCAGTAGTGTAAAAATGCAGGACTCCATATGCTAAGTCTTTGTTGAATAATTCGCCATTAAATATCGCATACCTTCACTAGCTCTGAAGCTCCTGCCAATGTAAGTGCCGTGCAGCCTTAAACATGGCATCAAACACAACTAAAAAAAACTGAATATTCAAGCTTTCTGCTAGCAGTACAGTTAATCAACTAACTGATATTACTCAGTACTGCACAAAACAAAGTACTCAATGTACAGTTTAGAAGTAACGAAAAAATTAAATAAAATAGCAACAGCTGACAAACAACAAAGAATCTCTGCCACAATATATGATCAATACATCTCTGATCTAATCTTTTACTAAAACAAATCTCCAACAAATACATTTGTCGCCAATAAAATTATCCACTTAATCAATAAATCCGTCCATGCAATAAATTACACAGTCTAAATATAGCTTCACCTGCATGCTTTGTGCAGTTATTTAATACACTGTTGCATTAACATAGAACTTTCAGCAAAATGTATAACAAATTGGATGATCAACGTGCCAAAAAATGTTTAAAAATATGAAACAGCTCAACATATACAGTTTACGAACAACACTGAAACTAGTATGTTGGAAAATGAGAGTAATCTCAAAAATATGCAAAATACTGGTCGACACACCACACTCAGAATTATTACAAACAGCACCAAATGTTCGTCTACAGCAGCTACTGCTACGATTCTTGCATGCTGTAAGTTATAATTCACTAGTAATAGTTTTTCAGACAGGAGGTGAACCATCTGGATACGTGACGGCAACATCAAGTGATCGATGGAGATTGTTCATAAGCCAGCAGTCGTAAGCATCGTCGCAGTGGAGAAGCAGCGGCAGCAACCATGCTGCACCAAGCAGCAGCATCATCAGCATTTGCAGTGGCGCCGCCGTGCGACAGATGCGTGCAAACAGTCGCCGACAGGTCGAGTCACTACAGACCATACGTCACGCTCAGCACAATTGTAATTTGTCAATTTCCATAGAATTTGTGGAAAATGACATAACCAAAAATATCCACAAATTTTACATCTGTTTTCATGAAATATCTTTATTACTATGTATTATTTTATTACTATGTCATATACGTATTTAACTATTTATGCATATGTATGTGTAAACTAGCATTTTATGCCTCTGCTGATTATCTCCAAAGGTTCTTTTACAGAATAAGTAAAAAAATCAAGCAGGAACTGTCTAAACCAGAATGTAAAAACCACCATGCGTGTACTAATAAATTTCTGTTTTATAATACGACAGAACTATATAAGCACTGACTACAGTGTACAGCCAATGCTGGTACAATAACTGTTAACATTTTTTTAAGATGCTAAAACAGAGAGCACTGCATAACTCCCGATAGTTCCCGAATATTCCAGTTCCTCTACCAAACGACGGCATTTCTACATGCATTGGACAAACTCTGTGTCATTGTCATAAAACTCTTTACAACAGCTGAAAAATTCTGGTTTAACGTTTGCACAGAAACGTTACAGCTACTGGGTAGTTATAAGTATAGATAAATGCGATATAAGGTATAGTTATGAAGGTAGATATAAGTGCTAGCAACAGCCTTTCTACATCTCGATAACTGCTTCACTGATATTGCATTTTAAATTGCAAAATTGAACAGTTGCCGTTATTGAAATAAACCTACTACTAAGTTATTAAGATGACGTTCACAACACTGGTCTAGATCCAAAACTGAGATTCAAAATATGCTATTTTAACTCGTTTGTGACATTTCTGTAATGTTGTGCAACTTTCTGTAGATCTCCTGACATTTTCTGATCCTATTGTCATATTAGAATTTTTCCCCATTTTCTCACATTTCCACAAAACTGGTCATTCTGCATTTCACAAAAAAACAGAGAATAATCATCATTAAATAAACAGAATTGGAGAACACACTATTAATAACTTCTTTACATGAAAAGGAGAAATGCAGGTGTGCAGTGTTGATCTAGGTCTGGAGACCTGGTGTCAAGGTCTTGGTCTTGATCTCTCGACCCATGTGAAGGTCTTGGTCTTGAATTCGTATCCTTTATTAAGGCCTCAATAACAACACTGCAGAACCTTCTGATTTTAAAAACATTTTTAAAGACTTTTTTCACTGTGTAGTGTGCCAGCACTTCCGGCTCAGCTAATCAGCGTGATTGAGCACATGGTCTATCAAAGACCTCCAACAAAATGTCAACTGCCCTGCCAAACTAGCCTCAAGGCCAAAGTTTTGGCGGTGATCTCAAGGCCAAAATGTAGGCCTCGGTTCAAGGGTTTGGCCTCAGCTTTGAGCATTTGGCCTGGTTTAACATCAGTGATTTTTACAGGCTAAATGTTAAAGCACTGAAATCTTTGACAAACACATTTCCCCTGGCTGATACTACCTTCTCATGGCAACCAAACTATTATTGGCTTCAATGTCATCAAACAAGCAGAATATAATGGCCCCAGAAAAACTCTCTTAACTTACAAGTATCATCCACCTCTCGCGCAAGTAGCGGAAATATTTTAGCAGCAATAGAGCAACCATGCAACCACGACAACAACAACATCAACAAAGAAATTTTCTACAGGAGATATACCGGTGTAATTGTGGCTCGGAGTCTGGCTGATAGTGGTGGCCAGATGCTGCAGACACGCTACGTGGCTGCTGTAAATCAAACATCATATATGCACACGAATCAAAGGTAAAAAAGCAGCAGCCACAAATGTCAGATAGATTCACTGCAAATAAGTCATTCTACAAGCCAATTACATTACGCAAAACTGCTCGATAAATGTAACTGTTACGGGCTATCAAGCAAATTGTACAATCGAATTACTGCAGTTCCAGTGCTCAATCTTGCTGCACTATTTGGAAAGGTTGGTTGGTTGGTTGGGAGATTAACGTCCCCTTTCAGCACAAAAATAGGTTATATCGGGGACAAAGTCTTGGGTAGAGATTTAGTTCCGCCATGTTAAGAATGGCCAATGATACAGGAGGTTGCTTTTATTCAGCGACGACCCAAAATGGGAAAGGATAGGGAGGCTCATTTATGTTATTATACTAGTGCCTACAACAGGGTGGAAACTAACCAACCACCACAAGACCTATTTATCTGATCAATGTGATATCTTGTGTAATTGCTGATCATCAGTTCCTATAACACATCAGTGCCTAACGACTCTCATTGCATAGTATCTTTTCTTGTTTGATCTGGCTTTGAAATGCTTCTCTTAGGTAAAATCGGTAAGAAGCATCCTGGGGACCTCCCACTCATGGTAGCAGACCTGCCCCCTACCCCTGTGCTATTTGGAAAAAATGACCAACAGATGCAAACAGTAATTGTGCTGAAATCTGCCAAAAACAGAAGGGGATTCAGGCCATAGTTCACGCTTGTGTCATTGCATTAATTATGTTGTTATGTATGTAGAGTTGTGCTTGACGGAATTCTGACCAACAAAATTGTAATTTGCAATATATGTGTCTATACTTCATCACCGCATTCGCTTTGCAATTGTGTTTACAACTGCAGTGTTATTTGGTCTCTGATTGTTTTTCACTCCCTCATTAAAACAATAGTCAAGCCGACACACAACAGTATGCAACAGTATACAAAGTTGTCACATGTAACTATAATATGGGAAATTGTAAATCTATAAGAAGAAATTATCATGGGCAGCTATCATTCATTTTTTGCACGCATGATTGATTGTTATACTGACAACCAAGTGATCAATGGTGCAGCACAATAAGTCAATCGTACCAACTGCTCCATAGCATGTAACATAATTACCAAATTCATTGATCTCATGCGTCATAAATACTGAACCAGAATAAAAAGTTACACAAAAAACTTACTAGATGCTGGAAATCTTCACAACACATAGAGAGAGATGGAAAGACAGAAAATGTTACACTTAAACGACTAAGTGTTGGTGAAAACATTAGCATGCATAAAAGCTAAAGCTTTTAAAAAAACCACCTGCAAGAGATAGCCGAACGTTTAAAGATGGGGATTCATACAAGGCTAGATAAGCCACAAACTACTACAGCACGATAGACAACCGAATTGGAACAATAACAGCAGATGTGAAAGTATGCTCATAACAATAAGTGGTAAACAGACTGTTTTCAATTTTCATACAGCAACTGATATGGCCGAAAGACACGCTGTTATGAAGACAACAAAATAGAAGGCAAAGCAAAATCCAGCTGTCTATTTACGGAGAAACTATCTGCATATGATCATCGAAAAAACGTAGATCAATAAGCAGAAAATGTAAAATTTTACTTTTTTACCTGGTGATATACTACAGCATATGGCAAATGCTCTTCATCACCTTCCTGGATCTGAATAAAATGTGGTAACACATTAGCATCAGTGTCATCAGGTTCCTGCAGTGAAGACATTTTATACACTACAACTCAAAAGTGTTTACAATAGAATCACACAGTCGATCAGCAACAGTCTCTGCAATCATTCAGTATCAGTAGTAGTTGCACTCAATGATCCAGTTTCCAATTCAATTTATTCAGTATGAAAGAAAATTAAAACTCGAAGATGGACTTAGATGCCCCACCCATTCCTGCCACTTATATGGTGTCCAGCAATAACAGTATACAGAAAATAAAAAGGTACAGGTAAAGGCTTCCCATACTCGTTACCGAGTGTTGGGCACGGAGCTGATCCCGGTGTACAGGCAATCAGCCGGCACATGACTATTATTCATCCACCCGGCGGTAGGCTGCCATTACTTTCCGCCAGGCCTGCGGTTACCTTCCCAGCTGCATAGCATCACTGCCCCTTGGCCGGTACCAAGCTATACTGCTTGATGACAGAGGCACATAGGTGCGAACAACTTGCCCAAGGTTGTTACACAGCTCTGCCCCAAGTAGTATTTGAACGTACGACCTGTTGATCGGAAAGGATCGCAAGTCCAACGTTCTACCCATTGCACCACCGCTCCACCATGCAGACAATACACAGTACAGCTCTATACTACTCTCTCACCATCAGATTTGATAAATGAACTTACTGCTCTTCAAACCTGTTTTACGTCATTACAAACATGGTTCTATACTAACGGCATGGTGCTAAACCCTGTGATAAGTCTACTGCTGTGCTGCTAGGCACGGCACAGACGGCATCCTCATACAGTAGCCTAACATCTGTCGACGTCGCTGGCACACCTGTTCAAAAGTGTTCAGTTGGCAAATAACACTAAACTTCTTGGTGTTACTCTTGATACCAATCTTACAATGTGGGAGCATACCAAGCATGCCTCTGAGTCATGTTTTTACCATATTTGTGTCCTTCACCATATATGTGGCGTCTTAGACAAGTCCACCGCAGCAGACATCGCCATAGCTTTGGTTTCCAATCGACTTGATTATGCCAACTCAGTTCTTCATGGCTCGCCATCGAGGTGCTTGACACGCTTGCAGCGCATTCAAAATTCAGTTGCAAGGATTGTATTACAGCAGCCATAACTATCCTCACGGGACACACTTCAGCAACTTCATTGGCTTCCTGTCAAATGGTGGGTACAGTTTAAGGTGGCTTCCCTTACCTACAAAGTCTTACACACCGTTACTCCATCATATCTGTCTGAATGGGGAAGAGTGAATCAGGGTGACACCTTGCACCGGGCAGTCTAGTTTGTGTGAACGCAGCAGAGCATCACAGATAGCAGATGGCTTCTCTGTCATACAAAACACAATGAACTCGTACTTGGCCAGCAATGCTGCCATCAAGTGCCAACTCCACTTGCTCCAAGCGAGATGTGCACACTCCATTCAGATGCCAAAGTCTCGCAGAGATGTCAATCAACTGGTTGCTTGCATGCTCCGCATCAACTGACTGAATCCCGTGCAACATCTGCTGTGCAATGTCATTCCATATGGAGACACACGGGCTTGCACTGTCTAGTTCAGCTTTTATTGTCTGCACAGCATTGTCAGCAACGACATATTACAAGCACAAGCAATGACAACGGGAAACTAGTTTGTAAGACATACACATACATATAAGATTTTCTGAGACAATCATAGGACATGAAGGGTCAAAAGACCACATACACTTGCCCTTCAACACAATAACACACACATGCAGACACACAATAAAATACTAGATATATAAACAGTTTAAATACATATAAGGATTAGCAATTAAAGCATGCAGTATTTAATTAAGTCAACGTGACCTCGTCTGCTTATAAACATCACTAACAAAACCTTCTAACACTGTGTCAGGTAACGCCTTCCAAATATCACAGATATGACTGAAGAAGAAATAGTGATGTGTACTGACATCAGAATAACCTTTGAATAGTTTGTAGCAGTGTCCTGTAGTATTTGAATAATCAACAAGTGGTCAAACAATTTTGATGAAAAGCCACTTCGCAGGGGGCGGATTTTTCATGCGGGAAAAGTTAATGTAACACCGGCCAGTTGGGAGCAATGCAGTCAGCTGCAGCAACCATGCTGATGCCGTTAATGATTTTTATTAATTTTTTTGCTGTGTACACTGCAGTAGTGAGTGATTAACAATGCCTTTCAATGGGCTGGCAACCCACAAAAATTTGCCCTTCCCTTGAGGGATCTGGACTCCCATCTAATACACAGATATTGCTACATTTACAGTATATGTTATTGCCTGTAACCTTAAGATGTCCTTAAATTTCGAGAATACAAGGTTCCCTGGGCCCATCCAAGTCTAACCTCCAATCGGCATCTTGATCATTTTAGCCATCTTTGCAGGGCTTACAAACGTGACCAAGAGACAGACAGACAGACAGACCACACTACTACGTCTGCAGCAAATAGCAGCATATAACTATTGCTACAATGTGGCCTAAAAACAACAAAAAAAATCAGCATTACAAGGCAATTTTAATATGAATTAATTAATAGCATATTAAAAGATAGCACTTATGCTGTCTGACCCCAAAGACTCCAGAATAAGACATGCAAGTTACTCAGAATATCCCACAACAGTCAGACCTTTAACACACTTTATGAACCAATGCTGCCGACATTCAATCTTATTTATATTACTTACAGTATGAGGTGGCTACACATATGTACATTATTCCAAAGGTTGCAGAAAATAAGTGATAAAATAAATTAAACTTAATAAAACAATAGGATCTCTAGTTATAAATGTTCTCAGCATTAAGAAGGCTCAATCATTAGTTTTAAAGGGCAATGGATATAAAATGACTGTTAAAGTTCAACTTTTATCAATGATAATTTCTAGGTCGCACTTCTCATGTGACCTGAATAAGCTCATACGTGCCTCATGCTATTTAATTTCGTTGCCAGAAATCCAGTAATGTGCATATCCTAAGAAAAATGGATTTTGTGCTTAATGAACAGCAGGCATCAGATACATTCATAATGTAATGTATGCTGGAAAGCCGCAACAGCTTGGAAGGTGGTCAGCAGGCATAAGATCGACCCACTCAGTCACTACTTACTTACTTACTCAGTGTTAAAACAATACAAAGAGCATGTAACGATAAACCACAGAACTATACAGTATACAAACGTCAGTGTAAATAAAAAGTCCAATGAAAGCAGAACAGCTGTACAATACCTTCAGCTCTGAACGTTTCTTGCGGAGTTCAGACTGGCTGGCAAGAAGGTTAACAGGTTCAACAGCTGTCAGCTCCGTGTCAATGTGACCGAGCCATTCACGCAGGTTATCAATTGTGTGATGGAAGTCTTGGCTGTGGATCAGTGCAACCTGCAGGTCACGTTGCCAGGCGTCGGCAAGTGTACAGATGTGCTCAAAACGTCCAGCTACAGACTGCAGCCTTGACGCATCATCAACATCGGTTACTGCCTGCTGACTCATCCGAACAACTTCTGGACTGTGTGACTCAATCTGCATTTGCAATTCCTGTCGACAACATCAAACATAACTTCAAATGAGCTAAAAACTTGCAAACTGAAACACAGCAAATACCCGATTCTGCTCTGTGGCTAGATATACTGTGCTAGTTAATGAACAATGCCAAAAAGCTGCACTCTCCACATCACATTCTTGATGACACTCAATGGGATCGCAACAGCTGCTGAAACGATGACAATGACTCACTGCACAGATGATATCAACACTTGATACAAATCTCGTCGTCTGCAGCTGAATGCTGATAAGACTGAGGC
>Ga0209363_1001489_pt1 | contig 11309 bp, 2 predicted proteins | sample WorMetexBAHAMAS3_FD_187385 | JGI IMG/M metagenome (GOLD analysis project Ga0209363, IMG submission 187385) | Marine gutless worms symbiont microbial communities from Max Planck institute for Marine Microbiology, Germany - Inanidrilus exumae... | ecosystem: Host-associated > Annelida > Digestive... | reverse complement strand
ACAATTAGCGGGATAGTAGATCTTCAGTTTTAGCTTTTTCCTAGTTATGTTCTCGTCATTCGAAAGTACATTTGCAGTTTATGTGACCGTACTTAGGCTATTTGTTGCACATTGTCGACTCTCAGATTGCGCCAATTGAGGCTCCATATCTATTTTGTAATGTATGGTGAAACATCTGCTGTTTAGGTCTAAGTTAGACTCAGGATGTCTTTTTTATTAATTTATCCTGAAAAGGTATATAATGTGTGTAACGGTGTGGAGTCGTTCGTGTCCTCCACTCAGCATGTCATACACATACAAAGACACCATGACATTTTACCGAGATGCCATGAAATTTTCAATGAAAGTTTCAGTGAAAATTTCCATGAAATTTTTACATGAGCAAACTTTTACATCACTACTCATAATGATCGCTCTCTGCAGTAAGTAAGGAAGTTCAGACGGTCGTAGAGAGCGCAGTGCCACAGCGATGCAGGATGTTGTTTGTCACTGCCAATGTTCTATAGGATGTGTTTTTAGCTTCCGCTTGAACGAGTGAGTTGAGTGACAGTCCGTAGTCACGCAGAGAGGATGGCAGTGTTCCGTACAGCAAGAATCGTGTAACTAGTGAACGTCGTTAATTTTCGACGCTTACTTCCTGACAGGACGCATTAAACAGCTATTATAGGCTTCTGTCAATTCATTCTGCGCAGCATTTATCTTATAATCGCCAGTCTGCCTTCTGTACCGCTACTTCAGTTGCTATATGCTTTGTCGAGACCAATCTTTCTGTTTGTTTCGTTTTTAGGCCACATCGCCTGCAGGCAGTGCATAGATGCGGCTTATTGCTACTGACGTCGCACGTAGCGTGGTCTGTGTGTCTGTCTGTGTTGTCGCGTCCGTTTAACGTTTATAGTTCTTTATTATCTTTGGTACGCTCCCTGCTCTAATGTACGTCAGGGGTGTAATACTGACGCCTTTATCGCTGACGTTGAATCACATCATAGAGCGAACAGGCTACAGTCAAATACAGTTTGCCAGGTGGCGGCACCGGCGGCGAAGTAGGTTGTCTCCGACTGCAACTTGTAGTTACTGATGCTGCGGTTTTTATTTCTGTCAAGTACCAAGATACATGTAGGGCCCTATTCGGTCTGTGCTATACACAGTTCGTAAACGACCAATTTTCAGCACACAGCTCGCTGGCCGCCACTCGTCCGCTGCACTGGCTGAACGAGTTGGACAGTTGCGGCAGACTACGCCGGCCGTGTCTTCGTCGGAGCAGAGAAGGAGCGAGATGAGGTGTCGACAGGAGACAGATGGACAGCATCCGTCTGATGAGACTCGGCCGTCACGTGCTCATTCAGTCGGTCAGTCGGCGATCATCGATAGCGCAGACAGGAATCTCTCGACCGGACGAACCCCGTCGTCTTCCAATTTCTCTCTGTCCATCAGTTAGCGCGTTGTCGCTAGCTGGCACAAGACATCCGGTATACTCTACGGCTCAACCACAGGCGGACGGCTACAAAGACGGTGATGAATGATGTCAGTCCAAAAATGCTGCTTTAAGGCTGTGATAAGTTGTAATTTGATAACATAGCAGCAGTGCGTTTTGGAGTTATTTTGCACTGTTACTTTGGTGTAGTTCCTGTTCCTACGTCGCAATTCAGACCTACAAAAGTTCGCATGCAACTTCACTGACGTGATACTGGTTAGCTGTTTATGCCAAACGGAAAATAAGATACAGTCGGCAGGATTCGCCCAGTGCCGCCACCTGGCGAACTGAGTGAAACAAATGCGTCTTGTTTGATTTTGGTCCATTTGCTTCATTACGCGACATCTTCCACAAAACCGGAAGTACATAACATAATTGCAATGCCGTTAAAGGAGGACCGAGTCACGGCCACAGGTAACAAAGGACTAGAATGCTGGTAACTAGCGTGACAATTCCCAACCTGTTGTTCGACCGACCTTGTACAGTTTCGACTATGGAACTCAACTTACGAGGTTTACACACAACAAAGATGAACGTTTACAACTATCTTTCTGACTGGCAACACCTCCAATCAATCAATCAAAATTTATTTTTTGAGCAATAACACAAAATTACAATGTATTAAATGATAGCAATCAAAAGGCTGCCAGCGAAGCACTACGCTCATTAAACTGGCCCCTGAACAAACAAAGGAACACAAATATGAATACATCAGAAGACGGGAAGAGACGGGAGGGGAAACAAACAGCTGTCAGTGTCGTTAATTTGTCTTCAGTCAGGCCCGTAACCAGGGGGTTCGGGTGGTTATTACGAACCCCCCCCCCCACACACACACACACACGAGCACCAGGTCCGTTTTTATCTGTATTATCACGCAAGTTACAATGGCCTAAGTCGCAGATTTATAAAAGTCAACGGACCTTAAGTACAGCAGCCCAATTGCCCAGCGCGCTATATAACATAGCCTGGTTTGCTGGCAGCTGAACCATGGCCTGCAAGCCGCCGAGCCACTTTAGGCCTAAGCAGTGCCAGGGTTTCCAGGTAATCTTCCGCATCCTGAACTTTTGCAGACTAAGCTTTTCCGTTGGAAGCGCCATTGACAACGCAGACCTGCTGCATAAAGACTATCGACAGTTAGCGCAGCAGTAAAGCTGTGCAGCAAGAGCTGCACGACAGATTTCCCAAAAGTGCACGTCTTGCTTCGCATTGCTTGTACGTTGCCGGTAACCTAACTATAGTGCGAGTGTGAGAGTAGCGCCAGCAGGTTACGTCGTCTTCAGTCTTTCACGCGAGCGTCCTTGGCTCAGGAGCGTCTGAACCGTTTAGCACTGATACATATTCATTATATACATCTTTATTCGCCAAATAAGGTAGCAATACACATAAATGAACAAATAAAGAAAGAAAAAAGAGGTACAAGCAAAAAAGAAACAATAACGTGATGCAGAAGTTGATCTCAACGAAATCGTTTAATTTTTTTCTGTGAAACATCAACGCAGAATGCAACTGACTAACATTCGGTGTGGACTGACGCGTACAATATCAACTATCTGCGTGTTTACGTAGATCACTATGCTCGAAGAGCCTATATTGTAAATAATCTATGGGGCAAAACGGTCTTCACGCGTTCAGCAATAACTCCGTCGAAAGTGAACCGATTTGGATGCGATCTGGAACATTGTCAGCCAAATGTGAAGGGCTGGCCCTGGTAGATTTTGGGCCCAATCAGCGCAGTAGCGACAGTTTAAGAGGGGTCGATTTTGTCTAAAAAGGCAAAAATTGCTCACAAAATTTCCACGTCAGGCCGTCATAACTTCGCAATGATTACAAATGCGAAAACTCATGGCCGAAATGGTCCCCTACATGTCTAGTTTCCATTTTTGACATTAGAAATTAGAATCAATTCAAAGTCTTCCCTTCGGATGTACGCTGCGCACTAGAAACGGACTTACCCAAATTTTCGGCAACATCCGTTATCCGATATTGTCCAATAGTACGCTGCAGTGTTGATGCGGCCCAGAACCTTAGACATGGCTCACGTGCGGCCAAGTGAGCAATATATTGAAGAAAAACAGACTAAATTGGAAACTGAAAATACGTAACACGGCAGATCACGCTGGCATCACTCAGTTGCAGGTACGTGACACTAGGTATCGTCGAAGGCAGGAACTAAACAGCTTATGCGTCAGTAAATAAGTAAACAGTTGTGTCAACTGTCGAGTACGCAGGTGGAAAACGCTCTCTTCGAGCCTATATTGCAGTGTGTCTCCAGATACACTGCAACCCGTCTAGTTCACTACTGTTGATACTTGTATTTTGGATAAAGCTGCTATTTCAGCACTTGCATTGATATTGTGGTTTCGAGAGGTTCAACATTTTGCTCAACAAGCTCAAAATTTTGGTTTTGAGAAGCATTATTTTAAAGGTATAATTTTAGTGTTTTAGCTGCTCTGCTACTTCCGCCAGAGCCCATAAAATGATAGCCAAAATACGTAAAATTCGCTAGTGGTTGGGGCTCCGCCCCAGACCACGCTGGGGGAGCTTACGACGCTCCCCAGACCTCCTAGTCGACTATGGGGAGGGGAATACCCCCTCCCCACACCCTACTCCACTTGGCGCCTCGATTCTCGCGCCTTCGGCGCTCGGAACTTGGCGCCTTCGACGCCTCGTGGTCGACGACTTCGGCGTCGCGGACTCGGCGCCTTCAGCGCCACGTCTTGGACGCCTGCGGTGTACAAAGTCGAACACCCCGTCAGAATGGCTGGTTACGGACCTGTCAGTCCGACGTGTATTAGTTATAAGTGCATATTCTAGTTAACAACTGAATATAGCCAGACAGATATAAACAACATTCCAGAGCGTTGTATGCCTATTGTTCCTGCCCTTAGCACTTTAGTGCACAATACAAGCAGCAGACGCTGGTAATACGTCAACAAACTACAGCGTGGGTCTCCATAAATTTTTGTCCAACCTACCAAATTTGGTGACAATATGCAGCAATCAACAATGATTAACACTATTGTTTTAAATGTGCGTAATGGTGGTGCATACTGCGCTGCTGATCAGCTCGAATATTGGTGAAACTGTTTTCTACCCCTCCTTTATATTAGAGGTACTTTCCGAAAAGCATCTACTGCGGCTTGAGCCACATCGTGTTAAAAATAATTGCGAGAGAACGTCCGGTCAGCAAACGTCGATGTAAGTACTGAGCAAAAAAGACAGGCAATCGTAGACATCAGACTTCGCCCGCGGTGTGCAATCCCACCACCTCCTTCGCGGCCAATAGGCCGCATTGCGTGCGCCCAGAAATTTTCAGAATACTATTTGCGCTTGCGTGGCATACTGAATGATCCCTTCTGGTGCATAACATTATTGGCGATTTAATGATCCTATTTGCAGCGAACAAGGCAGCGACGCTGCAGCGACCGTTGCAGCGAAGATTGCCAAGATTGCCATTGGGACCTCAAAATTTAAAGTGGGTCAAGCCACCTGACTACGCCTTTTTTAAGGATAATTAATTTGTCATTCTTATGTTTTACTTGACATAGATGGTGTAGCACGTCACAACTTTTTGTGGCCAATAATGTTTCTTCGTTTGATGCCAATATTCGTAAATTGGTGTATTCTTTGTGGCGATCCCTGAATGCTCCGGACAATGTTCTTATTAATGCTGCATTACGTTCTGATCTACTTGTTAGATCGCCTGTTTTTAGACGGTGGCGCAACATTCTCTTTTAACTTTTAATTTTACTGTTAATGAGTTTTCTTCAATTTTATTCAACTGCATGGGCTTTGAGCCTGGTATTGAATGTGACTGAATGGATAAATGAATGACCTGTTTACAAAATTTGCCGACTGTAGCTTAAGCCGTTCCAGAGATATGGTTGGTGCCCACCAAAATTTAAATGGTTCGCGTAACCTGACCACACCCCTTGCATGGATGGTTTGCCATTGCGTGGGCTAGCACTTGCTACGTTCAGCCTATCTACCAAATTTGAAGTTTCTATCTCCACCCACCAAGTAGATATGACAGGCGATACAAAATGTCAAAAATGGGGTGGTTTGGTGTAGCTAAGGGTCAGTCAAGGTCAAAAATAGTACAATTTGATACAGCGCATACGAATTCCTATTAGAGTTCCATAATAACTATGCCCCTGTCTTGCACGGTTTGAGATACAGCGAGAGCGAGATTTTGGTCGAAAACTGCCGATCTGAACCTATCCCACCTCTATTTGGCGCCCCTTGGAATTTCGCCGAAGCATAAGGTACAAGGTGAGCTAAGTTATTTTTGAAAGGTCACAACTCACGATCGTGCGGTCAATTTGTCTATGTAGGCCTACGCTTGTATGTCAAGCATGTCAATTGAACGTGCTGCGTGTGTCGTTTGACGGTGTCTTATATCTTGCGTGTTCGTGACCGAGATAAAATGCAACCCTTCAAATTATTGGAGGTGATCTTTTGGCTTCGTCAATGCCTATTTCGCCTATCCCACGATGTCCTTATTTAGAAGACACTTTTTCACTGCAATCACGTTAATTCTGTTTCGTCCGGATGGCTCGGCCATTCAACTCGACGCCGTGCGTCGCCGATTGTGTGCGCTGAATCGCCGGCGTTATTTGCGCGTTGATGGAGTCGATTGTTTGCTGCTATCGCTTTGTGACATCACGTAGCGCGACATCATCAAAACCGCTGCATCACCAGCAGCAGCAGCCGCGGTCGGTCGGCGCCAGCTGGGCGTGGCCCGGCTAGTAACCGGTCCCTAACGGACGTCCTGTCCCCTACGCGGGTCATTCGGCGACGACCGACGGCACGTAGCGGTAACGTGGCGCAGATAAGCGACCGTTGGTTCAGTTCGAGACCAGATACGATTGTGTCAGACCACACACGTCGCTGTGGATCTGCATCACAATAGGCTACTGTACTGTCTTTTGCTACGATACGGGTAAGTGAATATCAGCTATTTGGTTCAGTGTAATTTACTGAGACATTATGAACTTGTTAACATCTCCGATAACGTGCAACAGTACTTTTTTTCGGCTCAGTGGCGTGGCGCGTTCAAAAGAGAAATTGGGGCAAGTGTGACCGATAAATGTTCGTCACTCTTATGTGAGGTACACATGAAGCCTTGTAATCCACAAACATATATGAATGCCAATTGCAAGAGTAATCTTCATAATTAACTGTCATAAAAGTTAGTTAACACTGTCATTGCCGGGAGAATTATTTTAGCTTGCCGTCAAACGGTCAAATGCATTAAAATGTGTTTTTCGGTCAGGCTTCTCGGACCCGATGGGGAGCTGACAGCGCTAGCCTACCCAAGATCCGTCAGCTAGATTCAGTGGCGTAGGGTGGGATAGTATAGAAAATGAAATGAGAAGAGGGAAAGGGAGCTGCGAGGGAAGAGGGAAGGCCATGGGAAGGAAGGTGGAATTAGTGTATCGTCTAGGTTGATATGTTGGGTACGGCACTGCATTGTGTCGGGTTAATAAAACAGAGGCTCGCTAGGTTCACACGGTGAATGCAGTAGTCCACCAGACCAACTGGCGATGCCGACCTCATCGGCACCAGATAATTGCGCAAAAACGTTTAGTCGACGCGCCTTTCAAACAAACATACAGGCTCAGCTATCGACGACGGACCCGCGCGACGCTCTGTAATATAGCTGAAATGTTATCCTAATGTTGCACGAATAATGCAAACAGATCGTGTGTCAGCCTGAGGAGCACTTTCAGCACTACCGTGGCCGATGGACGCAAAGTTCGGCGGCAAGACGTCTGAGCCGGAGACTTCTCGACCGGTCGAAAAAAACGCAATTTTTAACTACTTGCATTTAGCGCTCCCGTTGGGGAGTGATCCTGTCGGAATTTCCTCGAGATATTTGCTTCGTAAAACTAGAGCCCCTATCGTATGACGTTAATTTCGTGATTTCGCCATTTTGGTACAATACCGGATTGTGGCAGACGGACGGACAGACAGACACAGGGACACATCGTGAGCATACACCGCGATATCAAAGCGCATGCGATGATAAAAATGGTAGATAATGACAAAATTAATGATTATTACAAATCATCGTCATCATAGAACACGTACAGTACTACATTATTTATACTATTCACGTTGCAATCGTAGTAATTAACTAAAAGTGCGAAACCGTTTTCCAGTAACGGCAATCAGTAACCGTTACTGGAATTAATTGCTGTCATTGAAACGGCATTCTTTAGTTTTGTTTACTACACTAGCTTCAGGCAGACTCACATTTTCAGACAGTTTGACATTAGTGTAACAGAAAACACAAAACACGAAGCTCTGCTATCGCAAGTAAACAGAATTTACGATCACAAGGACTTCACACTTTAACGTTGCGTGGCAATGGACAAACAAGACCTCGGCAACTGATAAAAAAGATGGACGACCGTAGCGCAGCGAGAGCTCGAAAATTTTCTATGGACGTAGGCTTTAACTACACGCAGATCTCCCCTATTTCGTGGGCGAAACTGAAATCCCCGTCAAATGCAAGTTTCCGTTTAGGAGTTTAGTAGTCCTTGCATAAAATCGTGATCTTGCGGGCCACAATTTTCCCACGAATTTCACGTTTTGCCGCAAGTTCACAATTTTGGCCGTGCCCCGCAAATTGCCGCAATTTTTTGTAAGTTTCTGCATTTTTTTCCGCAAATTCGACTGAAAATGGGCTACTTTTATCATTATTTTTCGACAGTTGACATTCAATTATGCAACACCAGTGTATTTCCAGCACTAGATTCACCTAGTTCACACAGAACAATACATTTACTTTATGCCAAAACATTGCTGTGCCGACAACTTCTTTATACCGTACAGTATTTTCTACGCAAAATGATTAAATACGTTTTTTTTGTAAATTGTTACAACATACGCGCAGTTTTCGCAGATATTCTGCGCAATTTTCCCGCAGTTTTACCGCATTGTGCCGCAATTTCTTGCGCAAAATTGCCACAATTTTTTCATTTTTTGCCGCGATTTTCTGCAAGGTCTAGTTTAGTCACAGTAGGCCTACATCAACGTCACACACACAGACAGAAACACATACACACAACACATAGGATAAGCTGTACCATTACCACGGCCGTCTAAAAAGAAATGACGAAGAAAACCGAAGAGCATAAAAAGGTTTTTGACTTGCGTCTGGTGTATGCACCATAGTTACAGAAAACAATCTCAATAAACTTACTACAATCACTACAACATAGCTCTACTAATTCGGCAGCAAATACTTCGAATGCAAAGTCAAAGAAAACAGCTGTGTTGTCTCAGCCTTGACTGGAATAGGCCTATACACAAGGAGCTAATTATTTAGTTGTGTTTGAAGTTATATGCAGCATTGATCAGTGACAAATTATAGTGTTCTGCAGTATGTGGAATCTCCCATGGAAGTGTAGTTGCTGGACAACAAACGATGCAATTAACGACGGCTGCGCGTTTATCTCCCCCACACAGTCGATAATGACAAACATATAGCCTACGAAAAGATCAGCTGTCGCACCTGACCACTCCGTGTCATTTGCCAATTCTACTGAGCTAATTCTAGGCTACTCGACTCGACACTGGAAAACTGTGCAATTCTCGCCGGTCTGGAGTCAACTGATGTTAACGATTCGAACGTTTCGTGATATCGGCCTATAGTCAACCTGCCACCTTTACAACATGCATGCAACGAATAAGCATACTAAATAAAACGGCAAATTCCGTAGTTTGTCGCAAGATAACAAGAACAAGAAACTTAGCTATCGCGGAGGGACCGCGCGACGCGCTACGTCAGTTGAAATCCTGTCAATGTCAACCGCTGCACAACTGTATACAAAAAGTTCCATTTGAATAAGCTTACAATAGGTGAATGACCTCCTTAAAGGTCACTCAAGGTCATCGGAACTGCCGTTATTCAATAGGTTATATATCACTTTCTATTAGTGGTCTGTAGTAATAGCATCTCTATCTTGCACGTTGCACCGATTCGTCCCAGCCACTGAGCCACTGACTGAGGCGTCAGGCCTGGCGTCCTCGTGCGTATGTCATCGTCATCATCATCAGCATCCTCATCCCATTGGCCGGCGATTCCACATCCCTGGAGATGGCGTTAGTTGAATTACGACGGTTATGTCAACAGATGTGATCACGACCGTGACGTGTTTTCAACCTTGACGTGTCTTACCAGTAGCAAGTGTGGTCAGTTGTCACAGCACAGACTGAGGTAGACAGAGAGGTTGCATTGTTTTCTACACTCTCTCGCAGCAAACACAGACTGAAATCTGGGTAGCCGGGCGTCTGTTTCTTGATAATGAGACGTGAAGTATATTAATAGCGGACACTGAAGGGCATTAATTAAGCATCGGCTACAGGGGTGAGGCCATGATATACTGTGGGCTATAGCCCCGAGTTGGGCTATAGCCCGAGTCATGGCGTGGTCGATTTCCTATTAGTGTTACTTAAGCATTTTTTCGCTAGCTCTCACGGTTGAGGCACTATGAGCGACTATTGGTCGAAATCGTTGTGTTCGAAAGGGGAATGGGTCACTTTGAGCGCGATGTGACCCAGTGGCGCGGTCAGCTCATGTGAGTCATTAAAGATTTTGGGGGCTCCAATCATATCACTGGAACGGCTGAACCTAAAGTCGTCAAATTTTGTACACAGGTAAGCTGTATCAATTCTAGCAACAGGATGACATATCAGCAACAAATGGGTCGTGTTTATGGTCACGTGACTTTTTTAAAAGTTTGCCGTTTCTCGTGATGTAGCGCGTCGCGCGGGTTTGTCAGCGACAGTCATTGTCAGGTGACAGTAGTGTTCATGACCAATACTCACTGTAGTCCGCCTACCTGATAAATAGCCCGAAATTAAAGCAAGTTCTGAAAACGTCAATCTCAGATACTAACACAAGACAAGTGCGCAGACGTTTGCGCCATTTACTGATGCAAGCTTCATCAATGACTGCTGCAGCTCATGTTACATGTCAATCATCCACTGCTTCACTTGGTTAATATCATGGATCCTCTTCTTGGCAATGCTGCATTGTTTTCCATATTTTATAATCATAGGATTCTGACCAGACCCGTTGAGGCGGCCGGCCTCGTATCTTGCAAGATGAATTCTAATGTCTCACGTGCAATATGCCATTGGCAGTTTTGGGCTCACCGTTCACTCCCACCCCTGAACCGATGGGGTGAAATTAGCGTGGAGGAGTCGACCCCACGCCAAACTTCGCACACCATTTGGTGCAACGTGTCGTGCCTGCGTGGTAAAAAATCTTAAAATCGCACCTGAGTAACCGAAATACGAGCGCTTGCGCTCATCGCATGCTACCGATAATGACAAGAACTCATCAGGAGATGAGATAGCGAACGTGAACTTTTTAACGACGATATCGCACACACGTAGGCCAACTTCAAATTCAAAATACCGAAAAAGAGGCCAAACCTACTTCGTTTAACAAATTAGACGATAGATTGGCAAGTACTGCGCATGAAGTCTTGAATTTTAGCATCTGCTACAGAATTTCCATCTCGCAGTTATATAATATACCGGTGGCGTCGCGCGATCCCTCTGCAGACGATTTTGGTACTAATCGAAAGCTCATATATGACTTCATGTCAAGACGATAGCTAGGCAAGTACTGCGCATTAAGTCCTGTATTTATGAATCTGCTACAGAATTTCCACCTTGTAGTTATAGAATTTTTATACCGTAGGCGTCGCGCGGTCCCTCTGCGTATACCACTAGACAGTAATCGTAAATTGTCCATAGTTATGGCATACGCATTATATGCAATAATATACAAAATATAGTGCAGTGCTAAGCGCCCATT
>Ga0209363_1001488_pt1 | contig 11310 bp, 9 predicted proteins | sample WorMetexBAHAMAS3_FD_187385 | JGI IMG/M metagenome (GOLD analysis project Ga0209363, IMG submission 187385) | Marine gutless worms symbiont microbial communities from Max Planck institute for Marine Microbiology, Germany - Inanidrilus exumae... | ecosystem: Host-associated > Annelida > Digestive... | reverse complement strand
GGTGTACACAGATTCACATCACAATGGTCATAACAAAATGATTTTTGCTGTTTCCTACGTGTGATAAATAACTAGACCCTTACACTTAAGTGTTAAACTGATGATCAGTTTTTGTTATTAATGTATAGTAACTTTTGTGAAGTCTAGACACGTAGTTTTTGAGATATGCAAGCAAACAGACAGACACATGACAAACACACTTACATGCATACAGAGAAACATGCAGACGGTGATCGCAATACTTTGCACCAAATAAGGTGATACTCAAGCAATAATCTTGCTGCCACAAGGTCCTGTATGGAAACATAGAATGCACTTACATGGTGAGCATATGCCACCAACAGAATGCGGCCGATACCCGGCTATGTAGGCAAGACCGAGCACACCGTTGCTGAATGATATATGAGTGAACAGGTGTACCAAACAGAAATGTTGGTTCCCTTTGTTACGACTAAAATACTGAAATAACACACAACAAAACATCCACTGCACTACAAAAAACACTTAATATGCACGCTAACAAAGTGTAACAACATATATAACCGGGCTAGAAGAAGGCATGCAATGTATGGGTAAATATAGTTATTGCTACAAAAATAACAAGGTAGTCGGACCCGGCAGACTTCACCAACACTCCGTAATAATGCCACTTGCCGCACCACTCAATCAAATCATTTGCTGTGGCTGTGGGCGAGAGGATATTGCTCACACAGGGGGTGATGGGTCGCTCATCAATGACCACTGCCAGCCACTGTACAGTCATCATTATGTGAAACATCACGCCATCCCGCAAAATGGAAGTATTTAACATATTGCGTTTTCATTGGATAAAAGCAAGCCACGGCTACATGCAAACTGTATGGAATATTTTGTGAAATTTGGACGCGTGGCTTTTGAGATATGTGAGTGAACAGACAGACAGACAGACATGCTAATAGCAGTACTTTGCCAACCTATCAGGGGTGTAGTAATTAATAAATTCTTCAACGAAAACATCTAAACAAATAAATGTGCCTGGACTGCTCAGACACAGCTGGCATTCTGGCCTGATTGACTGAGTCAAGGTTTTACGTCCCACCCAACACAAAATAGGTCAATTCAAAGACGTTCTTTCCAGCCAGTCTCTTGGCTAAGTACTGAAACAACAAAAGCAAACATGCATCCATAACAAAATACACAACAACATATAATAAACACAAAAAAGCCAGGTTTGGTCGCCTCCGACAACCTCCGGCCTGAAAACGAAACGGGTCTATTCTGGAAGTATATATATAAGGAAGTAAATAAACAAGGAAGAAGTAAGTAAATAAGCAAAAACAATTTTATAGTGCTGAAATCAACAAATTAATTAGGGCACATTACAGCCCGGAGCCTGTACGGGGCATCTCGCCTCTTGCTCCGATCACTTGTATTCTCTAACGGTTCTTTCTTTGAGGATCTGGCCAAACGTAGAGGTACTTTGGAAATGAAAGCTGGTTGAAAACAAGAAAAAAATCCGCAGCAGTAGCCGATAACAGTAAATGTGTCATTTAACAGTGTGTATTCCACACATGATGACGGTCACATGCACGTCCACCAATAAATGGCAGCACATCAAGTTTGTCAAAACATGCTTCTTGATGTCACTGATGGGTGTGTCTCCACAGATATCCACAACCACTAACCTATGGCTACTCCACTAAATAAACACGGTAAATAGATACTCAGTCACTCAATTTTAGTTAAACTGGCCCTCTTTATCGGAGCTGCTTCAGGGTGGGATAGATACCCCAAAACAGAACCTTAGCAGACAACTGGAGCCGGTCTTTCACGGGTCGGTTGCCAAGCCAACCGCATCAAATCACCATAGAAATCTCAAAGCACTGAAAGGAACGAACAAATGAACAACAAATATTAAAGAACACCTCAAGCAGCGTTCCTGTTTCGTCATCTTGCCAATCGGCTTTGTCCATGTTGTAATGTCCGTCCTGATCTTGCCTAAGTGCTGTCGGTGCCTCGTGGATTTTTATCTGCATATACCATACAAGCATTACATTATAATGAACCTACATGTATAGTTGTATACACTACACTAAACCTTTGTTTAGGTTCAGACATAATATACAGCATTCTGCTTAAATAAATGAGTAGCAGTTACATCGGTATAACAATAATAAACCAATTAATTTTCTAAATTAACTATATGCTACAATGTGAAATGCTTTTGAAGCAGCTTTCACTAAGAAAACGTCACTAAATTTTAGGACGTATCAAGCGCTAGCTCTGCATTCACTTTACTTCAATGCTGAGGAATATCTACTCACATTCAGACAAACAGTGCATTCAGTATGAATACAGATCAAACACAGATGAGTCAATTTATCACAACTCATGAGCGTTCAATTCCTCGGAGTATCACCGACAGCTGCCTATCGCCGACATTAATCAGTGTCACTGTCATTTGAGTTCTCTTGTATGGTTGCTCAATAAAACTCTACATTTTTCAACACGTCATATCGATGCAACCCTTAAAATGTAAATATAAAATACGATTTTCACCAAAATGTTCAGCCGCATCAAAGCACTGATGGCACAGGAAACTACCCATAGAAAAAAACGGGAAACTTTACGTCTTAAAATAATTTATTCAGAAACAGAACAGCATTAACTGACAATACTTCAATTTAAAATATACTACAACACATATAATGTTACCTCTTTTATTTCAAACCCAAATCCAGAGCCACATACACCAAATGGAGTGCTTTTGTAGATGGTGTTAATGTTGTCAATCTGGCTGATCTGTTAAAACAAACAGAACTTGTAATCACTACAAAACAGCCTATCACGTGGTCATTAGGAAAGAATTATGCCTGGCGGGATAACTATAATATGAACGTTCACAACGTGCTCCGAGTTGGCAGTCACAAGTGAATTGAACAAGCCAATATCACAACACGGACAACACTGAAAGTGAAAGGTGTGGCAAGGCTACACTACAGAATACAGATGTCAACAATAATTATTATCAGTAACTACGGAGAAAACAGAACTGAAACTAACCAGGTAGCTGGTTGTTCGTTGCAAGTTACTGCCTCCCATACCTCGGTAAAACCGGTAGTCAGCGACCACCAGCAGTGGACATACCGGCTGTGATTTTGACCTGGTACACTGAGACGTAGCTCGACGATTACGATGACCACCTGCATCATCACATGCTGACATCATCGACAGACAGTCATAACAATCCACAAGTTTTATCAATCCACCACTTCTATCACCGGTTTCAGAATGATACTTTGGCAGCTTTGACTTCACTTTCTTTCTCCTTATCGTCAGATAGGCTGGCATTCAGTCCAAAGCTGATACACCAATATACCAACTTCTTGAGGACCTAATGTACTTAGCAGAGCATGCTTTTGGACTAAATAAATCCTACAATTTTATGCAGTAAAATTCTTCGAATTCTTCGAGGTCATTGGCTTAAGAAAACTACAGTCCCTGGGCTATCATATGGCGTCGTTTTCTTGATACACTTAGTCATTTTGGTTACAATTTTAGACATTTCACAAAGTGAAATGTAAAGGCAGCTAAAAAAGAGGCATTGGAATGGATGCTGGCATCTAAGAGAAGATGTAAATGGTGCTGCAACAATTCCCTCAGGAGTCAGTTGATGAATCCAGAAACTTAGGATAATTTTTCTCGGTTGCCGTCACTGCCGTGAGTTGCATTTGGTGCTTTGAAACCTAGGAGGTTAGAACATATAACACGGGAGAAAAGACTGGCCTATTTCAACGATGGATGATACTGGTGCTCTAGTTCTGCAATATGAAGCAAGCCATTATTTCCGTATTTTATATAGAAGACTACAAGGTCTGTAGCAATAAAAAATGGGAATATAATATATACTGAATTCCAGAAAATATTTCAACACTTACTTAACCATAACATCTTGCTGCAAACTTATAAAACAACTTCTGCTGCAAACTTATTTTCTTTACAAAGAGATCTGGTGTGCACACGTGATTTGATTCTGCACACCACATAAATATTCAACACAGCATCTTACTGGCAGATGATAGGCATGGGCTTGTAAACAAACACACCCACAAGAAGTAGGTCTCGGCATGCCATGCGCATAAGGCCCGCAATATAATACTGCTACGTGCCACTTCAGCTATGCCTCTAGACATACAGGACATAGGCACCCATTCTGCAAGTCAACTCAGTTTATCTCTTCGTCAACCTCATTCTGGGACCAGTTCCTCCACTTCTGACTCACCTACTACTTCACCTACCACTTCTTCCTCTTCTGTTTCACCACTCTGTTCATCCATAACTCCCTCTCTCTTTCACTCCCGGATTAGAACCTACCTGTTTCACAAATTCCATCCCCCGTAGTTCCACTTCTTCCTCCCGGACTGCCTTGCTTGCACCATTTCTTCTGAGCTAATCGGTTCTTGTTTTTAGTTTTTCCTTAATTTTTTTGTTTCTGTGCCATGCACTAGACTAAACTGGCCATTTGGTCAGCTTCTGAGTGCACATAAATATATCGTATCATACCAAGTCAGTCAGACACCCTTGTTTGAGATTGTTGGTTGGGCGACCTGTAAAAACCTGCTCCAGTTACCCAGAAAGGTTCTCTTTCAGTGACCAGGACCAGCCTTGAGCAACCGTGGAATAAGTCCTCACTGCCAACTCCACACTAAATAGCTGTTTTCAGACGAATCTGGGTCAGATGGCTCCTCAAGGTTTTTCACCTACTTGTTCCAGAAGAGAACTTTTGGCAGAGGTTTTGTTTTTCATAGGCCAAACCAAACAAACAGTGTCAAGCACTGACCCCAACCAGGAAAATCATCCACTGGCCCATTCCTTTCTCGATCCATTGGTGCATTCCAGACAGAAGGGGTGTCGCTCCCTCAGCTCCAGCTCTCCCATACTGAGATACTCTCACATTTCAGTTTCCGATGCCATATATACAAGAAAACTTAAATTTTTAACGAAATTACAGTCTACTGAAATATGTTTGTGCAAACTTTTTGTTAAAAATACTGTTGACGAACTGGCTACTGTGCGTGAATGTATACGTGCAATGACTACCTGTATATCTAGTTAAGTTAGTTATTTTGTTTTATTTTTTTATTACTTGTCTAACATGTTTGCTGAATAAAGATGATTATACCAGGTTAGTCAAAACCAAATTAAATACAACTGGCCTTCATTGTGGCTTGAAGCATCTTCTTCATGGTCTGGCTCATCTTCTTTATGGACCGAATCTCTGGTGTAGTTTACATTGACGTCCACACGAGCATATCCACAGAAACTTTTTCTATAAAATGCATAATATATAAAACTAGATGGAAAGGACTCCAAGAGACTACAATTCCCCACGAAAGCGTTTTTGTCGCCAACACTTGGAAACACTTGCCACACCTACTATTTTGCGGCACACTAGTTCCGAATTTACTGACGGAGCTATTTTGTAAACAGTCACCGGTTTTTGTAAATATTCGCCGGTTTACGGAGTTTTTTGACCGTTACTTCCACATCCCTCTACAGATCATAACGAAACAAGAACTTGGTCTTCCCTTTCCCCTAGGAACCATCACATAAAATCTGGTGCAAATCCGTCCACACCTTTTTAGTTACCATGGTCACAGACAGACACACAGACAGACAGACAGACAGACAACCAACGCCAGTGAAAACATATTCCCTCACTTTCGCGGGGATAACCAGGTCACCAAATCAAACCACAGAATTGCACTGTGCCAAAATGTCATCTTTGCAACTCTAATAAGCTGATGACAAACTGGACTCTCCACTCCAGCAGACTTTGTCGGAAAACAATATTAAGTTGAAATAACACAACACAGTCACATAATATCTTGTGACAAAAATGGGAGACATCAGCAAAGTTACAACAGACAACAACATGAACAATTATGATAACATAAAACAACAGTTAAAGCAGGACGACGATGAAAGAAGAGCACAATCAGATAGATATATAAGAAAAGTGCAGAACTTGGGCCTGGAAACTATGAGAAAGATGAATTGAAACAATTAATATCACGCGAAATGTCAATATAAAGCCGCCGTGCAACAATATAAATAGAAAAAAGACAGAGGGAACACTAATAGATTTTCATCTTACTGGCTGTACTGCAGGTAACAACACATGTAGAAGGCATTATACAGAATTAATGGCCAATAAATATGGAGTTGAAGAGGATAAAAAAAGTTTGGTTTGTATCAAAAAAATGCATAGCTGGAATAAAATGGGGAAAAAAGAAATCAAAGTGGCAACTGATTAACATAGGTGCACTTGTAAGAAGGCCACTAAATGAAAGTGTATTAGTGAGTATGACTCAATCGGACAACTTCACCTTTCAAAACATAACTGGCTATTTTAACTGACAGCCACTAACCCTAAATCTTCATCCATCCGCAAGTCTGACTGTCGATAAGAAATCATAGAGTAGTTTGATGACCGTGGAACATGTCTCCAAGACGGCTAAAACATACAAACATACAAAAACACTGATATTGGTGACAAGACATATGGACGGCTTATGCTATGCTGCAGCCTAAAAGTCAGAGTCAACACATTTAGCAATACTAAATTAACAAGAAGCTCAGCCGTCATGCAGATGCTGCTTGGCACTCCGTTGCACCTCCACGTCACCAGAAAATAATGCTGTGCTAATTCTAGGCTACATACTGACTGACAGTGTAAACAATGTCACTGGCTCAGTATTATCAACAACATGCCACGGTTTCGTTATCCTAGCATGACAGCATCTAGATGCAACAGAAAAGCCTCCAACAGCAAATGCTACAGTTTGAGACTCACTAATGCATATACCTGTACTAGAGACAGAAAAGCTGAAATTACTCACTCAATGTCAACTGCTGAGACACTGTTCAACAGGCCATATATCACTTTCTACTGTAACAACTTTGTCATAATCTCACATTCTTTATGAGACCCTACGACTAGTTTAGCAAACTGTTTGAGGTCAAAGGCAGCACGAGGATACCGTCTGTAAGCTTGAAAAGACTTTCAGTGTGTTTACAACAGTTAAAATTATAGCACATAGTAATTAGTTTCATTGGTAAACTATATGCTGCATTTGTTGACATACTGGTCCCGGAAAAAAATTACCTATCGCTGAAATCAACCTTCGATGCATTGAAGGGTATATGGCTGATTCTGATATAACTATGTGGCAAGAAATTAAGTGAATGTAACAGTACACACTTCAACGGTGAAAACGTCAGACGAAGTCCGTATTGTAGCTGTCAGTGTGTCTTCATCTTCCCAGGAAGCGCTTACAACTGACGAATCAGGCTCATCTGCACACAATAGAAAATCTCTTTTTCTACAAATGTTTAGCTTGTGCTTAACCAGCCAATTTCTATAGTGTATTCAGGTCAGGACCCTCGTGGCAAAACCTCCACAGACTGCCGCAGTATATGTTTTACAGATCAGGTGCCCTTCATGATGCCTGACCAACTGCACCAAAGCCAAATACAAATCAAATAAAAACATGTCTTCTGTTGAATATGACGAAATCATGTCGTCATTTTTACACTACTAAGTACTACTGTTCTGTAACTGATTGCCACTTTAACTACATACATTTAGCTATTTATAAGACGGGTCACTATTCAACAGAGTTGCTGCAAAAGATGACACTGAATCACTAATACGCAAAATCATAAATTTTTACAGCTGACAGGACATTACCTTACCCTTATCATTAGAGATCGAACAAACTGACCGCTGCTGTTCCGAGACCGAATCAGTAACTGCACAAACTTGTTCCGGCCGGAACCAAACCAAACCACACACGCAGATCCGCGCTAGCCGCCGCAGACCACCCACACTACAGACCGCCGTGGCATTCGGGGCAGCGAGTCGCTCGCCAGCACGGTGATAATTAACGCAACGACAGTCATTTGATTCGATGCCGCCGAATTCCGTTTCACAAGTCACAACGGCCGCACAAGATGTGGCATTGTTTTATGTGTACTTTGCCCACTCTGCATGCATTCCCTTGTTCACGCTGTAGCTAGCCGCCGCATACGACAACGACGTAGGTGGTCGTGCGGCGCCGGCTGAACGACCACCTACGTCGTCCCGGCGGCATCATGGACTTCAAAGAACACCACGTGCGACGGTTGTCACACGAAATGGAAGCTGTCGCGGCCGTCTATTCCGGGCATTTCAGGCGGAAAATGACCGTCGTTGAGATAATTATCGCCGAACTGCATTGTTTGTCCAACGGCGGGCATCGTGTTGACTGCTCAGCGTCGTATGTGCGTGACGGTAGGGGGTGCACTAAGTGAGACCGTCGCGACGGTTTCACTAAGAACAAAGAGAATGCTTATGTTCCGGCTACGGAACAAAAAACGTTCCGAGACCGGACCGGACCGACGTTGTTCCAGGCCGGAACAGTACCAGAAACTGTTAGGGTTCGATCTCTACTCATCATCATGGATCTTTAAAGAATTATATATTATATTACCAAAAGCTGTATATTAAAACTACTCATGTTCGGTTTCTGTCAGTCACTGTATCTAAGGTATTGTTTCAACTCTCCATGTTAGGATGATCCCAACAATGGCTCTGCATGATAACTATCAACAGGAATCTTTTCACAGATTAGATGCCATTCATGTAGATCTAACTCTTTTTAGCATGTTTTGCAAGAACCTGCAAGATATCCATGATAGACAGCTGGTCTGATGTCAACAACACGCTCAACGTTGTCCGCATTGACTGCAACAACTCGGAAATCACGTGCCAACACTGACGCCGATTTTCTCAGGACTAAGCGAAAATGCCTGCAGCAGCCAGCATCTAATAATGTATTCAATAAATTCATAATATAACATGTAGGACTGTACACACTGCAGTAACGGTCATTGCACTAGACTCACAATCACAAACAAAAAGCTGCAAGCTTGATTTCCAACTGGAGCAGAATTGATTTGAGTGATGATGATGATTCTAACGTTTCACTGAGATATTTTCTACAATTACAATTATGTCTACACAGTTTTTTTTGGTTGCAAAATTTCACTATTTTCAACATGTAAATGCCTTCTTACAGCATGTAAAAGAAAACATAAACAAGAAAAGAATAAATGGAAATTTTGCAAACCCAAACTTACATTGTCATAAACATTTCAAAACATAACACACAACACAGTTTACAAAGATAACTTGTAATCACTACAACACAGCCTATCATGTGGTCATTAGGAAAAAAAATGCAGTCAGTCCAAAAGCACACAAATCTCAGCTGTTGCAGACCAATTTAAACTGACAAACATTCAAGCATAGGCACGATGGCATGCAGTGGTATGATTTCCATCAGAGTTGCAGTCCTCGAGACTGCGGAATTTTATGATCTTGGTCTTGGCAATTGTGGTCTTGGTCTTGAAGGATCTGTCTCGGCTGTTTTTGAGACTGATTAATAATTTGTTAGCATGTATGCGTCAGAAAATTATAATACCTTTTTGACAAGTTAATTAACAAAGACTGCACTTTTTATAAACTTCACTAAATATAATGCCAATTTGTGAACTATAAAACAGCCTTGTGATGACTGTTTTACAATGTTCATGAAACTTTCACAGTTATTGTGTGCAATGTGTATTGGTTTTATGTTTCATTTGCCAATCTTGGTCTTGGCACTGCTGGTCTTGACTACAGAACCGACTTCCATAATAAACATAAAAGTAGATTCATAACACAAGGATACTCAACAAGCAATAACCTTCCAAATGAGTTATATTCCACTTCGAGTGCATCAGGATCATGTGAGTACAGATCACGTTTGCGTATGTGATGTCGAAATGACGTGTGATGAAGCAGCTCATAATCGTTAAGGGCACTATGCAGATCACCTATAAACACATGTCTGTCAATTGCTGTCTAATTTATGGCACAAATTTACACCATTTTGCTTCATGCTGTATTATGTAACAAATGCCTGAGGTGCATGATTTCTGCAAGCAATTGCAACTGCTGGATGACAAGTTAACAGCCCAGTCATGTTTTAGACAGCTGCTTGCCCTAATTATGGTTACCACTGCTCAGCCCTTATCATCTAAACATGCTTCAGTCATTATGGAATGCTGCGAATGAGCAGTAAGTATGAAATAACATGTTACATGTATTGTACTGTATAAATTATGCTTTGTAACAAACATGATCATGAACATATGAGTGCAATTAAATGTCGTTTCAACATATGCTGTAATGCAGCAACGTATGCACTGCAAGTCTATAGGCGGTAGCTGGCATGCTTACATGCACAGGACAAGCTACTATGGTAACATAAGTGCAGAGCCAACTTATGTATTTTAATACATTTTCTGCTGTTAGCCGATATGCGGCAGCCGCTTGACAGCCAACTGCAAGAAACATGTGTCACTGATCTATTACAGCAAACAGCCTCGCGATAATAAAGCTGAGAAAACGATAACATTCAAGTATTATGTTATGGGCTGATGTTGCTGACCGTGCGCATGCATGGTTGATAAGTGCGTGTAATGTGTTGTTGACCGTGCACATGCGCACTGTCATTACAAGTCACCTTGCTGACCGTGCGCACGTTATATTTTGCTGAGTCACGAGATGGTGACACTTAACGCCACCAAACTGTTACTGTTGACAGATCAACCTAAACTGACCCTAACTGTAACACTAACCCTAACCGACACAGTAACGGCAATATTTTTTATGCGCATTTCGTTGACACCCATAAAAAGGTTATATCGCATTAATGAAAGGAATTTTTCGCGGAGACGCGTAGCGGGGTACGTGGGTGCGCCACATTTTTACCCGTTTGCTGATGTAGCTGTACTCAGGTCAGAAAACACCAGTGACAAGAAGTCGATAGGTCATACTTTATCATTGAAAGAGGGTTTTTGTGGGGTACATATAAGAAAAAGGGGCTAGGTCTATTGGCGGCATAACAGAAAGAAAGAAAGCATGCGCACGGTCAACAACACATTACACGCGCTTATAGACCGTGCGTGCGGACGGCCTATATAATTATCCTAGCCATACCAGTACAGCTACATTCATTTCTGAACTGTAGCTGTACAGCGGACCATCATGATATCAGTCGGATACAAATATATTCTTTCAAAGTGGATGAAATCGTTCTTCACAAAGTAAAAAACATTAATAGTACTGTAGCACATTAATAATCGTGTAATTACCACATTTAAACATTTAAATCCGTCAAATTGTTGTTTTGTGTAAAGAACATCAACAAATATAGTCTGAACATCACGTGACCATAGAAT
>Ga0209363_1001486_pt1 | contig 11311 bp, 4 predicted proteins | sample WorMetexBAHAMAS3_FD_187385 | JGI IMG/M metagenome (GOLD analysis project Ga0209363, IMG submission 187385) | Marine gutless worms symbiont microbial communities from Max Planck institute for Marine Microbiology, Germany - Inanidrilus exumae... | ecosystem: Host-associated > Annelida > Digestive... | reverse complement strand
ACCATTGACCATTAGTTACACTAGAAATTAGGTACTCAGTTCAATCAGCGTAGGCTCTGGCATCTACATGTACCATATCGTCGTAAAAAGTTGACGTTTGCTATCTCATCTCCTGATGAGTTCTTGTCCTTTTAGAGTGCGGATAAACAGACAGACTCGATTGAAGCCCTACTCACGCCGGCGGCTATGCCGGCGTGGGTAACAAAACGGTGACTACATTGTTATAGTGATTACGTAGATAACCTCGAAGAAAATAGGAAAACACAAATCGTGTAACTAATACTGTTGCTGTCCAAAGACTCTGTAATGGCGATTTTCACCAGTATTCTCAATCTTCAAGCTGACTGACACGCTTGAATAGGAAATCGTGTTTGCCAACCAAAGTAGAAACCTGTTAGCTGTTTTTTTAATGAAAAAACGGATAACAACTCTACTTGGCGAGTTATTAAAAGAGGAATCAATTAATGCTAAACTTACACGATCGCTTCATACATTTATTTTGGCTTTATTTGTATCTTAATTTGCGTCTTATTACCGTTATTTCCAAAGCTTGTTAAAAGCCAACGTTGTTCACTTTAAATATGCTTACCAGGACCTTTGTTTAATGTCGTACCAAGAGAACAATGTTACAAAAACGCTGTTGCACTTTTAAGTTACGATACGACACGATACGATGCGATACGAAACGATATATTATTTTAGGCCCTATGATATGAGCCTGCTTGTATATGCGCTTATGACATTAGAGACCATATAACACTGCTGATGCTGCTGCCGCTACCATTATGAAGCTACATGTACATGTAGGTCTGCACTGTGTCATTGTCAGCGCGTTGTCAGTGGACGTACTGTACCATATCGCGTTGCCGTCGACCATCTACGTGTGACTGATTATCTTCGAGGATTCGCGCCTTTCGCATGTATCTTGTCGTTATCTCTGCGTAGCTCACTGATGCACCTGTTCCGTGGCAGCTTAATCACCTATGTTGGATGAATGAACTCTCTTTATCTCTTCGTCAACTTCATTTTGGTATACCAGTTCCTTGAGCGATGGCAAAATATTAGGCCTCGACCCCCGAGGCAGAATCGAGGCCAAAATACCTGGGTCTCGGCTGCGACACGCTGGCCAAGGTCCGAGGCCAAAAATGGCCTCAACTACGAGGCTTTGGTTGAGGCCAAAAGATGGCATGAACCAGCGGCTTTAATATTTTTGAAATTTTCAAATAACGGCCGTTTGCCAACTTGGATTTCTAAATGCGAAATTTAAAGTACAGATTTGGTTCAGAATGGGCTTCTTTGATTTCCTGCCATTTTGTCGCGACATGTTGACGTTGAACCGTTTCGGAGAAATGGCCATTTTTAATTTTTCAAATTTTTAATAATAACTGTCTTCCGCCATGTTGGATTTTTAAAATCCAAAATTTCAAGTGCCATTGGCGTTTAATGTGGGCCACTGCATCGTCAAGCCAAATTTAGTTTTGATTGCTTGAACCTGGAAGGAGAAATAGATTTTAATTTTTTAGTCTTTGCGTTACGACCGTCCGCCATCTTGGATTTTTAAATTCAAAATTTTCTAGTGCCGAACGGGTTCACACTGTACAGTGTGTAGTTTTAAAGATGCAAGTTTTAATGTCATGCCACTTGAAAATGCCTATCCACGTGCCTTTCGGATAAAATAAGGAAACGGAAACATTTGGGATTTTTATCTATCCAGGAATGCCATAACCAGTATCGATACGCTATGAATCAAATAGCGTAAAAGTCGGTTCTGCGGTTTAGTCTCTGGACATGAGCAAAAACTTGACTACGGTAACAAAAAAGAAACAAGTTAAAAACTGCGCGAGAGTAATATGAAATATACTTGAAGTTGATACTGAATATTAAGTATACTTGGTAATATTTCACTCATTGCCGGGGCGCCCCCATGGGGCGATCGCTTTGAATTTTGGCATTCGTGGCAACATGTTGTACAAGATACTTTTAAGAAGTATTCGAAAGATATAATATGAAGATACAAGATAAAGATACTTTAAAGAGTATTCTAAACAGTCTGCAGATACAAGATATAAGATACCTTCAAGATAATTTTTGTGGTTATGGGGATGGGCCAGGATGCGCAGCAACATGAGTGTGGAAGATATTTTTGCAGTTTCCTGCTCATTTTTACGTTTGTGTGTTTTATATAATGTCATTATAACTACCCACGCCGGCATAGCCGCCGGCATGGATAAGCCTAGGGCGTTCAGTTGCGTCTGTTTGTCGGTCTATTTGTCCCTTTATCCGTGCTCTAAAAGGAAAACGGCCTGAGCTATCAACACCAAACTTAGTACACTTATATTCTATAGCAGTAGATCGGCATGCATGCATTGACCCAGAGGTCAAAAGGTCAAGGTCACACGGTTACGAAAGCCGTCACGGCGCACGGTTGCTAGTGACTATCGCCGATAAGCTTATCCCACAACTGTGTGCTGTGCTACCTGCGGCCATTGCCGGCATGGATCTGCATGTCGATACGATTGCCTATATTTTCTAATTGTTATTAATTTAGTTATTTTAGTTATTTTATCTACTAGCTGCAATGTGTTCGTTCATGGCAGATCAAAGATTGTTAATATTAGCCTACAGCAAATAACTGCAAGTGACTTTTTGTCGGTATAATGTTGTAAAATATTTAAAGTCACTGATTAAATTATTTTGGTAAGAAGTATCTTGGGAAAAGTATCTTCCAAAATATCTTCAATATTGTCAAAATAGTTTCAAAAGGTATTCTGAAAATACAAGATAGAATACTATTTCAAGATAGAATACTATTTTGTGTCTTGAAGAGTAGGCCTATTTTGCACAACACTGATGCGAGATGATAACGCCAGTGTAATTAACCATGCCAACGTTTGTGACGGTCAGTTCTGTGGTTTCGGAGTTCGATTTTGCAATTATCCATTATTGTTCCGTACGTTCGAACGGTTTTATCTTTGAGGAAAAATTGCGATTTGTAACGATTATATTTCGTTTCCAACGTGCCACACTGTTCTGATTCGCCAGAGGACGCCGCTGAGCATCGAAGCATCTCTTATCAGCATAGCAGTGATAGCAGAGCTGTAGGCCTAGCAACTACCAAGCGTGATAGCGTAGACGTCTGCTGGCTTTCTGTCCATCTGTCTGTCAGTCTGTCTGTCTGTCAATCAGACTACGCGTACGTTATTGTGTTAAAGTCACTGGATATAGTCATTACGTCATGTGACATCGCGGCATATCCAAGGAACGTTCTTGATATACGTCGATCCGAGGAGTGTTTAAGATGCATAGGCATCTTTCGCCAAATTTGACGATATCGATCGTGTAGTGGGCGGCAAACAAACCTGGAATAAATAAAAGAGACAGCCTAAACAATTGCAAAAATGTAGAATTTTGGACGGATGACAGCAACAGCATTCACGCCATAGATCTTGTAGTTTGTACAGCAACTACATTGTGGTTCAAAAACGCCTCCTTATTTATACGACTATAGTTGACTACAAATGTCGACTGATTTCTATAATATTTAGCACACGTTGTACCGAGTTAATTTGCCACATAACAGCTATCGATTTACATTATGTAATGCTGCTCAACTACCTTGAGAAACATATTAATAATAATTATTGTCATATTGGTCAAGACAGTGCGCCAGCACACTGAACGTCAGACAATCGAGCTCCTTCAGCATGAAACTCCAAAATTCATTCATCCGGACTTACGGCCTCCGAATAGTCCTGATCTTAGTCGTGTTGAGTGTCGAATACGGGGCATGATGCAGGATCGTGTGTATCAGACGCCAGTTCGAGACGTGACCGACCTGAGACAGCGCTTGATCGACACAATGTCATAACATAGCTTGTCGCAGAGCATTGTGGACGATGCTAATTGACGAATGGCGGAAGAGACTTTGTGAATGAAAAAGGAGGACATTTTGATCAATTGGTATAGTAATTAAACTTGAATGTTTTGTACTGTGAAACTGCATACGTAATGTGTAACTTTGGTAGATAAGAGTCATAGGACTAAGACAAAAAGTTATCATTATGCATTTGACTTGTTTTAGTTGTTTCCCAAGGTAGGGTAGCAGCAGTACGTATATATGAGGTAGTTAAATCAATAAATGTTATGTTGCAAATTAACTCAGTACACTCTACGCCAAATATTACAGAAATCGATCAACATTTGTAGAAACTACAGTCATATGCGTAAGGCGGGGAGGGGGCATTTTTGAACCACCGTAAATGTACGTTCTGCATTGCATCACAGGCATGACATTCCTAAACAGTTCACTGGAGTTGTTTATCTTTCATACACTGTTCAACTAGCAGACCAGAAACAATAGTCTTAAGTCCATGCACTCAACTGTTTTCACGACTCGGAGGCCGCAATGAGTAGGGAATTTGAGTCAGTATGAGATTCTTTGTATTTTTGTTAGTTTGCATCGTCGCTCCTGAAACGCTCGATGTCTAGGCACGCATAAGGCAGGTTGTACGCGTCTGTTTAATTTATATTTAAATCTCCAATGACACTCAAATGCAAGTTGCAACAACCACCACATGTACAAAATAGTAGCAGATATGTAGCAAGTATAGCAATCACGACCACTAACGCGTTGTTAATTTAAGACGCGTTGTAAATTTAGCCTACTAGGCCTAGATGAGTAGGCTGCAGATAAAATTATAAGCGTGGCTTATTTCCACAATCCACATGCGCTAGCTTATACATTTAAAGCTGGCGATTGACAGATTTAAATGTGATAGGCCTAATGCATGCATTTCATGGTTAGAATTTGGCATTTATTTTACCTTTTTCGTTTAAGAGCTAGGATTACAGAATATTAGATAAACTGAGTTTTTATATGTAATCTCAAAGATGTTCAGCTGATAAATCTGGCTACTTATTATTGCGGTACGTATAGCGATTCATTGAAATCGGGGTTAGGAGACGTCACTAAAGTGACTGAAAATGAACCATTGACTGGTTCGACGTCCCCGACCGGCTGTTTTTCAAGCTGGCAGTGACCGTTCACCGGTGTCTGAACGGCCGCGCACCGCCGTACTCGTCGGACTACTGCGTTCCGGCCGCCGGGGCTGACACTCTGCGGCACCTGTGTTTCGCCAACCGTCAACTGCTTGCCGTACCTGGCTATCGGCTCAACACTTACGGCCGGCGGGCCTTTTCAGTTGCCGGCCCCACAGTCTGGAACTCTCTCCCGGATTTCATCCGGGACCCGACCATCAGTGCTGACTGTTTCAGACGTTTGCTTGAAACGTACCTGTTCGTTCGATACTAGTGCATTCAGCGCGTTAGAGGTTCTTGACGATAACCACGCTCTGTAAATTTACTTACTTGCTTACTTACTTACTTACATGTCATAGGCGCCGACCGTAAGGGGTTATGGGAGCGATCGATTTTTTGCAACAGCAAAATGAACCCACATTTTTATGTCGGTGTCTTGTTCATGTAAGCTAGCATTACAGGGTGGGCCAAAAAAAGTGATACCTCTCGTACATTACATTACATTGTACGAGAGGTATCATTTTTTATGGCCCACCCTGTATGCGTACGTGTGTATTGTAAGTGTGCCGTCAAAAAGTTACGGATGTGAAGTTTAATTGAGACGTTCAATTTCTGTTCATTGCTGTATAGCCATACATTTTCAACGCCATTTTTCTATAAATTAAAATTCAACAATTTGTCATTATGCACGTGAAAAAGTGCACAGTTTTAGTGTGAAAATCACCAATAATCTTTTGGCGGCCTGGCTCCGCCTGAACCCGCTGAAGATTTACAGTGCTCCCTGAAACCCCCTATCTGGATTTAGGGGAAGGTATGGGAGACGAGAGAATGGGGAGGGGATGAGAAGGAGATGGGAGGGAAGATCGCCCTCACAATGATTTTTGAATGTTGGCGTTTAGTTTTTGGTGTCAGAAAACTAGTCAGCGTGATTGACAACACGCGGACGGACGGACAAACACCGCGCCGCAGCATATGCCGCGTTATGCATACGCGTCGCGCGGCAAAAAGCACAGTTTGCGTCGGCTAAGATTAGACCTGTCTGTTCCAACAATCTTGTACGTTGAATATGGCCTGGGCATGCGATGAGATCACCTCAAGTAGCGTATACGACGTGCCACCTGCGTGATTTATCGATAGCAATATGCGAACACGCGCGTCACTCGTCGAGATATCGAGATAGGTGTAGGCCTATGTGTATACATAAATTGACAGTGACGTAATTTCTTCATTTCTATCTATGCCAGTTGTTAAAGCCGCCGTGATGTAGGGCAAGGAAAATGTAAACATTTTGCAGCACTTACAGTCACATCGCCGACCTGGCGATAGCAATTAGCTTTTCTTAAACCGACTGATTCGATTTTATTCAAATAGCGCGACAAATCTTCATCAGTTAACTTCGCAAACTACGATATCATGCCACACAACATGGAAATTGTATCGAGACCAAAAATTACTGTGACGTCACTTTACCCCATCTATAGCAGGGCGACAGCGCGACTCGGCGTCTGTTGCGGCACCGGCCTGTCACCTACAGGCCTGTAATTAAATTAACTGCGATCAACCCCTGCAGCGATCCAGCTGGTATGAACGTTTTCATCTGAAACTAGACGGGTTGCAGTGCATCTGAAGACACACTGCAATATAAGCTCCAAGAGAGCGTTTTCCACCGACGTACTCGACATGTGACACAACTATTTACTTATTTACCGACTCACAGCCTGTTTGGTTCCTGCACTCGACGATACGTAGTGTTACGTGCCTGCGACTGAGTAACGCTAGCGTTGTCTGCAGTGTTACTTATTTTCAGTTTCCATTTCAGTCTGCTTTTTCAATATATAGCTCACTAGGCCGCACCAGCACTGCAGCGTACTATTGGTTTTAATACGCAATATCGGACATCAGAAGTTGCTGAAAATTTTGGTTAATACCATTCTTGTGCGAAGCGTACAGGTCAGCAGAGATTTTGAATTGATTCTAACGGTAAAAATGAAAACTATACATCCCGTACAGCGACCATTTACTAATGAATTTCCGGCGATCTGTAATCATTGCAGAGTTATGATGGTCTGAAGTCGCAAGACCTGGAAATTTCTTTAGCAATTTTTCAGTTTTTTTTTAAACGACCCTTTATGGTAAGATTTGTAAAATTCTGTTCCGAAAGTTTTCACGTCCTCACCGATCGACGTTGTTGTGTTCAAATTTCGTAAAATTTATCCGACGGGAAATCGGTGAATTCGAGCGTTATTTAGCGGACAAAAAAATTCGGCTGCCTCTCAAACTGTTGCTACTGCGCCGATCGCGCCCAAAATCTGCCAGAGCCAGCCCCCAACATTTAGCTCATAATATTCCAAATTTCATCTAAATCGGTTCACGTTTGGCGGAGTTATAGCCGAAAGCGTGAAGGCCATTCGTTTGCTCCATAGAGTATTTTCATGAGAGGCTCTTCGAGCCTATAATGAAAGGCTGACATTTAATGCAAGTGCACTCGATACGGCCGATCAACGTGCTTTCAGTTTCAGTGTGCATAACTTTTTACCGTTCCGCTGCACATATTAATGCGTCAATTTACACACAAATGCATGAACATATTAATATAGTACGATAAATTCGATAGTATTTCAGCTCGTATAATGAGATCACTGCGTTGAACTCAAGCAGAGTTGACGAATGATCGTTTTAAGGTACATCGTGCCTCGGTATACACAATGTGAAGTTGTTACTGACCCACGAACACAGCGTGATTAAAACCAGCAGCAGCGAGTTAATAGAAAACAGTGTGTTGATTGGTACACTCGGTTAATGCAGTTGGTACAGCACGGAAATACCTGACGTATGAGCACTGAGCACCTCACTTGCTGCATAGTAATCAGTGAAAGTTTTAGATGATTCGTGCTGCTCAGCTATGTTACCTTTTTACAGTGACCTAAATGGATCACAATAATAACAAGTACCGTCAGTGAAGGAGACTGGCGGTTATCCACACATGCCCACCCTACGTCCTCTCGCCGCGCGCCGATTCGTCCGATTTTGGGCTTCTGGGGGAGCAAAGTTCCCCAAAATAGGAGATTCCCTGCCCAGGACGCCCCTGAACTACCGTGCAAAATTTCACGCTGCTAGCTTTATCCTCGCCGGAGAAATCCGTAACCGTACAAACAAAAAACAAACAGTAAACGATATATGCACACGGCATGTGTGGATAATTAACTGTTATCATTCTACGACAGATGCGGCTCGTTAAGTGTAACATACCGTCACAAAATAATTAGATAATATTTCTGTCTGGCCGCTACGTACGGTTGTGTTAGATCGCGTAGTTTTTCAGTATTTAAACTTCCAAAATGATGAAGGTCATAGGGGCTAAGTTGAACAAGGAAATGTTTAAGCAAAGGCAGTTCAAAATGGGACTTTATTGTTTTATTTCTTATTTCACGGCGTAGCAAAACACCGGTATAATTGATACGACCGTGCTATCGGCTATGAGCAGCGACATAGGTAGCGGATGAAGGCCAGAGGTTCGTAAGCACGGAGATGCTGCTGTGGCTGCTGCAACATGCAGGTGCCATTTCTTACCTAGGCTTTCATCGTTGTACATCACAAGCTACACGCAGAACTGCTTCAGCAACAGGTAAACACACTACGGCCCAGTACTATACTTTCGTTATAAATCGTGTACAAAAATCAGCCGCGACAACTAGGTTCCGGTGAGTTATGGTTCATGTTCACTGACGACGGTATACTTTACGCAGTATTTGAATGTGTTGTGAGCCGTTAAGTAACGGTTTATTGCAATGTTGCAAATTTAGCCTATGATGTAAACAGTTATGTGTTTAACTAACTTAGGCCAGCTCGTCTTCTGCAGTCAATAGATGATTACCGGCCTACTAAATGCAATGTGTCGTGCATTTGAACTACAGAAAGATACAAACTCGCGTTTCCAGTATTTTCGTAAACCATCGTGAACCTCGCGTATGTCCACTGTTCGTTAAGCGGTTGGTGTTTTGTTGTTAATTAAATACGGATTGTGGTCGCATTAGGCACGTACCGGCATAATTAGCGTCTATCTATAGACGTTGCAGTCGTGCATAGGTCAACGTTATCGCGTCAGTACGAGACCCTCGCGAAAGATAAACCTATATAAGCGCATTCATAAGTTTTAGATACTAAATTGAAGTCGGTAAGATAAATAGCTATGTGTCATTCCTGACAAAACATGTTTGCATGCTGTGAAACATATAAAGTTTGCCTGAAGACTCTTCGTTCGTCTCTCTGAATGTTGACATTTTCGTAATGCTATCGTCATAAACGACACGATTATGATAATGAGTTGTATCTCTTAGTCTTGTCCCTGCACTCTTATCTGACTCGTAATTACTTCCACCACTTTTGACAGAGGTACTGTTTCAACGCTGTTTGTTTGTTTGTCTGTTTGTTTATGAACAGGATAACTCAAAAAGGTTTTGAGTAGATTATCATAAAATTTGGGGAATAGGTAGACTATAGAACAGAGAAGATTGCTTCGCCCACGGTAAAAACGCATAGGTAAAGGCTTCCCATACTCGTTACCGAGCGTTGGGCCCAGAGCTGATCCCGGTGTACAGGCAGTCAGCCCACATGTGGCTATAAGTCATGCACTCGGCGGTAGGCTGTCATTACTTTCCGCCAGGCCGGTTACCTTCCCAGCCGCAGATCATCACCACCCCTTGGCCGGTACCAAGTTATACTGCTTGGTGACAGAGGCACATAGGTGTGAACAACTTGCCCAAGGTTGTTATGCAGCTTGTGCCCCGAGTAGGATTTGAACCCACGACCTGTTGATCGCAAGTCCAACGCTCTACCCGTTGCGCCACCGCGCCACCACGCCCACGGTAGAGGTGCGAAATATTGTAATTGGTCTGTCTCTATGTCTGTCTGTTTGTTCGTCTGTCCGCTTGCATATCTCACAAACTACCGTCCAAATTTCACCGAATTTTCTGAACATGTTAACTATGGCCGTGGCTCGATTCTTTCCTGACGACAATGTGGTACATTATGTATTTCCGGTTTTGTGGATGACGTCATTATCTATATTTTAAGATCCGTCGGGGAATTTGTCATGTCGGTGTTGGTGAATTTGTTTGGCCAGTGGCGTGGCTGAGGACGGGCGGGCGGACGGACGGACGGACAGGCGGGCGGCCCAAGCCACAATCGCGATTGTAGCTTGTAATAATGCTAATACTAATACTAATAATATTACCAAGACAATTTCTAACGCGCCGTAATATAGGATGCCATTACAATTTACAATGCAGACAATAGGCCAGAATTAGATTAAGTGGCGGCACCGGGAGCGATGTCTGCCGTCTCCGACTGTTAAATTTTGCAAGGATAGGGTTGGGGTTATCGGTTAGGCTAGTTAGTAGTCATTTGATGTGAAACGCGAAAGTGAAGTTGGGGAAGCCAGTTACGGCGCAGTGCTGGAAATCAAAGCCGCCGATGTACCTGCTGCTCACCGGTAACAACACTGTGTCAATTTTAACATGGCGTAGCGGACGTATTTGTAGCCACGGCATAATTCTTTTTGTATCTGTGCATTTTAGTAATTTCGACATGACAACAACAATTCCAGATTATGTGTTTCACACCCAGTTTCGTCCCCGAGAACTTTCCTCTATAGTCATCTCAGGTGTACGTTGTGAGACTGTCAGCTGAGTAGGCCTACACTGACTTATTAATGGCATAGCCACATACCGATTTTGGCTTGCTCGCCAGTACTGAGAACGCCACGTGACCCACGTAAGCCACGCCCGTGGCCAAACTCACCGACGGTCTCACCGACAGATTTTAAAATATAGATAGTCTGTTAGGCAGATCCGACTCAACTCAACCGGTTGAGTTGAGTCGGATCGGGCGCTCTGAACCCGGTTAGCCAGCATAGCAGCCGTGACCGTGACTGGTATATTGCCAAATGCTGTGGGTTGGCTTGTACGAGAGTTCGAATTGCAGGCTACTTAATTCTGCGTTCGTGATCAATTTACGTACGAACTGTGCATTACAGACTGGATTAACTTGCACTTGCACAGCGCAGGTCTCCGTAAAAAAACTATAACACGCAATATTCAGACATCAAAGAGCACCGACGAAGCCTCGGGCAACTAGCCACTCTGGTTCTCTCGACTGTCATTCGAGACGACATTCGACGGCGCAGTACGAGCAATCATCACAATTAACTATTTTTTATTTTCTCAAATAAAAATGACGATGTCATAATTCATTATTTCAGTTTGCACGGTTAGCA
>Ga0209363_1001484_pt1 | contig 11313 bp, 10 predicted proteins | sample WorMetexBAHAMAS3_FD_187385 | JGI IMG/M metagenome (GOLD analysis project Ga0209363, IMG submission 187385) | Marine gutless worms symbiont microbial communities from Max Planck institute for Marine Microbiology, Germany - Inanidrilus exumae... | ecosystem: Host-associated > Annelida > Digestive... | reverse complement strand
GGTGATCAAAGACGCCCACGAGCACTGAGCAGCAGATATTGCCCGTACTGAAAACTTAGTGTAGGCTTTCACCATCAATTTTTACAAAGTTCAATGTCACAAACCACGTGGTGAATTTTGTTAATGTATACAAAAGTAGGATGAAGAGATCAAAGTCTGTAAAAACTTGCTTACTTCAAAGAGTCGCATTTGATAAACCCGGTGAAGTAACTCCAGAAAAGCAGGCCAGTTGGACAAAAACCGAAAACAGAAGTAATGCCAAAAAATTGTGCTAGTACTTATGCCGCGACCTTTGTTGTACACAAAGGTGGATGCTCAGTGTGATAAACTGGCCACTGACGACCATCGCTAGTTTGTCACACTGAGTGTCCACTTAAGTTGACAACACTCGCGGCAGTCGAGGTGCAGTTGCGGAAATTTTTCTAACTTCAGAGTTTGGGACAAAGTTACTTAGAGAAGCACGCTTATTTTTGGAGATGAGCTGAGGCAAAAACCAGTTCTATACGTTCAGCCGTTTTGATACAACACCGACTTGTGACAGACAGACGGAAGGACATAGGTTATAGCAAATATCGCGGTAGCACAACGTCACGTGGGTAAAAACAATTATGTTGTATATAGTACAATTTAAGTCTACAGACATGATAAGTGTGTCATAATTCGCAGATAACAAATAACTGTTGCAACTTCACTGTGACTTTCACATACTGTAACACCCTTATGCGTATTCTTAATTTCGCGAACTTTTGCTGCGTGGCTCAGTAGTAGAACGCCAGTCTTTGACCGGCAAACTTTATCTACTCCACCTTGCTCGGGCGACGCCATCTGCTGAATGCTTACGAAATACATGCAGAATGGCTCATTCCATTCGTGGATACATGTATGGTGGCAGGTAAAACTGTTTGAACCCCGTGCCATTCAGCCACGTGTCGCGCCGCTGGTGACTGTTAAGTCGAGTCTAAGCGTTGGACGGTGTGCATTTGCATTTAAATAAAACCGCAAAAAATTAAATGGCATGAATATCAATAATATGCCAACCTTAGTTGGTATAATAACTTAATAAGTTAATAAATGAAGCCAGTATTCATCAATCTGCAAGCTCTACTAAAAAATCTCCAGTACATAAACACACGGTATTCGTTTATTGGACAGGTCATTATATAGGCATGCTGCTAGTGATATTGCAAACACAAACACGATGTTCATAAATGCATACTTCCAGCATGAAATACTACTAGAGCATGTTATTTATGTATTCTAAATTTTTAGCAAATTTTAATGTGTACAGTGCATCTTGGCAACACGCTGCATATGTTGCTGGGGTAAACAAAACGGTTAAGCATGAATGGATGACATGTGAACACAACGAGATTATCTGCCGGTCAGTTGGTCCCTGAAATGTTTCTGCAGCTGGTTGCCTTTGACTCCGAGTCTCGTCCACTGTCTGGATCGGAGACGCTGAACATACGCAATGTCTTTGGCTTTAGTAGCAGCTGCATCACCTGCAAAGCAGCAACTCATGCATAATGAATGAGGCACGCTGCACGGCAAAGAGAGTCAGTAAGTGCAATGTCAGTTACACCTACTGCCAAATGGATTAGGTATCATCACGTACACACAACCGTTGAACTTACAGCTAGTGATGTAAAATCTCATGAAATTATGCTAGCATAATAATTACATGGAAATTTTCACTGAAAGTTACATGGTTGACCATAGATTACAACATAGATATGAAGCCTTAATTGGTACAATCTGAGAATCTACAATTTCCAACAAATACGGTCACGTAGTAAACTACTGAAAATAATTTCAAATTAGAAAACAGGCACGTATCAACATGCAGACCACGCCGGCAGCAGCACACGTCACTAGCAACCGTGCAACCATGGCGGTTTTCGTAACCGTGTGACCTTCTGACCTCTGGGACAACACATGCTAAGCGACTACTATAAAGTATATGTGTACCAAGTTTGGTGTTGATAGCTCAAGCCGTTTTCCCTTTAGAGCGTAGACAAACAGATAGACAGACAGACGCGACTGAACGACCTATCCACGCCGGCGGCTATACAGCCAGCGTGGGTAATGATAAGAAGGACCTAAGGAGGAAAAGCGAGAAGTAAAGGTCTATAGTCCTGTTAATTGCTTTATTATATCATTTTAGTATTATGCCACTTATCTTTGCTTATTTATGTAATAGCTGAAATTTTCACTGAAAATTTCAAAAGCTGGGCCTTGAAAACTTTGAAAATTTCATGAAATTTTATTAATTTTTTCATTGAAGATTTCATCCCACATATCTATTTACAGCTAACACGTGCAGGTCTGAAATGACGGATTTTAATAGGCCATTTACGATACGTGATGTTAGTGAAAAGTTTGCATTTTCATCAGCACTGCTGTATGTAAAACAGTTCGTTGATTGATTGAGTTAAGGTTTTACGTCCCCCTCGACACAAAATAGGTCATATTGGAGACGTTCTTCCCAGCCAATCTCCTGGCTTAGTACGGAAGACAAAAGCAAGCAATACAAGAACAAAATGACCTAAGCTAACACGAAAGAAAACACAAAAGACAAAACCTAAATAAACACTCAAAAACAAATCTAAACCTAACATGCAAAACTGTAAGAACTGCTCACATGTATGTGTGCTTATCGTTGTGCACAACTGTCATGCACAACACAGCACAGAGCAGTTCTGATTATCTTCCCTCTTATCCTCCAGACAAGCATCAGAGCTCAGATGCTGTCTATTGGAGGGGAGGGGGAGTATGCAAAACAGTAACATTAGAGTTACTGTTTCATCAAATGGTTGAAAAAAGTAAATTGTAAATCATAAACCTCATGCAATCACTGCAGTCTAATGTGCATCGATTACTATTTGCACTGAGGTACAACAATGAACACTACTGCACAGCTACCACACGACACACTACGCTATGTCAGTTGAAGTCTTGTCAACTGCTGCATAACTGTACGAAAAATTACATTTGGAAAAGCTTGCAATAGGTATATTATCTTAAGGTCTCTCAAGGTCATTGAAATTGCCGCTATTCGATAGGCCACACATCACTTCCTATTAGTAGTCTATAGTAACAACTCCATCTGGCACCGTTTTTAGTGTATGTGTCTGGCTGTGACCTCCAGAAGTCCTCCATTTTCGAAAAGGTAGTTGAAATTACGAGCCACGTGTGCTTTTCGATTCACACGAAAACATATCGTAGATAATACGTGTATTTTGCAAGGTATGTGAGATGAAAGATATCAAACAGCAAAAGTGACCTTCAAGGTCATTAAAGGTCACCTGTAATAGTGCCATTTGATAGGCCACATACGATTTCCTGTTAATGTTCCATTGCAACTATCTACCTTGCACCAGTTCAGAGATATTATCACTTATATCCGGAAATTTAGACGTGACCCAGAAAACATACCTTTCGGGGGTAATGCATGTACTAGTACTCTTCTGTGTCAATCAGCACATCTGAAGTGCTTAGCATCACCGATTCCCAAACGTATCAAAGTATGTTCTAATAAAGCTTGTTTTGTCAGTTTTAAATGTGGCAAACGTAATAGCACACAAGGATATAAATTTCGAAACTATTATTAAATATTCTATAGGTAAATATTCTGCATATGAAGTCATACTTGACACCAAGCTGAGACACTGGGAAAATAAGTAGTGATAATAAAATTCTAATGCTAAGAAAATGTTTTAAAGGAATTTGTTGCTAAACAATGGTCTAGATGTGGACTTCCACATCTTTTCAAATAACAGACACAATGTTTAAAATGGAGTCATTTTACACACTATAGTAGATGATAATGACTCACGCTGGTTTCTGTAGTGAACCACAGAATATTGAACATTATAATAGTAAAACAATTTGATTACTTCCTCTTGTTTATGAACATATCAAAATACAAGTAAAACTGTTTTTGTCATACTCTTAGTGTCAATTTAACATCATAAAAGTAAAAAAAACAGGGTTCACTTTTCTGGCCCACCCTGTATAAGTCACCGGCAAAAATGTGTACATAATTGTTGCCAATAGCAACATCAACAAGGCAATCGTAGATATCAGACTTCACCCGAACTGTGCAATCGCAATGACCCCTTCGCGGGTGATAGACTGCATTGCCTGCACCCAGAAATTTTCAGAATATTATTTGCGCTTGCATGGCATACTGAAAAATTGATTCTGCTGCATGACGTTATTGGCGATTGAATTATGCCTTTTGCAGTGAGCGCTGCAGCAACACTGCAGAAAACATTCCAATGCTTTCGAATGGCCCATGCCCCTTCCCCTTGGGGGATCTGCACCCCATCTAATACATGGTTTCTTGGGCCAACCCGAGTCTTTATCCAAAACAGCATCTCGATCAGTTCAGCCGTTTTTGAACAGCTCACCATAGTGTCCCATTACTTTACAAGGGGCCCCCTATGTTTTCCCCCAAAATTGCTCCTTCCCCTTAGGATATCGGGTCCCCCATCTAACACAGGGTACCTAGGGCCACCCGAGTCATCATCCCAAATAGCATCTCGATCAGTTCATCCGTTTTTGTATGGGTTCCAAATGCTATGCTGTATAATATATCGTCAATGGGGAAGAAAACCCCCAAAATTGCCTCTTCCCCTTGGGATTTTGTCACCCCTGATGAGGACCGAGCCACCGCGATAGGCAACATGCACAAAAATATGATAAAGATCGCATGTGTGGTTCAAGAGATATGTTCACAGACAGACACACAGAGGTGCTCATTACAATACATTGCCACCACTCCCACGGACAAAGTAATATACTAGATGGAAAGTACTCTGAGAGAGTACAAATCTCTGCGCAAGCGTTTTTGTCGTCAATGCTTGGCAACACAGACAGACAGACACACATACACACAAACCAAGGCCGGTGAAAATATATTCCCTCGCTTTTGCGGGGATAATAATGTGAATGCGTCTCATAAATAGTAGCAGGCAACAGAAACAATAGTGACAAAGAAAAGTCTAAAAAAGCACATGGATATCTAGAAATTCTACACAGATTCTGCACTACTGATATGCTGCTGTTAAGCAATAAGCTGGATAATTACATAACAATATTAAGTTACAAGAACACCACTATGAAAAATACATGAGAGACCAGAAAACATCAGACCAGTTGTGCCAGTCCAGCCAAGAGCTTTGTAGTGAGAAATAACTTTTGAAACTGTTGACGTATCCTTTTTAATGGCAATTTGTCTGTCAGGTCTCAATTTCTGACGGTAATACCTCATCAGTGCTCGATGACCAACAGTGGCCCCTAGCAGCAAGACAACAAGAGCACGTTAAAACCAACACATCAGATGATACAGTGCCAATGCCGGTAGATATAGACAATAATTTACATGGTCACTTTATATTGTCTTGTGCAAACTAGTTAATACTTCACCTTCAATGCCCACCTGAAACAGAAAGCCCCCAAACTGACACCACTGTGAGTCAAAAGATGGATGCCACAATACGTTCGGTTGTCACTTCTCTAAATGTTGACCCACGATCATATTTACAGTGAATTTACAGTAATGTGGCAACTGAAGATCCAAATATGCCTTAAATGCTGCTACACTGGGCGACTTTATCTTTCACTTAAACTTGTTTTAAACTGGGTTTGCATCCATTTGGTGTTGTTCCAGACATCTTACCTACCAAACAACCTTTCTGGGATCGCCCTGGTGTGCTTGAGGACAAGGCGCTGGTAGAACCTAGTCTGACATCCACACACCTTTGGACTTCGTTTCTGGCTGCTTCCACACAGCACAGTGGACACTGGCTGTTTGTCATGCCCATCGCCTCATGCAGTTTAAGACTAGACAATGACGCGGTAAGAGTTGCAGTTGGCTTCAGGCTTGGCTTAAATCTTAGTGAGCCACATCAAGGCCACTATGGTTTACTCGTGGATGCCCGGGGGCTACAGTCAGCCAGGCATCATGCCGTCAACGACCTGATAGCTCTCTCCTTTGCTTCAGCAGGAGTTCCAGTCACAAAGGAGCCCTCCAGGTTGTTCCGGACGGATGGAAAGCGACCGCATGGTCCGACACTCGTCCCATGGCAGAGTGGAACGTCGATGTGTTGGGATGTCACTGTCATCTGTCCTCTGGCTGAATTGTATGTAAAAGGTGCAGCTACTGAGGCAGGTGCACTGGCTTCCCGCAAGGAGGCCAACTATGCTGACTTAGAGAGTCGCTAAAAGACGCTACATCTTTGAGCCGATTGCTGTGGAGACTCTCGGTGTTTTCAACTCCTCTGCTTGCCTCCTTTTAAATGAGATTGGCAAGAGACTATCTGTTAACACTGGTGAGTCTAGAGAGACCGGATTTCTGTTCCAACGTGCCTCAGTGCCAAAATTTTCAAACCTGGTTCATACATGTCTACTAAGTCAAACATGAGTCATTTGTTGGGACACAGTGAACATGCACATATCATTCATTATCTCACTCATAAGCAGCCAGCCAGGTGTTCAGGCAATGTGCTTTTAATCAGCCAAACAAGTTCAATTTCTGCCTAAACCTTCACAGGTGACATGAGGAAGTACAATGATGCTCCTATATCCAAGTCACTGAACTGGACAGCTGCACAGTGTGTTAAACAGCATTTTGCACAAATATCTTACCATGGCAATCACACTACTAATACTTTCAGTGTTTGTTCATCTGATCTTGTTTTCTGGACTTATTCCAGCTTCAGCGAGGTCCAAAAAACAGAATGACCTTCCTGTTGCTCAATTAACAGGGTCAAAGCAACAGAGTGAATTCACTATAAAAACACGTTAATAAAACGCACGTACATATGCATGTACAATACAAAATAAAAAAAATCAACCAGCATTATGTCCTAATATTGCGCAGAGAAGTCGGTAATAAATTTACCAGATGGTAATAGTAGCTGATAGCCTGACTCATCTACTTCGGACAAACTGCTACCATCAGCATTAGCATCAACCATCTGCACTGATTCATCAGCATCATCTCCTTTGTAGTCAGGATAACTTTTCCTGTGAACAGTATGGACAGCTTTGCATCATTACACAAGTGTAAAAGAATAACAAACTAATCATCTTACGATACTAAATATTTCATTTTCAAGTAGCTCTGTTTTGACTGCAAAACTGAGATGTATTTTGGTCTAATTAAAAACTATCTCACTGCAACGTTTTACAATTTCAAAAATGCTAAAATCTCGCTACACTGTTTCAAATAGATCCTTAACACTTTTAGTTGCAACTGCGCAAGCATGGTCCGATTTTAATAATTTTTGGCTGAAATGTTACTCAGAAACTACGGAATAAACAGCTGATTTTTTATTATCCAACGTCATCAACCTAATGCTTCTGCATTATGTCACACAAAATATAAACAGAAATAGCAAGTTTTCAGTTAAATGCTGTATTTCTGCTTTGCCACACTTCAACCAGTTGCTGCTTGATTTCTTCGACATTGTTGATTCATGACTCATACTTATGCTACTGCGCAACTCATATCTTGTAATCAACAGACTTCACTCTGGGCTGTTTGGGGCCATCTGCCATACTCAGAAGAAATGCTGCAGTTGAATTGTGTTGCATGTCCAATGCACCAGTCTGCCTTCCTGCTGCAAGACAAATTTGTCACCCACAAGATGTTCGCCAGCAGCTGATATTCACTCAGTAGTAAATATCCCAGTAATACTGTTCATCGAATGAAAACTTAAAATGTCTGTGATATTTTTTGAGACATCATGTATATGTAACATTCATCAGTGCCATCAGTTCAGATCAGCAAACAAGGTTGGTTGGTTGGTTGGAAGATTAACGTCCCCTTCAGCACCAAAATAGGATCTATCAGGGACACAGTCTTGGGTGGAGATACATCAAACAAGAAGTAGATCTGTAAGCTTCATGCAAAGCAAGAAACCTTGGATGAACAACAAACATTCAAAGACAAACTTACCGATAGTCAAAAAATTCGGCATATTCAAGAAAAGCATCACCATCATGAAACAGTTTACAGTGACCCTTATCACACATATGCTGCTGCACAGCTTTCGTCTCCAAGTACACTTTAGATTTGTCCCCACACCACAAGCACATATGTAGCTCGCCAACTTTCTGTCCTGAATCAAATACCAAGCTTCAACGTTTAATACCACTTAATTACTAGACTATCACTATCAGTATCAGTATGTTTTGGGCTGATGTAATCCTAGAAATGTACGTTTTCACAACAAAAACTTTACAAATGAATGAAATTTTTTCCATCTGACACAATTGGCACTGGTCACGCCTGAGCTCATTACGAAGTAGGTCAATCGAAAATAAGGCAATTACTGCAAACACTGGCAAACATTTCGAAGGACTTAATTGTGTGGCATACATGTTTGACTATTTTTTGAATTAATGCTGTCCAATTCGCCAAATCAATCGATTCGCCAAGAGGGTATACAAGTAAACAAAGATTAATATTATTCCAGATCTACTTTTACTCAACAAAATGAAATCTTCCAGTGCAAAACAAAACACTTTTGTTTGGTCTTGAGGCCAAAATTTAGGCCACCCATGGAGTCGAGACCAATGTTTCGGCATCACCTGGCCTCCATACTAAAATTTTGGCCTCAGCCTCAACTCAGAGGCCAAACTTTTAGTCTCGACCTCATTCGACCTCGACCTCCTAATACTGGCCTCTGCCTCGACCTTCTTGCCTTGGCCTCATCTGGCATCGAGGCCAAAGTTTCCGCATCATCTGGCCTCCATACCAAAATTTTGGCCTCGGACAGTCGGACCAGAGGCCAAACTTTTGGCCTTGGCCTCATAACATTGGCAAACAACTACTGCCTTCATGGCACTGCGCCAGCTTATCTTGCCGAGTCCTTTTATCGAGCAGCTGACGATGAATCTCGGCGCCCACTGCGCTTCACCCGCACTACTGGTTCCGATGACTCGCCGCCGTACTCTTGGTGACTGCGCTTTCCCAGTCGCAGGCGCATGCGTGTGAAACAGTCTGCCAGCCACTCTGACATCACAGTCATCACTGCTATCGTTTAGGCAGCAGCTCAAGACACTAATGTTTGAGCGGTCGTATCTGTGACTATCTGCTCTTCCATACTGCTAGACACGACGTAGTTTGCGGTTTTGTGTTTTTACTTTGTAACGTGTCCTTGTAGTTTTATGACCAAACGCCATGATAAAATCACTTCGTTTATGATGATGATGATGATAATGATACTGCACCGTCGTTCCAACTCACACTTTAGGCTAAATGGAATATCGGTGCATAATAAACAAAACAAATATTCTTTTGTTTATTTCACATCAACCGTAAATCACAGTGTGTATTACTATGTAATTTAACTACAGTTAGTTTTTTCACAATGCCTCATGATTACTGAAACACTTACCGAGATAAGATATAAAGCCCTCGAAGTCGACGAGATATTCAACATCAGGAATGAAAAAGCTGTGTTCCACCGTCATGTGCTCAATGTTTTTCTCCAGGGTGTCACTGACGTGAGGGCAGAACAAACATTCTTCAAAGCCAAGAGCTTCTCCAGACCAAGTCTCATCTGAATCAGTGTCTGACTCCATGTCTAAAATGACGTCCACCACCGATGCAATATACATTTTCAGTTACAACTCCATATTCAGAAATCATGACCACTCTCAAAGACAAGAAACAACAACCACGGCAACAAATAAAAATCAAATTGTAACTCTATTATTAACTGGTCAAACAGAATTAGAGCATTTATGTATACAGCATGTTTAAACACTTTTAATAGCACTATTGTCAATCATTTTTTTCACACTGCTATAATGTTACTTTACTGCAAACTGCAATGTAGTATGTAACTTAACTGTCCAGACATAATCTCATAATTATAACAAGTGGTCACAGAATTTGGACAAAGGCCATCGTATCATTACTGAGGATTGAATGATCCCTTTTGTTGCAAATGTCAACTTCTCCACGCCAGATTTCACCCCTATCGATGCAACTGGTTGCCCATGTGGGGCAAAAACCTTAAAATTGCCCCCAAGCAACTTACATATCTGCATATGCACTACACACATCCTGACGGTGAAAAACATTGAATTTTTCTCTCGGCACAGCAGTACGTATAAGTCAGAGCATAACCCTATTTGTCACAGTGATAGATGAGGTCTGTACCATTTGTGCACTCCAAAACTTTTGAGATCCGACATATACTTATGTGTACTGAAGATTTTGAGGAACCGAGGCACCCATAACTTCGGAACCCCTTGATCGAATACCACCAAATTTGAAAAACCAGTCGGTCATAAAACTGCTCACTAAACATTTGTAAGTCACACAAGGAATATTCCCCTCCCCCAAAGGTCAACTCGTCTATACCGACCTTTGGTTCGCTCCTCGATGCTAAATTTCATCCCCATTGGTGCAATGTGTCACCCCAGTGAGGCAAAATACCTCAAAATCAACCACAGTTATCTACATATCGGCGTACGCCCTGTGGGCAGACCTACCGCTGATAACATGCACACCACCAATAAGTGCAGTTGAACCAAGACTGTCCGATGAGGCTATCAGGTTAGCAGTGGCATACAGGTGGGTTTGCAAAGCCTTAAGCCTGTGAACCAAACACGTATGTATGTGGAAAGGCAGTGAATGCACGTGGGCTGCGCTGTATGGACTATCCTAATGCAGAAGCGCACACAGACAAAAACGTCAGTCGTCTGAATGACATCGTATAGACAGCGATCAAGCGAGCTCAGAGTCAGATGCCATCAGTTAAAAGTACCAGTCAGCGAGATGTGGGATAACAGCTAATGCCCAGATGGGACCACTTCCCTGCCATGGGCCAGAGGAAAACCTATGGCCTGGGATATGAGAGTACCAGACATATGCTGAGTCCCACCTAAACAGCACAGCAACCAAGCTGCTGCTCTAAAGACAGCACTGGACAAGACTGAAAAGAATGCCAAATTGGCCTGCAATCACACCTTCTACCCATTTGCCTTGGAGAGCAATGGTACTTGACATGACATGTCCACTGAAATGACACAGAAAATGGCAGGCAAATCACACAGAGGACACCAGGGTAACAACATTCCTTTTCAAACGACTATCCACAGCTCTCCAAAGGGAAAATGCACTCTCCTTCCATAACACTATGGTCAATGAAAGCATTTCAACCATTTGCATTTTGCTTAGCTTTGATTTTCATGCCTGTGGCTTTGTGTTGGTGGGACTATAATAATGATAATAATAATAGTAATAATAACAAGCTGTTTATTTACAAAATGAACCAGATAAACTGTAAC
>Ga0209363_1001482_pt1 | contig 11328 bp, 8 predicted proteins | sample WorMetexBAHAMAS3_FD_187385 | JGI IMG/M metagenome (GOLD analysis project Ga0209363, IMG submission 187385) | Marine gutless worms symbiont microbial communities from Max Planck institute for Marine Microbiology, Germany - Inanidrilus exumae... | ecosystem: Host-associated > Annelida > Digestive... | reverse complement strand
GGAATTACAAATAAATAAATACGGCATTTTAAGTTGTCGTTGAACGCCTTTCAGACGAGCCAAAAATGCACTGAAATCATCGGCGGCGGAGCCCCGAAGTTCCGAACCTCACCTGCAGAGAGCTTAGATAACTTCCCTCGAAGTCGAAGTTGGCTCATTTATTCCGCCAGTGCTGGATATATCGACTCGCTGATGGAGCTCGCCTGCCTACCAGCCTGTTGAATAGTCTGTTGATGACGTTTGTGACCATGTTTTACCATGTATTCGTTTTACTGTTAGGCCGAAAAAAGTTATTGATGTTTCCGAAAACAGCAGAAATTTATAGGGTCGGTAGGTCGTTTTTCCCGGTCACCTTGCCTACTGATATTTTGCTTTTAAACACTACAGGTTCATTGTAGTAGCATCTGTATGTCTATCTATCCTGTCCAGAGGATAACATTTCACCATATTAAGCATAAAACTTCATTTTTGGTGTGTTGCTAGGCCTACATCTTAAAAATAAGTTATGTTCCAGTTTCCAGGAAGGTCACGGCATAATATTGCAGAAAAAAATTAGGGTCGGGGGTAAAAAAACTAGGGTCGGTCCGGTTTCCGGAAACAGCCAATGTTTTGGCATTATTTACCGGGATTTGGCGATGTTCTGGTTTTGTTGTATGCCCAGTGTGGATATGGGTCTAAACTCTAAATTGGGCCCGCTTTACAGCGCATGCAAGTCGACGGCAGCGTACAGCAATAGCATCAATGTCTGTTATTAGACTATATCTACAGTTTGAAGAGTGTCTGTTCTTTTTCTTAAGCCACAACCATACGGTTTTTGTGGTGAAACGATGAAAGTTATGACCGTCAATGTTTTAAGGCAAATATGCGCTGATAACAGAGACAGGGCATGGATTGGACAGTGGGAAATTAACGTATACCGGTACGGTCGTAAGGGCCTTAGGGGCCTGAACATTGACGTAAGTTTTACATGACACGGATTATGCATAGACTGGCCAGGATGCATGTCGGCATGATGTGCTGTCGGCATTAAACAGCATAATGTCGTCGTTAATGTTACTTATTGTCATCGTCTGGCGTCCGCGATTGCATCAATCAATCATGTTCCATCTTGCATTGCACGGATTGGCCTAGGCTTACGTGTACGTTTTTTGTCAGTAATGGCAATAACAGTTAATTTACAGTGTAACAGTAAAAGTCGGTAAAAGAAGTGAAATTCACCACACTAAAGGATACTGTTCTGCATTTCTCTATTTCAGTTTTAAGAAAAGATACAAGATGGCGCCGTAAATTTAACAAAGTTACGTTAATTTTTTTCTCTTCTCGTCAGAATTCTGTCTGATATAATGCGCCAGTAATGTCTGAAATTGAAAGTTATACGAAGTGTATTCTCATTTCTGCCTGTTAATAACGCACTGCATGGAACAGAATGGTACGGTTTAAATTATTTATTAATATGACCAGTTATAGCCTACTGACGACAACTCTTTATAACGTGTTTAATAATATAATTTTATTATAAAATTAACGCAGCAGAATTAGATTGTATCTAGCTATACAATATCTGCCTACTGTTTTATGCTCGAATAAAATTTTCTGCCAGCTGGAAAACGCTATGAGCCTATTTTATAATTCTATTTTGTAAGTATGGCATATTAGGCTATACAAGTATATCCTGGTGTAAGCGCTGTAATTGTACGTGATCCGCAGAACAACGAGCACCAGTTTATCAGAAATACATTTCGTGAAGTCGTTATCCGCCGCTGAATTCTTCATTCGTCATCTTGTTGATTGCTCGGTTGTCATCGACTTCATTTTGTCGATTTATTACTTCATTCAGGACATTTTGAGAGGTTTGCGTTATTCATTCATAAGACATACAGACTGACAAGTGACAAGCATCGATGTTCAATGCATTCAAGACAGAAACAGGCCGTTGAAGTCAAAAATCAAAATGTAAGCTTAATTAATAATTCTATATTTATTTATGCCGTCACAATTTTTACAAAAGTTATGTCGAATATAGTGTTTTAATAATTTCTTGTGACTGTTAACAGCAACTTGCATTTTCTGTTGGCGGTTTCTTGCCGTATTTAGTTCAATTTAATCGTCGGTAACCGTTATCAGACTGCTGTCTTTATGCGCACAAAATGCCTGCAGCAACTCAGCTGTTTTCAATTTGTCCGCCGTTCTTAGTGCGCCAATCCACACTTTGAGCACACTGTGCCAGTCTCCCTTAACGTGTAGGGTCAGTGAGGCACCTGCACGCCCACTAACTAGTGATGCGGGGAGCGCTGTTAAGATCCCCAGCAACTCCCAGGCTGTGCTGCGGGCGCCCTCTTCTGACAATTTTACGCCCCCATTGTTCATCTTTTTGTGGACATACCGCAAAATCCTCAAGGATATAGGCTTTAAAATGTCTCCCTGTGACATTTCTTATACGCTGTCAGCGTACTAAAAAGGTAAAGGTTTCCCATACTCGTTACCGAGCGTTGGGCCCGGAGCTGATCCCGGTGTAAACCGGTGTACAGGCAGTCAGCCCGCAGGTGCTATAAGTCATCCACCGGCGGTAGGCTGCCATTACGTTCCGCTGGTTACCTTTCCAGCCGCAGAGCATCACCGCCCCTTGGCCGATGCCAAGTTATAGGCCTACTGCTTGGCGATAGAAGCACATAGGTGTGAATAACTTGCCTCGGGTTGTTACGCAGCTATGCCAAGAGCTGGATTTGAACCCATGACCTGCTGATCGCAAGTCCAACGCTCTACCCGTTGCGCCATCTAATAAGTGGAATATTAGGCACGGCGACGGCGTCCGCTATATACGACACACTGCGGGTATCGCTATTCACAGATAAAGCGATCACAGTCTGGTCGGCGGCGGAGTGATCCGATCACTCCGCCGCCGATCAGTTCTGCGACAAAACATGACAACGCGCGCTACACCTTTTGTAAGCCGCCTGTTTCAACGGTTGACAATGTTGAGCTTTCAACTGAACCCTGACAACTGTCCCTGCGGTTCCGAAACGCTCCCACGATGCACACTTTTCTAGGAAATATTCGAGTACGGATGTACAATTAATCAAAATTGCTGCCTCACGCCCATCATGTTGTGCACAAAGCTCGACGCTCAATGTAATGAATTGGCGACCGATAACTGTCTCACGTTTATCACATTGACCATCCACCTAAGTTGAACACACTTGTGATGGTCGACGTGCAACTCCGAAATTTTCTTAGCTCAGAGACCGGGACAAAGTTCTAGAGGGAACTACCCTTATTTTTGGAGATACCTGAATTACAAAATACCCAGTTCATATTCCAGGTTGTTTAAAATGCACACAAAAAGACGACCAACGAATCATTTATTATGTGAATAAACGATCACAGGTTTACCAAGTGGCTGTAAACCATAGCAAATGACAAAGAATAGGCTTTGTAAAGGCGTTTAATCCAATATCAATTGTTGTCCCACTTCCGGTGATACATATCGCTGGTGAATCCAGTTATATTATCACGTAAGTATTTAGTTATTAATAACATGTAATTAGTAATAATTTATTACTATTATTATTTATTACTATTATTACTTAGTTATTATGTAAATATTATTATTTTATCATTATTTTCCATATATTTCATATATTGCGTAACTCCGTTTCTTTTTTATTATTACTGACAATATTTGCTTTGCCTTTTTGTAGGAAACTGAAAGGCTTGCATGTTTGTAAACGTTCATCAGGTTGGACTGACTATGATAATTTCGTTTATATTAGACAACCATCGATGCAAAAACTGTACCTGAAGGCGTGCATGTTTTGGATGAAGTTCGGTGATTACAACAAAAATACATGTATAACAGATTATCGTATTTATGCTAATTTTATCTACAGATCCGAATATATCCTTATCACCGGAAGTTAGCGAAAGTTTGAATAAAAGTGAATCCAAGATAAATAATCTTTGATCTGTTACATGCCCTATTCGCTGATCATTTGCCACCACAATCATTACTATTACTACTAAGAATGCCCGATTTACATGGAACCAACAACGAATGTTCCACACTGTCATTAAATTCAGCAACAGCGAATAAATAAAATATAAATATTTGCAACAGACTATTCACTAACAGTAACAATAACTGATACAATATTCTTCAGCTGCAGTAAAAACATCTGCTTTGCCTACGTGCATATTTATGGAAAACGGTGACACGCATTCATACATCTGTAATTATTCACTCGCATAAAAACAAATTATTACGAAAATATTTACAACTTTGTACAAATATTTAAGGTCACAGCTATAGACACATTGAATGATGCACATAATGTGGAAATGCAAAGCAGTTTGTTGTAATGCACTGTTAAAATCAGCCTAGAATGCTTCTACTAATCTACAATGCCTCTTTGAATTACCTGATATGTGTATTTCTAGAACAACTTAACATGCCCGCAATACGGCATCTGAAGGATGCTGGCATAACAACGTGCTGAAAACGAATTGTGCTCACATGACCAGAACAGTGACAATACTGACAAGCAAAACAATGACGCACTGCAACACGCTGAAAGCATAACAGAGAATTAGACTTCTCATGACATTTAGGAATGCTCTACAGCCGTATATACTCTACCATACAGATGTGCAGTAAATTTTCCTGCAATTTACAAAACGTACATCCCGATATTACTAAATGCAATGAATCAACATTCCGTTAATTGAATTTGATAAATTTGGTTGTAACAAGAAGTTTTACAACAGGTTTTCAACTTTGCTTTAACCAGTTTTAAATCGTGCCAAAAATCAAAGATGCAATCCACAATTTCAATTTTTTCAAGTTAAACATTATTTGACTCACTTATGTAAGAATGGTTGGTGCTTGACATATGACATAATACTGACCTGAACCTTGACTGTTACATGACATATCTCAACATAACGGAACTGCATAATACACATGACAAGAGATATCTGAAACTGGACTCGTCAAAGTCAAGCTTGTTGAATTGACCTTCTGAAGTTAATATTACATTAAGTAGCTTGTACACATGAAAAATGAAATCCAAAAAATTGGTGGCAGCATGACAGAAAAACATTAACTGAAAAGTCGGTCGGTTGGTTGGTGTTTAACGGCACTTTCAACACAAATGAAAAGTCGGAAACAGTAGCAAGTACAAATGGTGAAAATGTGCAGCATTATAGTACAACGACTTAATAAATACTATGAAAAACACAAATCATACTTTAAGCCGCAGACATACAAATTCAATATGTACAGCAAACAAACGAGATCACAGTTAATTTGCACTATGCAATTCTAAGAAAAAGAAACAACTTTTGCCAATGACACACTTCAAAACAATACTAAATTCTCATCGTGATACAACTACTGGGAAACACGGAAACAATATACAAACATATAATAAAAAATGTACCAACATTAAACACTATGAGGTATAAAACGATAAATCATTTAACCAACACAGAAAACATCGAAAGATCGAAACTCGGCAAATTTCTTAGGGTTCGCAGGTGGGGGCTGGTCGCATCTAGAAGGGTGGCACTTTGACCTGCCCAATTTTTACTTCACCCTGGGAGGGGTGTGAAATACTGCCATCAGCATGTCTGTATTTGTGCCTGTCCATTTGCATGTCTTAAAAACCATATGTCCAAACATCACAAAAGTTTCTGTACATGTAACCCATGACCGTGGCTTGGTCCTCCTCTGACAACATTGCAATATGCTATGTACTTTCAGTTTTGTGGATGACGTCACGTTGGCACATATAGAGCCGATGGAGCAGAATCAAAGACGTTGTTTGGTCAAGTTTTCCAGGTGGTGGCACCAGTCAGCTGGCGTGCTGTGTGCATTGGGGGGGGGCAAAGTCTGCTATCCCCGATTGCCTTGACTAGTGTTTGAATTCTTTACACCAGCTACAAAATGATGCTATAGCTATGAAGGCAGCCAAGATGCACCATGCTGCACCTCAAAAAAACAGTTACTGTCACTGCTAGTGTACGGTCATCTCCAATGTGAGGAGAAACATGAAAAAAATGGTCAGAATTCTGACGACCGGCCGCAACACAGGGGGTGGATTGATTTTTCCGGGGAGAAAAGTTCACGTGACACCAGCCAATCAGCAGCAATGCAGCAGTCGCGCTGATGCTGTTATTATTTGATGATTACACTGCAGCAGTGACTCACAATGCTTCTCAATGGGCCGAAAAAAAACAAAATTGCTTCTTTCTCTTGGGGGATCTGGACCCCATCTAACACATGGTTCCTTGGGCCTGCCAGAGTCACCCACCCAAACGGCATCTCGATCGGTTCAACCTTTTTGCACGGCTCATGAAAGTGACCAACAGACACACAGACCATGCTACTCCATCTGTAGCAACTAGTGCGCATCATATGCATTCAGTGCATGTAACGTGGCCTAAAAATTTAGTATTCCATTTAATGCAACACTTACTACAGAGGTGATGTCTTGCCGTAATTAACTACACACAAAAAAACAAAAACTGGTTCCGTTTGCTTGTAATGTGCTGTGAAAATTCATCAGGTTGGTTGACTGACAGGATCTTGCATGGCTCCATATAACTGCACAGACTTATTTTGTCACATAATCTTTTGCTAAGACCAAAGGCCAAGACTGAACTTACCACTCAGAACAAGTTTAAGACTGAAGTTGGGTCTCAGACCAAAATTAGGACCGGTTTTTCCACCGCAAATTGATCTCCCACTAACTTAATCGCCAATTAAATTCGGCCGATGATTGTCGATTAACTAAAATGTCATTTTTACCACCATCAGTTACGGTCAATAGTCAACTAAATCATCCATTATCTTAATTGACGATTTTTCGCCAATTAACTTGTTAGTGGCCGATTAACAATGACGGATATGCATTTTTTTGTTTTTTCCCCCATCTTAACTATATGTTTTTTTTCTGTCTGTATTTTTTCTTTCTGTCTTTCATGTAGCTAGTTAAGTTAATTTGAGCGAAGCAAACACGTCGTTATGCCACGGAGGAATCCGTTTCAGGAATATGATGATGCTAAATGCCACCAGTGCTTCAGACTGTCAAAGTTTGCCATCAAGAAACTGCTGGACGACATCATGTCGGCAAATATCACGAAGGGGTCGTTCTGCGATTACAAAATCTGTGAAGCCGTGAAGCGTCCATAGCGACGGCTGTGTAAACACATCGGACGGTGACATCATTGCAGCGCTGTTCAATTTAGGTCACTCCGACAGCCAATCAGAGAAGACGAGTTAATCCAGCATTAGTTAATCGCCGATTTACTAATTGAAGATCGAAAATGCATGGAAAAATGCAACTTTGTTAATTGACGATTAACTTTGACCATTAAATTAATTGGAGATTACGTAATCAGAGATTAAAGTCAATTTTATTTCCGGTGGAAAAACCGGCCCTTAATCTTGGCAATCTGGTCTCAAACCAAACAATCATAATACACCTCAATCGGCGTGTCTGACCACGTAGAAGACATACAGCATGACAGAGACACAGTCAGTTTGCCGCAGAACACCTTGCAGCAGAGTTCTCAGCTGCGACTCCAACTCCACAATGCAATCAGAATCACACTGTAAGCCGTCAACACGCAACTCACATGCCACCTGCCACAAACACAAGAAACATACATAATTTCACGGCCATCATACAGGTCAATTCTCGTTTTGAGACACCCTTTGGGGGACTTTGGGGTAACGTACAGGGTTTATCTATGGCTCGATGGAAAGTGCATTGAACTCTTTTCGCTAGCTGTCACGGCTGCAGCACTATTAAGCTAAATCTGTTGAAATCGGCGTTTTATGAAGGGGTGGGTCACTTTGAGTGCAAATTTTAGGTAGATGGGGACGTCGCCCGCAAACCATCTATGGACCGTTAGATAGGGGGATAATGTCAACTGTCATATCCACACCTGATTCTCTGACTGCTTGTCTGGCATCGTTACAGTGGTCCTTGTAGTAACGTTGTTATTTAGGGCACTTTAGAAATTTACGTTTACTTACTAATGTAGCTACAACTGAACTGCTAGAAGTTTTCACACAAAGAAACTTTGTAGCAGAATTCTTTCGACAGAAGTTAAATTTCACTGGCGAAAACAGCAAAATCGCGTTCGATGTCACTCTATGGGGGACTTGTGGGTAATGTACACGGTTCATCAATGGCTCGCTGGAAAGCATGTGGTCGACTTCCTATTAGTGCTAATTGAACTTTTTCACCAGCTCTCATGGTTGAGGTGCTATGAGCGGATATTTGTCGAAATCGTGGTGTTCGAAAGGGGATGGGTCACTTTGAGCACAAATTTAAAGGGGAAATGGGGTCGTGCACCAACGACTGTTGGACTCAGAAAACTCGAGTCCCTGGGCTATCACGTGTCATTGTTTGCGTGATCCTATGTTTAGCCATTTTGATACAATAGCAGCGTGTGACAGACAGACAGATACACGACGATGGCTAATACCCACGCATAGCTAGCGCTGCACGGGTAAAAACGACATGTCCATTTTTCATGAAATTTTCTATACATTACCGGTAGCTGTGGCTCTGTTCGCCTCTGATGACAATGCAATACCTAGCATACTTCTTGTTTTGTGGATGATGTCACGTTTTCACATAATGGAGCCAAATGACCAGAATCACAGAGAATGTTGTTTGTAGAGTTTGCCAGGTGGCAGCACTGGGGGTGAAGTTGCTGACTATGATTGCATGGTTGCGTTATGTAAGCTACATTCCCAGTGAAGATATCATGAAAATGTGTGGTACAGACATGGTGTAGATAACAATGTTGAGGAAACTCTGGCATCTTGTCCGTAATTGAATGTGCTAGTATCTTCAACATGGGCATATGGACAGTAAAACTTTGCTCCAAGAAAAACCTCAATTGTTAACTGGTGGCGGTGACTAATACAGTAAAAAAAGGTAAAGGCTTCCCATGCTCGTTACCGAGCGTTGGGTCCGGAGTTATCCCGGTGTACAGGCAGTCAGCCTGTCATCCACCTGGCGGTAGGCTGCCATTACTTTCAGCCAGGCCTGCAGTTACCTTCCCGGCCACACAGCATCACCGCCCTTTGGCTGGTACTCATTTTACCGTCCCACGGAGGGTAGAAGGCTGAGTAGACCTGGGCTAATATAGTATGACCTGTATGATGTCCGTAAAACGTGTGTGTGTGTGTTTGACCTGTCTCAACAAAAATGCACAAATATAGACGTCCTTGTCATTGGCAGCATATCAACATGCATAACTCTTGTGTATTTATGTTTCCTTAGACACTGTACTGGGGATAAATACAGAAACACAGAAAATTTTAATACAGTTACTAGTAAATTAAGTGATGATGTACGTTTAAAAATAGTGCCTTGAAATAAGTTAGTGAACAGCAGTACATAGAACTGTTGCTAGTGAATACGCCATGCTCACCGCAGCTCGACGCAGTGAAACCTTCAGTTCAAGTGGCGTAGCTGGTTGTACGTTCAACTGAGCAAGTCGGGAGTTAAAAGTGGAGCAGCAAAGTTGAGCCACCGACCGATCAAACTCCGAAGCACTCATCGACGTACAGACATCATCGGTCATGCGGTAAATGTCCGTGCACCGAACAAACAACGAACGTGTCACATCGATGCTGTTCAGTGGCTTGCTAGCAGCTTCATAACATACGCGACGACGTCTTGCATTCGTCAGCAGTCGGTAGTCAACAGCAGAGCTGTCCAACAGGCACACAACACTTTATTGACACACATGTAGCAGTGGTAAACAGGCAGAAAACGAGCTTCATCGTCATCAACATCTCAGTCCCAAGACTGATTCAGTACAAGTCCATAAATGCCCATATCAAAAATACAAAACCGTAGCCACGAGCACAAATTTGGACTAGAAGACTGTAGAGTTTATGCTTATAGCATTCCATCACTTTGTTTGAGGCCTACAAATGACAGCGTAAAGTTTATTGGACTCCGAGCTGCATAACTGTTTACGTATTCAAAAAGTACGAGTTAAAAGACGAATTAATAAGGGCATTTACCTGTACATAATCGTTTTTACCTTTCATTCAGATCAAAACGTGACGAGTCATCAATCCACTGCACAACAACTAACTCTGCATCTCCAGTGCTGGCCACGTCTGCATGATCAGACTCTGTAAGAGAGAAGTTTTCACCACCGCGTAGTGCACTGAGCAGTGCATCAAAACTGCGACGTGGCAACCGGACAAGAATCCCATCCTCGACAATGCTGCAGTGAGCATCTGATGTCTGGGTGGTATGCACACTGAACACGATGAAACTGGCTCCTGTTTCTGTGCCACAGTTTGACAAATTAACTGATCAGTCAATTCAGTTCACTGAACGAAGTGAAAAATAAATCAGTGTATTTCACTGCCAAACACAGTGTGATGAGCTTCACTCTGCCAAATTTGCTAAGTAAATTTATGCATTATTAGGCCGCATCGCATTGCAATGCATAAGATACGAGCTAGTGCTACAGATGGAGTAGTGTGGTCTGTCGGTGTGTCCATCTGCTGGTCACGTTCGTGACTCCTGCAAAAAAGGCTGAACCGATCAAGAAGCCACTTGGGGGGGGCTGACGTGCAAGGGGCCAAGGAACCATTTATTAGACGGGGGTCGAGATCCCAAGGGGAAGGGGCAATTTTTGGGGTTGTCTGGCCAACTGAAAAGCATTGTAAATCATAGTATTTTTCGGGTTTAGGTAAAAGGGTGAGCCATGCAAACAGTGAACAGATACGAGATGCCATTTGGGGGGCACACATGTGGGTCCAAGCAACAATGTGTTAGATAGGGGGTCAAGATCAGACGAATCCATTTGCAGCCACAAGGGTGACAAGTTGGTGATGTGGCCTTTTGCCAAATTACTTTGGTCACTGGTGAAATCTATGTATGAACAAATGAAGAAGCTGTATTGCACTGAGTTCATGTACACAGTGGAAGCTCAACGACGAAGATGAACTGCATCTATTTAGCAGGATAACAATGGCATCTAACAAAATTACACTAAACAGGTACGTCAGTGGGGACCACATCCACATGCCACGCCATATTCCACGAACGGCGCATCTCTAGTGTAACGTTTGCAGTGGGCCTTCCCATAGTAAAACTTTACTTCGCGGTGGCCGGCAGATTAGTCCGATTTTGGGCTTCTGGAGCAGCAAAGTTCTCCAAAATGGGATATTCCCTGCCCAGACGCCGATGAACCACCGTGCAAAATTTGACGCCACCAGTCTTATCCTTGGCGGAGAAATCCGTAACTGTACAAACACACAAAGTTACAAAAAAAAAAAAACAA
>Ga0209363_1001481_pt1 | contig 11329 bp, 6 predicted proteins | sample WorMetexBAHAMAS3_FD_187385 | JGI IMG/M metagenome (GOLD analysis project Ga0209363, IMG submission 187385) | Marine gutless worms symbiont microbial communities from Max Planck institute for Marine Microbiology, Germany - Inanidrilus exumae... | ecosystem: Host-associated > Annelida > Digestive... | reverse complement strand
CATGCTGTGTGTTCAGACTGAAAGATGAGTTCTGTACTGATCACAGAAGACGTAAAGAAGAACATTCGTTCGGTGTTATGTTCTAAAGCCGGTGGAGTTGATCTACCGAGAATTTCTGCTGATTATCTTCAGTATGTTCGTGAGCCACTGCTTTACCAGCAATATGGTTTCCGGAATGTAGAGAGCTTTTTACAGGCCATCCCTGATGTCGCAAAGTATGTTGTTTGCTAGTATGAGAGGCTAATAATAATAATCCTTAATAGTAAGATATCATAAATTATGTTGTGAATTGTGTTTGAGCAAGATTATGATGATATACTGTGAGCTAGCTGGATTTGCATTCACTCGGTCATGCTATCTCATTCCTAAGATCGAGTATCTGTACGGTACATAAGTTATTTTTTGAAACATAGATACATACGTTATGCATAATGTTATTTTACCACATGCTACGTTGAACATGTTGAACATATGCAGTACAGAATAATTTAAATTACAGGAGACTACGACCACCGAACTTTTACCGCCACTGCGGTGGCTAGCTACCACCGAACCAACACCGCCATCGCGGTGTTTTAACGTGTTTTTGGCGGTCTTTCTGAGCACTGTTTTCTGAAAACTGCCCCTCACTTCCACAGCGTCATTTGATCTCTGCATGAACGCACGGCGGTCGGCGACAGTCTCACTTAGTGCGCCCCCACCGTCGCGTGCAGTGAGCAATTAGCACATTCCAGGACAACCAGAACGATCTTGAAGCCACGACATCCACCTGTTTCCAATTAACAACCCTAGCTTTGACACAGACTGATGTTCGATATTTGCCACCGCCACCCTGGTGTACTACGGGAGCTATGATACCTAGGGCCCCCCTCAGTACCGATCTTTTTTGGTATTTCCTGGTAGTTTGGGACCTATACAACAGATTTGTTCAATGTTTCCATCCAAAAAGTTGTCCACTGGTGTTTTGGGGAATGCTTTTCCCAAGTACCGTTAATTTTCACATTTTTCGCAATTACCGGTACTAGTCGTTTAGATACCATTTCTGTGATTATGAGTGTGATTTGACAGATAGTACCAGAAAATACCAAAAAAGATTGGTACTGAGGGGGGGGTTCCCTAGGGGGGTTATCATTGCTCCCGGACTAGTGGCATGTCAAAAAAACACCGACACTACCGAGTTACAAATTCCTGCCACCATAACAACACGACAGGAGACCATTGGAAGGGAAGGGATGGATATAGGAATGTTGTTCTCTTAGACTCCAGTACCCCTCCTCCTTTTTACCATGTTAGCACAGTATATGCTGTATAGAGATCAAAAGATCACTGCTGTTTCGAGACCGAATCAGTAACTGCACAAATTTGTTCCGGCCGGAACCGAACTGAACCGAACCACACAGCACACAGGGGATAGTCGCGTTTGTTCTTGGTTAACTACGGAGGTTGAAATGCTGCTCACATGTATTTGCCGTTTGACGACGTTATGTGTATCATATTTAATCAACATTAGTATTAACATTGGTATTAATCGTGATCTCGCGACGTTGATGAATCGTTTGCCGTATAGTTTCAAAAGCTATCTCCGTCATTTACAACATGAGCTGCCAATTGACCACGGATTCTTAAATTAGGACACAACATCTAAATTTGATCAGGTGGGATTTTTGATATTTTTCCTACTTTTTGTGTCACTTGACTTTGAACTTGGCAGAAACGTCAGTTGTGAAGACTGTCAGTCCTGTACGGGGCTAACTAAAAATTTTTAGTTTCCCCAAGATATCTATGGAACGGTTTAAGCTAGAGACTTCAAATTTGGTGATCATAACAAGTCCCAGCCTACAGATGACAAACTACATAAAAGGGGCAGGAAACAGCTCGCTAAGGTCAAAGTAGCAGGAACACTATCAGAATGGTTTCATGTTAAGAAAGGAGTTCGACAAGGTTGTGTCCTTTCTCCTTACTTGTTTAACATCCTAGCGGAGATAGTGATGAAGGAGACCATAAACAGATCTCAACGTGGACTATAAATTGAATGGCGAATGACGAACCTTTGCTACATTGATGACATCATCCTGTTGACCAATTCGGAGGCAGAACTACAGGAGCTGGTGGATTGCCTAGACCGAGTCATTTGTAAATACAGCCTACTCATCAACGTTGGCAAGACCAAGGTAATTGCGAGCAACAGTTTAGGGTGCCGTATACTCATTCAGAATGAGTGACTGGAGCAGGTGGATAGGTTCCTGTACCTCGGGTCTCTGATTACAGAAGATGGTGAATGTACGGTGGAATTCCATACCATGTTAAACAGGGGGCAGGCAATCTTGGCATCACTGCAGAAAATATGGAAAAGTCACAGCATACCAGTTTCAGCAAAGATATGATCATACGACTAATGAAAGTGCTAGTGTGGCCTGTAGCAACGTGCGGCTGTGAAAGCTGGACACTTAGTAGAAAGAATGAAGAAACATGTCGCCTTTCAGATGAAAGGGCTGAGGAAGATTCTGCGGGATTTCGTGGACAGCAAAGAAAACTGAGTGGGTTCTTAACAAAGCTGGATTAAAGAGGGAACTGTTAGACACTGTCAAAGCAAGGAAGCTAGCATACTATGGTCACACCATGAGAAAACAAGGGAGTTGCCTGGAGAAAGAGATAATACAAGGAACAATGCCAGGTGCATGCAGGCAAGGAAGACCACACATAGCCTGGATGAACAATATCAATACCTGGACAGCATTCCTTGTGGAGGAGTCAGAATGACAGAGGACAGAGATAAATGGAGAAAGTATGTCCATGGTGTGGCCGACCCTCAGATCGAGGACGGCTAAAGATCAGAACAGGGTTGCTGCTTAAGTTTTTAAATTTATTTTTGTTACACTGTATGTGATAGAAGAGCTGATAATTGTGTGATGTGGCAGAATTGTGAAGAAGCCGGATGGCAAGGTGAAGGTGATGGCTGTTGATGATAAGCATTCTATGATGTTCGTCAACCCCACTGCACGTCAAGCTCTCTATCATCCTCAGAGACGTGGAATAGTTCCTACTAATGGTACGTAAAGTTGCAGTCATGGCTTGGTGATGAAAATGAGAGTTAGGTTATTGTAAGCAAGGGGCCAAATTTTTGAAAGATCCTAAAATAACAGTAATGGGAAAGCAAACTAATGAAACACGGCAGATTATTTGTGTTGACTATAACTACATAACTGATTAACATGAAATAACGAAAAACAGTACCCTGGTAACTAAAATGGAAAAACCAAAATGAATAAATGAAAAATGTGTTTTGTTCAGTGGACATTAGGCATGTTAAAGTCGTTTTTTTCTGAAATTCAATTCTTGAAACACAAAATTCTATTTATAATTATTGTTTTTTCGTTGCACTATGTACCAAATTTTAATACGCCATATACAACCGTAGTTCAAACAGAAACACATCATATATGGAGACTGCTGTTATCTGTTAGCATGCGGCAACAAAACTACGCCATTACGCATTGTAGTAAACGTGTGCATTAGTATTTTATTAATTTAAGGCAAACACACGATAACACTGAACTAAAACTGCAAACACGTAGTAAAACATCAAATTGTAAAATACGCCGCCACAACAGAACAAACCTCCACATTAATGTGCAGTGGTAAGTATGTAATGTTGTGTTAAATGAACAACTAACAAAACCGCTATTAGACGCAGGTTGACGCGTGCGCTCGCAATGACTATCAGTTACAGGTTGGGCGATTAAGGCACTGAGCCATACTATTGTTGACGTGGTGAAGACGAATTTAAATTATCCCATCCAACGAAGTTATATAGCATACAATGATGTAATACGCAATGAAGACGTCAAACACACTGCCCAACTGTTGTAGACAAAACGACTTTAGTACAGACGACTGGGTTATACAGCAGTGTCAGTGTTTGAGTAGACAAGGGATGGCAGTAATTGCCAGTGCAACTCATGCCACAACGGTTTCTTTGTTCGCCGGTTTCATTGCCCCGCTGCTGCTTTGAACGATGTTGCATCGCCGCATTAATGACATCAAAGGACGCGGACGACCACCCACGCCACCGACTGGGTGATCATCCGGCGGGCGGTTTAAGGAAGGACACTGCGACAGCCATACCGGATGTGCCATGTGATTCCGCACACGCCGCGAATTGCCGCAGTCGTAAACGATGTCCGATTTAGGTCGGAATTTTTCATTTCTTTGAGCAAACTTGTAGTATGAATTATTAGCACAACAGCATAAAGCGCAGTTTCGGAAACAATAGCCGATCTTTTTAATTCAAAGACAAGAACCATAAATAAATTCAACAACCCCAGTGGACATACTAACAAACAATTGATCATGGTACATAAGTTATGGCAAAAGCCGGCAGGTTGCAACGTTTACTTTTAGTCGAAATACTGCTGCATTATGGTGACATATTCGTTTTATTTGGTACAAAAATCTTGCTATGTGTTACCTGTTACATCTCTTCCAACGACTTGACGTTATAAGAAGAAAAAGGCTGTGTATTGGCAAAATTAGCTAATTTTACATGGGTTTACTATCACATGCCAAATTAGGCATACTCTTACATGCCAGATTTTATGTTGAACTATATGCATGTACAGTTGCCACTGTGGTACATAGGTCCACAAATTTGTCCAAATTTTGAATTTTGGGAGGTTTCGGCACCCACCCTGTTAACCAAACGGCCATGCGAGAGTGAAGTGTTGTTACATTTGACTTTGACCAGTATATACTTATGTCCCTGGTGGAAAAAATTGCAAATTTGATCAAAATTCGAATTTTGGCCACTCCAGCGTGTTGCATCGTGTGGATGAGTTGTGAATCTGTCACTGATATCTAGTGTTTTTAACAGTCCCGTGCAAAACGGCCGTTGAACCGTTGTATGTGTACGTTGCAGGTGACACCCAAGCAGCAGCTGAAGCCTCAGTGAGTGGTGAGTATAGTTTAAGTTTGTGACCAGTATAGTTTGTGACAATATAGTTTATAAGTTTGATGTTGTCGTCAAGCTTTCTCTTTTATATCAATCTAGCGCCCTCATGCCTGTGGCACTCACTGATATCTCCACAACTACGGTGCTCGCTTGATTCACGTACCTACGGCGCTTGACACGTTGCGCTTGCGGCCCACTAGTTCCAAATTTCCAGACGAAACTAGCTTTGCACCCAGCAAGTAAGATGTCCACAATCGGCTACTGATTTGCAGTGGCAATACGGATGGCCCTCGGGCTCGAGCAGCGCTCGCTAACTCCCCGATGACTATCTGGAGGGTATAAGGATGTCACTTGCTGAATATTCTGCAGATCTGCTCAAAACTGGTCATGCACAAAGATTAGGAACAACGAAACAGATGCACGGACATTTTCGCTTTTGTGTATATAGTATATAAGGTGTGATATATTTATAGTCGCACGTACTTATTAAATTTTAGTAAATCAGTGATACTTTCTTAAAAACTGTACAAGATAGAGACATAGTTACACTGGAAAACTAATAAGAAATCATGTATGGACTTTGATAGTACCAATACCAATGACCTTGAGTGACCTTGAAGGTCATTTGTGCAGTTTGAAACCTTTCTTCTTCCCATACCTCAGTAAATACAGCATGTGTTAACTATGATACATGCATTGGAAAGCATATGTGCATTTAAATTTCTACTGTCGTGTTGAAACTGACGAACTTTACATGGTAGCAGGCAGTCACGTACACACTGTAGCAGTGGTAATGTCTCAGAAATGGTGCAGGATACGGAGGCTGTTACTACTAATAGGAAGTGATATGCGGCCTATCTAATTGTGCCATTTCCTATGATTTTGAGTGAGCTTGAAGGTCACTCAGCTACTGCAAGCAAATGTGTTTTTGTGCAGTTGTGCACAGTGTTTTTTTCGTCGATGACAACGATAACAAAAATGACATTTTTTGAATATTTGAAAAACGGGCTAAAACGAAAATTGAGACAAAAAACTAGAACTAAATAAAAATCGATGGTATTTTTGTCCTGACGAAAATATCTGACGCAAAGTTTGGCACGTAACTCTAACAATAGCATTCATCTGGCAAATATTGAGGACATTTTCTGTGCACACTAGTCCGCATTATTTGTTTCTGTTGTCGTTAATATTGTCAGTCTCCGCCGTACGCAGTGCATCATTTTTGAATTATTGTGATGTTTGAAACCTGTCAACACACTAAAATGTGAACCGCGCGTTATTGTCGACTGAAACTAAAACTGTGACTAAAATTAACATTCTCAACTAACATAAAATATAAAATGATTGTGAATTTTAGTTGACTGGATGAAAACTATGACTGAAGTGAGACGGACCGACTAAAAAACACTGGTTGTGCAGCAGTTAACAAAGATTTTTCCTGACATAAGGGTGCGGCGCTGTCTCTCTGTGATAGCAGAACGTCTCTTAGCAATATACTGCTTATAAATAAAACACGGTTGTTTGTAATTGAGTAGTATGTGGGAACAATGCTCAACGTAGAAAATTTTGTAGTCATTGAATACAGAAGAAACTGTTAAATATATTCAAAGTCACTCAAAGTCGTGCCTCATCTGTATATCGCTGTGATTTAGATGGCAGTTACAGTCACTGTTTGCTTGTGGTGTTCTGTATGGTAGCTGCAACTGTATTCATTGGCAATCTTCCTGCAGACAATGAGGTATGTCACCTACACTGATCTTCTGGAGTATGTCGGACCATTTCTAATAATAGTCGTTACTTGTTGACAAACATGTTAGTGCAAGTGGGTCACTTTATCTTTTGCTAAAACCAAAGTTTAAAACCTTAGTCTAAGACACAAAGTGTGGTTTAAGACCTAATTTATGCTAAGTTTGGTCATAAACCAAACTTAATCTGAGCAGTCCGGTCTTAAACCAAACGTTCCTAATGTATTTAGATAGCAGTTATCAATAATCTCTTAGAGTTAGGAATTAAGTCTAAAACCAAATCACATTATCTTTCGCTTAATCTAAACTCGGTCTAAAACCAGGTTTTATCCGTTCAGATAAAGCTTTGGTTTTAGACTAAGGTTTTAGACATTGGTTTTAGTGAAAGATAAAGTGACCCAATGTAGGGTTAGTGCAGCAGGTGACTGTTACATTGTACTATGATGGTCGTTCACACTGGCTGTTGGTGTGTGGGCTGTCATGTCTGGTTTGTAGCAGATAGGTGGCAATTTGGCTTAGTAACAACAGTATTGCAAGCCATTAAACATACTCTTTGGTTGGTAATCATATTTAACAACAATTATATCAAAACACAACCGATACTATTTTTTACCTTGATGTTTCGATCTCTATGAAAGACCTTTGTCAGAAGAAGCTTGTACAGTTCTTTTGCCGGTTCTTGCCACGGTAGAGATACGACGTGGCAAGAAATCGGTCGTACGTGTGGCTCAGCGTATAACTGCCTTCATCCCAGTTCAACCATGTGATCAACTGGCCAGCATTAACTAGTCAGACAGAAGCACCAGATGGATTAAAGAAGCAGTATACATTCAGAAAGAGGGATGACAAACTATGAACTGGGACAGGGGCAGTTAAACATATGATCGATTTCTTGCCATGTCACATCTGTACCGTGGCAAGAACCGGAAGAAGAACTGAGCAAGCTTCTTCTGACAAAGGTCTTTGACATTACATATTTCTGCACAAGAAAGTGCACAAGAAAGTGCCTTTCAGGGGTTGCACTGATTCATTTAGAGGGTCAAGTCCTCCAAAACCCAATTTTGGAGCTTTGAATAGTCATTAAAGTTTCTCCTAGTTAAAGCTGCCACTTTAAAACATCAAATATCAAAATTGTATCTGCAAGTTCTAAGCACAAAATTTCACATATATTTGCTGATTGATATACTTGTGATATCTAGATTCTGTGCATTGAATTTGTGGCATTGAATTTGTGGATAAAATTATGATATTTGTGTTCTAAAATGGTGGCTTTTACAGTGAATAGAAACTGAAGCCAGTATTGTTTTTAGATCGACTCTTTGACAGAGTCGACCTAGTAAAGGTAGGTCTCAAATGTCTGTTCGTCCGTGCATACATCCGTATGTCTACAAGACGTTTCTTTAATTTCAATGAAATTTGGCATGCAGGTAGAGGTCAATGAGTGATGCACGACGGTATGCAGTATGACCCCATTCAAGGTCGAGCCGTTCAGATTTGGAAATACGGCTATTTTCAAAAGCTATCTCTGCCATTTACAATGGCAGCTGGCAACTGACCACAGATTCTTAAACTAGGGCACAATATTAAATGTGATCAGGCTGGATTTTTATTATTATTTTTCCTAGTTTTTGTGTCTTGTGACGTTGAAGTTGGCAGAAACGTCAGTTGTCAAGAGTCGACCATCAGTCCCGTACAGTGCTAATTTATTATATTTTATGACTGTGGTGTATTATTACTGGTGACAGTGAGCATATTGCTAATGTTGTGCATGTTTTGAGATGGGGCAGGATGTTCTTCGGCAACATTTGGGAAGATTGCTTGCAGACTACAAAGTGCTGAACATGAGAATCAATAGAATCAATAGGTGAGACTGATGACTTCCATGTTTTTATGTAGACTTGATATTTAATGTTTACCCATTCTGCACAGAAAAAAATGTGTACCTTGTAGTATATTTATGCATTGTGATCTTTGAAAGTTATAAGTGGTTTCAGAACCATGATAAATATGCTGCCGTTTCAGGTTATTAACTTTAGGATGACAAACTACCCCAAAATGAAAATGGGCATGGTCGGTTCAAAAACTGCAGCAAAGTATGGCATGACATCATTAACAGGCAGCAAGCTGCGCACGACTTATGGCATGATGTCTAGGCAAGCGGAATAACTATTCTAAAAATATCCTCGAATCTAGATTCATCGTGTTGTTAGTTGTTCTTTGCCTGCATCTGTCAGTTTGCATTGGATTTGGTAAATCCTCAATAAGTTGGTGATTTTGGCACACGTGTGAGTTGTGCAAAAAAAGTCGAACCGATCGAGATGCCTTTTGGGGGCTGATTCATGTGAGCCAAAGGAACCATGTATTAGATGGTGTCAGGGTTGGACAAATCCATTCCCGCCACGAGGGGTGACAAGACTGCGATGCGGCCTTTTGTCAAATTCGTTGACCACTTTCTTGGGCACCAGTCATATCTTTGGACTGGGTAAAGCTAGAGTTTTATTGTAAACCTTGGGGTGGAAAACTACTCCTAAATGTGCATCATCGGGGTGATGTTACCCATTTTTTAAGCTTTGGGGTCCTTATCTTATCGGTGGAATGGGTGAAGCTAGAAATTTCAAATTTGTTGTGAGATTGATATTGGTAAGTGTACTAATATATGCATGACAATTGGGATGTGTTCAGGGTCACGTAACCTCTTTAAATTTTGGGAAATAAGAGATATTATCTCGTCACCGGTGCAAGATAGAGACGTTTGCAATGGAAGACTATATGGCCTGCCGAATGGCGCCAATAGCAATGCCATTGAGTTACCGTGAAGGTAACGTTTGTTGTCTGAAAGCTTTAAACCCCAACTCCTCAGGAAATGTAGCACGCATTAACTATGATATGGTTACATATGAATAGTAAAGCACACGTGGCATGTAATTTGACTGTCTTATCGTAACTTCGACTACTGGCAGTCACGTACACTGTAATTGTGGTAGCATGTCGGAAGTGATGCAAGATAGAGCGGTTGTTACTACTGACAACTAATAGGAAGTGATATATGGCCCATTGAACTGTGGCATTTTTGATGACCTTGAGTGACCTTCAAGGTCATTTGCCTATAGCAAGCCATTTCAAATGTGATTTTTTGTATGGCTATGCAGAAGTTCGGTTTCAATGAACATTGTGCATTGTGCGATGCCTCTGCGATGGATAAGACTCTCGTCTTTATTAGACAATTACATGTAAATCCATTCAATAATATGACTCTGTATGCAGTTGCAACTGAAAATGCTTTGCTTTGTAAACGTTGTTTTTATTTTGGAAATTTTATTGCAGCTTTTTGTTTTTTGTTTTTTAAAAGCATTGTATTAATGATATTAATCCACTGGAGATAAGTGCATATGTCACATTGAAGCATGCTCAGCAGCTGTTGTATGTATGTGAATTTCGCCTATATTAGTTGTAATGTAAGAGTCAAAATTTAGCACGAAATAACTGATGTTAGCTAAGTTATGGTGCTGAATCCTAAGGGTTCTGGTAATTGTTTAGTAAGTATGAAGTTAATAATTTCTTTGAGTTATTACGGTAACTTGAAAAACCTGTGGCAGCAGGCTGCGGCAGTTTCATAGCAGGAGATGACATGTCGCCTTGGCTGTTACTAGAACAGTGCTACTTGTTTCAAATGCCTGGAGTGAAGCACAGATTGCATTCTTTTGGTGGGAGGTTGTTAATGACACACGAAATGTTTTGTCGATGTCATGAGAGGATATATGGGTGTGGACTGAAGGTTGGAGGAAACTTGAGTGGCATCCAGTGACCCGGTGACCATCAAAACAGTGCACGAGTGTGGTGGATTGATGTGTGCCATCTGTGAAGCTTTACCTAAGTCTGTTGGCAGCGTGGCGTAGTGGTAACGGCATTGGTCGTATCAACGAAGTTACTCAACGTCAAGCCCGGTTAGTACTGGGATGGGTGACGTGTCTGGGTTCAACTCCCGGAGGCGGCACTTTATTTCGGTATGTAACCAGCCAACCAGGTCGACTCAGCCTTTCGTCCTTTCGAGGTCGATAAACTGAGTAGTAAGCTGTAATCGGATGTGTGTTTCCTTGCACGGGCGGCGCCATCTGGTGAAAGCTTACGGGGTTGAAGGCCTGGTGTGGTTGATTGGAGCGGTGGTGTGTTTGCTAGCTGCATGCCACGGGTCCAATTGCACGTTAACGTGTGCAATGGATGGCCGCAATTTGCGCTGCAGCACCATTGGCTCTTGCCAATCAACTGCCACTTCCTACGATTGCACAGCGCGGCTGGTCGCGGCATTGCCGCTGTAAGTAGTGCTATAGAAGAATCCGACCTTTGCCTTTGTTGATGACAGCTGGCAGTACTTGGACTGTTATTGACTTATGCCGCAGCTGCTTGTTGGTTTGTCATGTAGGCATGCTCACGTCGATACGACAGCCGAGGATGCAGAGCGCATGTGTAGCACGTTACATGGGACCAAACTTTATACAAAGAATCTTATAGTTGAAAAGGCTCGTGAAAAAAATTCTCCCATTCCGACCAGCGGAGCAGCAGCTGAAGCCATTGACCGCAAAGCTGGAGTGTCGGAGCAGAGAGGTGCCCAGAATTTGCCACAACCGAAGCTCGAGTC
>Ga0209363_1001480_pt1 | contig 11329 bp, 5 predicted proteins | sample WorMetexBAHAMAS3_FD_187385 | JGI IMG/M metagenome (GOLD analysis project Ga0209363, IMG submission 187385) | Marine gutless worms symbiont microbial communities from Max Planck institute for Marine Microbiology, Germany - Inanidrilus exumae... | ecosystem: Host-associated > Annelida > Digestive... | reverse complement strand
GTTATTGTATTATCTGAATTCTGTAGTTCATATAAAATTTAATCAAATAAATAAATAAAACAAATCATTACCGTGATATCGTCTTGTGGCATATCTGAATGGTGAAAAGTTTAGTTAGGCCTAAGTTTCACATAAAACCGATTGATTGATTACCATGATACGCATAACAGTAAAGTTCGGTTGTATAGTTTTGAATTTTCACATTTCGCAAAGTAGTGTAGCATCACGGTTAAGGTAAGTTGGAAGTCTCTTAATCATGCATGTATGCATAGACATTACCGTTGGAAACTGAAAATTGTTCGACATATGCCGAAGTTATGACCAAAGTCAAATGTCACACTTTATCATCGTTTATTACTCCAATAAGGCAGCAAATAAGGCAGCAAACATGCATACACAGTTACACATACAAAATAACACACACATCCTCAAACAAATGTAGAAAATAAAACTATAAATATATACGGTATCAGAAAATACATCTCGAACCATCTGCTTTACAAAATTGACATGTAAGATGCATTAACGTTGTATTCACTACAAGTTGTCATACTTGATGCCATGCTGAGACAAAAATTTGATGATTCTAGCTTCAGCCGTCCAGAGATGTGATTGGGCCCCAAAATTGATTGGGCTCAGTTATCGCAGTCGGACCGCGCCACTCGCAATGTCAGTTGAAATCTTGTCAAATGCTGCATAACTGTACGAAAATTCCCATTTGCACAGGCCTACAACAGGTGCGAGACCTTGAAGCTCACTTAAGATCATCAGGCCATGAACGCTTTTCCACGTGTAAACGTAGTGCTATACGTTTCCAGATGTACAAGAATTAAAAACGTTTGAAGCAGCAAAAGTGAACTTCAAGGTCACTCAAGCTAATTTGTAGTAATTGATATTTGAGCCATTTGATAGGCCACATACGATTTCCTGTTAGTATTCTATTGCACCTATGCATCTGTGTTGCAGCGCGTCCGATATATTGTCAGTTACTACCGAAAATATAGAAAGGCCACGTGACCCTAAACACATTTTCTTCGAAGGTATTCTATCACGCATGCCTTAATACTCCTTAGTATCAATGAGCATACTAAATTTGAACTGCCTAGCCTATCGCTCTACTTATTCCAAAGATATGACTGGGGACCAAAATTTAACAAGAAGTTCAGCTATCGCAGAGGGACCGTGCGATGCGCTGTGTTGGTAAATCCGTGCTACCTTTCACGACATAATGGCAGTTAGAAAGGTTTCAAACAGCAAAAACCAAAAAGTGATCTTCAGGGTCATTCAATGGTATTGGAAATGGTGCCATTTGATAGACCACACACGAATTTTTATTGCCACTATGTCTTTATCTTGCGCTTTTTCCGAGATATTCGTATTTCCAAAATGTAAAGAGGTCACGTGACTCTAAACACGTCCCTTTTTGAGAGTAATATATCATGCACGCACTCGTACTCCTCTGTATCAATCAGTACACGAAATTTGAAGTGCCTGGCTTCATCGATTATAAAGATATGATTGGGGCAAAATTTAAAAAACGGGTCACGTGACTCTGACAACGCCCCTTTTAAAGTGATTTATCGCCATAGGCTAAGATTTGATACAGTCAACCTGCATGCAAAATTTGGCGAATCTAGCTTCAACCGTTCCAGAGATATTATTTGGCGCGTTAGAATTTAAAGTGGGTCACGTGACCCTCATCACGCCCCCTTTACGGGTGATTTCTCATCCTTATACTGGAACTTGACATAGCCTACATGCATGCAAAATCTGACCACTCATTCTTCAGTTTTTTCGGAGATATGGTTAGTGCTCGCCAAAATTTAAATGGTTCACGTGACCTGACCACGCCCCTTTCAGGGATGGTCTGCCATCCGTGGGCTATCACTTGCTACAATAAACCTATGTACGAAATTTGCAGTCTATATCTTTACCCACTACGAATAAACAAAAGGCAATACAGAATATCGAAAATGGGGTGGGGTAGCTAGGGGTCACTGAAGGTCTCTGGAATTAGCGCCATTCGATAGAGCACATACGAGTTCTTATTAAATTTGTTTAATAATAACTATTTTTTATTTATGTCCATGTCTTGCACCGTTTCTGAGATGTTGGTCGAAAATAGCCAATTTGAACCTACCCACGTCTATTTGGCGACCCGGTAGCGGTAGGGGTGACCCCATTTGAATTTTGCCGAGATTTTTGGCATCAGAAAACTAGAGTCCCTCGGCTGTCGTATAGCGTTGTTTGCGTGATCCTGTGTTAGCCGTTTTGATACAGTGCCGGCTTGTGACAGACGGACGGATGGACGGACAGACGGACAGACACAAGACGATATGAAAGGCGATGCAAATGTAGAAAATAGGGTGGTTTGGGGTAGTTAATGATCACTCAAGGTCAGTGTAAATAGCACCATTCGATAGAGCGCACATATGAGTTCCTGTTAGCCTAGCTTACAGGGTAAAAATATCCCTTTTGCACCATTTCTGAGTTATAGCGAGATATAGATCGAAAGTCACCTATTCTAATCCGCCCCACCTGTATTTAGCGCCCACGTTGGGATAACTCTGGTCGCATTTCGCCAAGTTTTATGTCACCAAAAACTAGTCTCTGCGCTATCGTATGGCGTTGTTAGTGACGTTTAGCTGTTTTGACACATTACTGGTGATAGACGGACAGACAGCCAGAGAGTCGCAGCATATACCGCGCTAGTATATCGTCGCGAGGTAAAATGTGTCATGTAGCTATCACATGACCACGTCTCTTTCAGGGGGTTGTTTGTCGTTCATGGCTAGGTCCTGCTACGTTCCACCTGTCTACCATCGATTAGGAGATATAAACTGCGGAGCAAAATGTAGAAAATGGAGTAGTTTGGGATATTTAGGATGCCAATCAAGTTCAATGGAAATGCCATCATTCGACAGAGCACATACAAGTTCCTATTTGCCTTCCATAGTTGCAACGTTTCTGACTTTACCCGCACCGTTTCTTCTGAGCTAATCGGTTTTTGTTTTTAATTTTTCCTTGGATGTATTGTGCGGCGTTCATTGCATAATCCTACATTTATACGGTTATTGCTTGAAGAACAAACGGACGACAGACGGACGGACACAGGGTCCAGCATATACCGTGCTAGCATAGCGTCGCGCGGTAAAAAAGAGAAACGCAGTTGCGAGTATAAATCCTTGTCAAGCCGGAAAAATATGTCAATGAAATAAATTCGATGTGATTCGATAACAGTATTTATTCAATGCTCTGTTGCACAGCCGACTTGCGTTTTTAGCAGCATACTTCCTCTTGTGGTGTTCCCCAAGGCTCTGTTCTTGGCCCTCTACTCTTCATCATGTACACTACCCCTCTCAGTACTCTGATCTGTCCCCTTTCCCTTGACCACAACTTTTCCTTTATACAGATGACAGCTCTTGGTCCCTTCTTACCCACTTGAGTTTGACTCAAGCATTTCTCATTTCCTTCACCCATCACTTCTTCCTCTTTCGATTCAGCACTCTGTTCATCCATAACTCCCTCTTTTCACGTGCTCCTGGCTTAAAAACTACTGGACTGCCTTCACGGGCTATTGCCCGGACCGTTCTTCTGAGCTACTCAGTTTTGTTTTTAGTTTTGTCTTATTTTTCACTTCTGTGCAGTGCGCTAGACTAAGCTGGTCATCTTGTCAGCTTTTGAACGCACGTAAATATACCGTATCGTATCGTATACGAGGTGCCCTCTGGCGAATGTTGATAATAAAGCGTGCCCTACTGCCTACTTACGCAGCTTCGCAATGTTGATTATTTTTATTTTTATTCTAGAAAAAAACGTAAACAGCATGCAGAATAATAATTGTTTCCTATCACAGGGCCTTACTCCTTACAATTTCACATAGCCTAAATTAATTCACAGCTTTTTGGGTAAATCTGACAGACAGAAGGCAGAAGGTCTGTGTTAGAAAATGAACACTTATGTTGGTTGCTTATTTTAGGTAAACTGCTGATGTTTTAGCTTATGTGTTTTACGTTTTATTCGGTTCTGACTTCTGTATGTCTGTTCTGTGTGTCTGTGTGTCCGTTTATATAATGTGCTGCCTCACTGGCGAAATAAAGATATAATTTATAGAGACAGAAAACATGAGGAGCGAAAATATGATCCTCACAAAATAAGATCGCCATGAGCTGAAGACAAGCTTAGGCCTAGGCCTATGTAGGTTGTCGTCCGTAGAAGATAGACGGTTAGCAGTGTAGGGCCTACAAATGACAGTATTCTATAGCAAAATGCCGGTCAGTGGCGCGCACACAGCGCAGAGACGCCGTCGCACACAACAGTTACAGTGTTATTGTGATCTCGTGATCTCACCGTACGTTATCCGCGTCACTCGTGAACATTTTCGAAACAGTAGAATTAGAACGTATACTCGTCGACTGCTACTGTTAGACTTCGTTTCATCATCAACATGACATCGTAGGCTAACTGGCAGGTTGGCCCTAACAGCCTATGATGACGTCTTAGTAGAAAAGATAAAACCTTCATTAGGCTTATCATAAATTGTAGACTCCTGATCATATTTATAGCTCTTAGCCGTAAAGGAAATGCAGTCTTTTATAACAGGTTGAACCTTGTGGTTTTTTCGGCTCTTCGTAAAATAAACTGAAATGAAGTAGGTCAAATGTGGCCTATATTCAGTCGGGCTAATGTTAGGATATTTTACACGTCAACGTAAAAACGTGCCAGTTTATTTTAACCATAATTCCCACATTTTTGGTGGATTTATACAGTATTTGTACCAATGGAAACAGACCAGACTATACTCTACAATATCGTTATTTAACGGCTTGATTACATCATATTTGCGACACACTGCAATGTACTTCATCGAGTTACTTCGTACGTAATAATAGGCCTAATAATAATAAATAATAGGCTACAACGAAATGAGATAACTTATGCTGTGTTCTGAAGATAACATGTTGATCAAAATCTGCGGAAATCTAAAATATATTCTGCCCGCGGACTTGTCATGAAATTCCCTAACAAAAATTGAAAAGACAGACATTGAACGGCATTGGGCAATTTTTATAAGCTTTTGATGTCAAATTTTCTCAGGATTTCACATTAAAATCGGTTAATTTATGACAGTTATTCAAAAAATAAAAAGTGGACAGATTTTGGGAGCATAACTTACATCATATTTTTAAACAATTGTTCAAAGAATTTTGACGAATGGCTGCAGCGCATGTCGTGCCATTATTGAGGACTGAATGATCACTTTTGCTGCGTACACCGCAGCAGAGACTCCCAATGCTTTTCAGTGGGCCGGACAACCCCAAAAATGCCCCTTCAGTGGGGAGATCTCGACCCCATCTAATACATGGTTCCTTAGGCCCATGCGAGTCACCCCTAAACCGCATCTCAGCCGTTTTGCAGGATTCACTAACGTGACCAACAGACACACACAGAGAGAGAGAGAGAGAGAGAGAGAGAGAGAGAGAACCACAAACAGAAAAAATAACAACAAAGAACTAAAGACGAAAACAGATTAACATAAAAGATCCGGTGTGAGTCCTTATAAGTCCGTGAAGTGACGCAGTCGTGATGGGGAAGAGAGTCTAAACTGGGAAGGATTTGCGTAAGAGATGGAAACTAAGCCAGGAGTGAAACAGTGAGGGCGTGCTAAACGTTTCAACTTCTAGGGGCGCCGTCCCAGATCGCCGTTTTCTAGGCGGGGAGTTTCGTGTCCCTAACCTTTCACCAATGACTCCGCCTCAACCCCGCTCAGGACTTGTCCATGTGCAGACTTTCTAATCCGCTTTTTCCTGTCAAGATCTGGATCCGCCCGTCCTCTGTCGTGTGAAGTATATACTGAGAGCTGTTACAATTTGCTGTAGACGACAGAAATGAGCGCGACTTGCGTGGACAGATAATGGCGGTCAACGAGCCGGTTATCCAAGCTACCGACGGTGGAATTTTCTGCCTGCGAACGACAGTCACCGGTTACTACAAGTGCTACAGGCAAGTCATATTCGTCGTCGTCGTCGTCGTAGGAACGAGAGCCGTATTGTATAGTGTCACTCTTCCATGGCCACGGATGTTGCTTGACACCGTGGGTTAACTGGAATGGTGGTGGTATCATGCAGGAATTGGTCGACCCAGCGGGACCATGGCTGGCCTGGACCACGTCTCCATTCACGACCCAGCGATCGACCGGATGAAAGTCTAACTTGGCATCGTAGGGCGTCATGAGCGGGAACTCCATTAGTGAGGCGAGTAGTGTGTCCAAATACTGACAGACGGCGCCGGAGGGGACAACGAGGCTCATGATCGAAGGCATTACGACCATTCACAGTCGCCCGATTTCTCCGACGTTTATTTACCCAGCAGTTTCCCACCGTTTTCACGCCGCGAACCCCACGTCATGTCCTAATTAGATAAGACACACCACGGACACCTGTCACTTGTTTGTCAGTACTCAGATATTGCACTGCTAGTTTTTACTACACAAATCAAAAAGCATCAGACTACCAGAAGAAATGCATTTCAGATCGCCATCCACTGATTCTTCTGCATCCTTCAAATCCCAGCTAAAGACCACACACTTCCTCTGGGCTTATGGTAGCACTTAGCACAGTTCAAAGCCATCCAGCGCTTCTGATTCGATTTTCGACCTTATAGCGCTTTACAAATTTTATTGTATGTATGTATGTATGTATGTATGTATCATGCATGTATAAGGCCACTTCCTGGAATAATGGTAAACGTGAGCAGAAAGGTTGCTTGTTTGTAACAGGGCATTTTAACATATTTTCGCGGCTGGCTTGTGGACTCCCTGCCGCCGACTCCAGGGGTCCGAAAACCACAGGTTGGAAATCTGTGCATTAACCGACAGTCCCGAAACTTTCCCACACGATCTGGCTTTAGTCCAAACTTTGCCACGCCGATTTCCCGAAAATAACCCATGAAATAAATGACGGCAAAAACAAATTTTACCAGTTTTCATGCCCAGCTGCAGCACATTATGCGGCATCATACGGCAACGCGAAAGACATAGAAAATCATAAACAATGTTAACCATTGATCATAACGCTGGCCGCGTCTAGCAGTAAGCGTAATGCCGGTCCGTCCGTCCGTCTGTCTGTCTGTCCCGTCATTTTCTAACCTAATACAGCGCGCGGTGCATGCTCAACGTGACTCACTAGGGGACAGCATGCGACGCGGCCAGCGTACATTTTCATACTTGTTCCTTTATGTTACTGCCGAATTACAATACACTTTAACGAAGGCACAATATTGAGGACCATTAACTATATTTACAGCTAGTGCTGCAAATCAGAAAGTTGGTTATGATTTATGAATGTTCACCGTTATGTTAAGCCTTGTGTGTAGGGGGTTGCCACAGTTGAAACTGAAAGTGTCGTTTGTCAGCGGCTTCCTATTCATAAATAATTGTGTACAACTTTACGCCTGTTTTAATATTTTCCAAATTTGCTGTCTATAGATACGCGTAATTTGCCCACTGTGTGTTTGACACGACACGACACGCAGATGTAATGTAGGTCATACCTGTATTAAATAAATATCACACGAACTTTACGTGTCAACAATAATTTTTTGTTGCTGTCTGCAGAGAACTGAGGCCTGGTGATACGGCAGAAGCGACCCGCTAAACTGTGCACAGAGTCACCTGTCTATTTCAGCAGGATTCTTTGTAGACTTTGCTTATTTCAGTGTCGCATTGTAGGCCTGAAGTGTTGAAAAACATCTCAGTGTAGCGTGCAGAGAATGATGTAGACTACGAGTTGTTTTTGACTGTTTAGCTGTAGTACAGAATGCGAAACAACGACTTCGTTCGGCGTTTCTCGCTAACACGAATCATCCGTTAACACACTTCGCATTGTGAGTCGTTAGAAAGTAAATACAGTATACACCAAACAGTAATAATTGTTGTCAGTTTCAAATACAAAGCTTCGTGCAGTGAACGACCGAGTGACGTTATGTAACCTCGAAAGACATTGAGTCGTTCGGAATTTTGGTGCATGAAGGTTGGTGAATGGCGGCACATTTGTGGGCTGCAAAAATTCTTTGAATTGGATTATTTCCGCATGAAATCTGTTATTTGACCATTTTCAGTAATCACATCAATGGCTAATTGCATCCGACAACGACTGCGCGACAACTGTGAACTAGCATACAGGCCGCCCTCTTTAGCGGTGTTCTCAAAACTCTATTCTGGGTCCTGTGCTTTTCATTATATGCACTAATACTGTTTATTTCATGCATATTTTTGGGGAATTGCAAAAATGGATATCCCAAAAGATACAGGTATGCAACTTAGGAATGTAGGCTAAACTATATAGTACAAGAAGCTCAGCTATCGCAGAGGGACCGCGCCACGCGCTGTCAGATGAAATCTTGTAAACTGCGTCACAATTGTCGAAGAATTTTATTTTAAAAGGATGCAATAGGTGAGTGACGTTGAAGATCACTCAAGGTCATCGGAATTGACGCCACTAGATAGGCCATATATCACTTCCTATTAGTGGCATATAGTAACAACGTCTCCATCGTGTACTGTTTCTAAGATAGTACCATATGTACAGTTTGACCTTCAGAAGCCGATCAAATACGATAAGACAGTTGAAATTAAAGCCACGTGCACTTTCTTATTCACGTGTAAACATATCATAGATAATGCTTGCTACATTCCTGAGGTATGAGCGATAGTAAAGCTTTAGACATCAAACTGCACACTCGGTCACTCGAAATCACTGGTGTTGGTGATATTCGATAGGCCATATACGACTTCCTATTAGTCTTCCGTTGCAACTATGTCTCTATCTTGTACCCTTTCCGAGAAATTATCAGTTATTTCTCGAAACTTAAAGAGGTCAAGTGTCTCTGAACACATCCTGAACACATCGAGGATAATCTATAATGTATGATCTAGTGCTTGTCGATATCAGTCTACGCACGAAATTTAATTAAGGGGGTAGAAATTTTTGACCACTTTGCCATTAGAGTAACTTTATTTACCTCAAAACAATTACACGAAAATGGCAATAGGTTTTACACTTGGCTGTATAGCAATGGTAAGGAAACGCTGATCCCTGTCTATAGTTGGCATGGGCTTGAATTCGTTCGTTCGTTCATTTTCATTGGCATACTCCAAGGTGCGTAGCCTTGCTGACAACTTCACGCCAATATGCTCTGTCGGATCCATTGTGCCATGCAGAGGTGAGTCTTTAATTTTTGATTCACACCATTCTGTATCTAATAACTGCAATACGATAGCATCATTTTAACTTTATGTTTATCATATTATAGAACAGCTTGCGAAGCTTAGTAATCACAGGCTGAACGTTGATTGAACTTCTGTGGCCGCATGTAGTCCACATCAGTAAACATCCAACGAACACTGAATGAAGTCGAATAGATACATTCCTAAATTCCATACCGACTTTTAGAAGTTCAACCTATTCCCGTAATCTTATCGTGTTAATCAATTTTTGGGTTTTTCAATTTGGTTTCGTATAGGAAACTAATGTGGCTAGCAGTCAGCTGATGTGAGCGTAAAGTAATTACTCATTATTTCGTGTATCGTACGAACTTGTGCACTTAATAGGTCCAAAAGGACACGTATACAGCGATAGCATACAGTGCATTAGACCTTTTCATCTATGAAACTTCGGCGACGAGGTGTCTTGATAGCGAAGCCCGAGACTCGAAAACGTGTTGTTCCATTGGAAAGTTGCTGCTGAAGCTGCTGTCAAGTATCACACTCCAGTCGTAAGGCTGCTTCAAAGCAAATGTGACGGTAATATCACCGCCGACGAGATCTTTAAAAACAATTTCGCGTCTTCCTAACGGTCTACTGGCGACAGATCAACGTGGTGCTTCGCCGCCGTGCGGTGTTAGCAAGTGTTTAGAGAATATCACGCATACGGTGCACCGGGTTCCACGTTCGCGTATAAAGCGGCTCTTACAACTGAAAAAAAACAACGCAAAACAAATCCAAAACAAATAAAAAACAAACATAAAACAAAACAATTTTTTTGTTTTGGATTTGTTTTGCGTTGTTTTGATTCAGTTGTAAGAGCCGCTTAAGACAGACCAAAACGCACCAAAAATCTGGCCTATCTCCATTTATTTTGATACTTATAACAAGTGTCCAAAGTAATTTGGCAAGAGGCCGCATCGTTGTCTTGCTATCTTTCGCAGCAGCGAGTGCATTCCTCTGCCATACGCGCACTGAGCAGGCACATTCGCCCGCGGTAAGTACGTTACCATGGGCCGCACATCTCCCCTCAAAAGTGCCCTTTGCGTGGGGAGATTCGGACCCCTATCTAATATATGGTTCCTTGGACCCACGAGAATCAGCTCTCCAAACTGCATCTCGATCGGTTCAGCCGGTTTTCGTACAGCTCATCCGTGCGCCCCACACACAGACACACAGATATGCATACCACGCTACGTGCGACATATGTAGCAATAGGCCGCATCTATGCACTGGATGCATGCGATGCTGCCTAAAAGTTAAAAGTAAAGTCGTAAATTTATATTGCACCTTACACATGATACTCTCACATCTACGACGCTCAGGTATGGCACGTGTTAATGAAGAAATCGTAAGTTTTAATTACGGTTTACCTGTTACCTAAACGCTCAATCCACCAGTGGAATGAACCGTAGCCTACATGACTTTAATGCCCGGCTGCAGAGCGTCACCGCCCTACCCGCAAACGGTCACTCATCCCGTTATTAACGGAGCTAGACGTGGAGTAAATTTGTTGACAGGAACATCTCTGTTACCACTGGACAAAACGGCCTCCAAAATATGCCGAGTAGTCAGCATGACAGTTACGGTCACAGTATTGTGATCCGCGTGTATGTATGTCTGTTTGTCTGTTAGCTTGCGTTATCTCACAAACCACGCGTCCAAATTTCACCAAATTTTCAGCACATGCTAATAGTGATCGTGGCTAGGTCGTCCTCTGACTGCAACGCGATAAGTTGTGTACTTCCGGTTTTGCGGATGATGTCACGTTCTCACGCAATGGAGCGATTGGGCAGAATCAGAGACGATGCGTATGTTTCGTCGAGTTCGCCAGATGGCGACACCAGGGGCGAAGTCTGCCGTCTCTGACTGCATCTCGATTTTGCAGGTTCATCATCATCATCATCAAAATGCAGGATTTATAGTGGCACATAATAATGTCAATTATTGCTGGGACACTTCACATAGTCAAGTCACGTGTTGGCTACAAAAGATCGTTTGAACATGACAGTCTTGAGCTGTCGACAGAAGATGTCGAGGGACGGTGCAGTACGAAATGATGGCGGC
>Ga0209363_1001479_pt1 | contig 11331 bp, 8 predicted proteins | sample WorMetexBAHAMAS3_FD_187385 | JGI IMG/M metagenome (GOLD analysis project Ga0209363, IMG submission 187385) | Marine gutless worms symbiont microbial communities from Max Planck institute for Marine Microbiology, Germany - Inanidrilus exumae... | ecosystem: Host-associated > Annelida > Digestive... | reverse complement strand
ACTATAGGCTGGAGCGTCTGTGTCTTGCGGCAGACGCTGCCGGTTGATGACGTCGTCTTTGGCGTACGCCGACTGTCTGAACTGCCGGAGGTTGCGGCAGTGCGTCGAGCAGCGCTTGCAGAATGCGTACGTAGTCGATGCGTCGCCGAGATGCCATGAGTACGAACGCCAGCGGCACTTGTTTCAGCTGACCGTCGCGTTTGACGAACGCATGTACATAGAACAAGTTGTCGAAACAGCTCGCGCACCACTTCGAATGTGCCGTCCACGTACTGATATACATAGCATAATATCTTTGTGCTCTGTCTGGTGTGGGGTTGGTCCAGAAATTGTTGCTAGGGGGAGATCACTGGTTGCCGATATGTCACATTAAATTCACTGAATTGTGACGGACAGACGGACGGACAGATTCGTCAGCATAGCCATATAATAGGATTAGGTCCACAATAATAATTGACAAGCTATATATTACTATTAACAAGTATATTTTGTTTTGAAATGTTAAGTAACATCAGTCAATAACTGACTTCCAGCTGTATAACAATTAACAAATATATGTTTATGTTAGGCCTATACGCGGTTTTTATGCCGTAACAGGAACTTACTATACGTAGGCCTATAGGCCCTACACGTCGCTACTGACTCGTCATGTAGCGGTCCTAAGTGTGCGTAAAATGTTAATTTATAGGCAAAATACATTAATAAAGTACTGAAGAACACTGTTTGATCAGTCTTTATTCTATGACTCTTCATCGTGGTCTGGGTCTGCGGCCGCTAAATGTATAGGCTACGCCTATCGGTCTTCGAGCGAGTGCAACAGCAAAATGATTATATTTATAAGCTTCTCGTAATATATATTTACTTATTTCGTCACTGTGACACTTTGTACAGTTACTGCATACAGATTTTCACCAGGCAGGATAGACGGGAAACATATATTTCCTTCATTGGCTGTCCCTTCTGTCCCGTCATGTTTTAGACTGACCGTTGCCTTTTGTCTTCAGACAGTTCGGCACCAGTCCGAAATGACCGTGAGACAGTTCGGCACCAACAAAAAATTGGTGCCGAAGTGTCCGGACACTTCGGCACCAGTTGTTTGGTGCCGAAGTGTCTTGGTGCCGAACTGTCCTGGTGCCGAAGTGTCCTGACACCAAAAGACCTAGCCCTTTTTTCTTATATATACCCCAGAAAAAGCCCTCTTTCAATGATAAAGTATGAACTATTGACTTCTTGTCAGCAATTGGGTAAAAAAATTGGCCCTTCCACGAACCCCGCTACACGCCTCTGCGAAAAATTCCTTTCATTAATGCGATACAACCTTTTTATTGGTGTCAACGAAATGCGTGTAAAAATATTACCGTTACTGTGTCGGTTAGGGTCAGTGTTACGGTTAGGGTCAGTTTAGTTTGATTTGTTAGCAGTAACAATTTGGCGTCAAGTGTCGCCGTCTGGTGAATTACGGCCGGCCGTGTGCATAACCAAAATGCAGTCAACTTTTACACGGCCGGCCGTGTGACGGTCGAATACTTGTTAACTATACACACGGCCGGCCGTGTGCATAGCATCATTCTAATTTGCGAGGTGTAGTGCAGTCGGCGTCAGCAACACAGAAATGGTACTAATACAGAAGTAACAACCCTATTACTATATGCGGACAAAAAACGCCAGATACCAAGCAGAACTGGTCTCCATGATGTTCTGTTTCCATTACGTCTTTATACCTATATACCTTGAATTTTAAGACAAGTGCATGTTGCAATAATTAGGACCACTTCGAAAACACAAATGGCTGCACAATTGCGGTTATATGCTGCTAGCGACAAATCGCTCCAGTCTTGCCGAACCTCCGTCGTCATGAACAGACTTAACAGGCCATTGTGCATACAAAGGCTACTGCCAACGGACGCCGGCTTACAGTACGTAACTACCGGTGATTTGTGAAGTACGCCGCTTAATGTTCTTATTAATAACCTGCGCCCATATTATTCAGTGTTTGTGCGACTGCAATGTAAACAAATATTATATTGCACATTAGATTTTGTGAATGAGGTTCTGCAAGTTTCAGCCATCCTGGGTCAAATGGGAAAGTGTGATGCCTTTTTGACTATTAACATGTTTGACACCAACTGCAAATATCTAGACTTATTAGTTCAAACAATTGCCTCACATCACATTAAGCATTAATATAAGTCAAAAGGTTTTGACAAAAAAACAGTTGTTAAGGCACTTTTCAATACAATGTATTTTATATTATTATAATGTAGAGAAAATGAGTTGTTTAAGGAAAGTGAATGGAGTAAGTTTTAGTTGCTTGACTGAACCAGAATCAGCAGTACCACTAAAATATTTCAGTGGTTCATACTTTATGCCTTCGCCAGTTGATAATGTTGGCATTGGCATTATGTTTTCATGCTGCCCATCTGCCATGTGTATCCGTTTGTTCGTCCGGAGAGATCTTGTTACTGCAGTATCTTATGAATGGCTTGAACAATCTTGATGAAACTTACAGGGAATATTCACTAGCCCCTAATGATGACCTGATTAGATTCTGGAGGTCACAGCAGGACGTCAAGATGGCAAAGGTGTCTGCGTTGATTCTGGTAGTTTTAATTTGTAACATGATTATTATTAAAAACCTTGTTAAACCTTTCTGGCAGTTTTGTTAAAATTGCTGTTAAATGCAAAGAAATCATTGCTGTGAGGTTTGAGTAAGGAGATTTGCAGTGATGTATGTTACCTGCTGTGTGGTGGTTGCAGACAATGGGTTGTACAATGACCACACACAATGGTCTGCCGATGCAGCGTGAAGAGCTGTCAGCAACGCGCATCTTCAAGGTTACTAACGTTGACAATAATGGCGAAGATCGCAATCCTGGCTACATTGAGATCACAACTGATAGCCTCGTGTTACATCAGCGAGGCAAAGAATCCGTGGCTTGGCCTCTTCATGGACTTCGCCGATACGGTTTCGATGCAGACTTGTTTTCATTTGAAAGTGGTCGGCGATGTCCCACTGGTCCTGGTATTTATGCATTCCGCTGTCGCCGTGCAGAAGCACTGTTTAACTTGCTGCAGAGTTCTATTGCTGTTGCTGGGCAGTCAAATGCAGCAGCCGCAGCTCATCGGACTGCTGGTAGCCTGGTGGAGTCTGCACGACATCGCAGTGCAATGCATACTGCTTCTGCAGTGCAGTCTCCCAACCACCTGATGTTTTTGCAGCCAGTTGCAGTGGTGAGGCCACTTCGTCCACAGATGACACTGAGCCAGTACAGGAATATACCAGTCAATGGCCATGCCATAAGACATCCGGAGCATGTCGAGCGACAGTCACTTGCTCAGCTGCCCGACATCCTGGCTATGTATCAGCAGCGACCTGACCCAGCTGTCCACTACGCCGAGCTTGATCTTGATCGACATGTGGATGATGAGGAATCTGTTGATGAGGACGATGTCGAAGTCTTTGTGGCTGATGAACAGATGTCAAGGGGAAACCAAACCAACCAACAATTGTACATCAACGTGCCCTCTTCTAATCAGCCAGCTGTCAGCAACACAATGCGACATGGATATGCCAATCTTGACCTGATTGCTGATTCAGCTGCTGCTGCTGAAGCTGGCACAAATGCTGGTTTAACTAAGATGAACTATGTCCAGCTTGATCTCTCAACTGAGACACTTGATGCCACCGATGAAGGTAGTCCTACTTTCACGTCACAGTCAGCTGCAAGGACATTGTCATTGACTCAGAACACAGACGTTGCTCGCGGTACTGGCGACAGTTACACCACCATTGACTTTGATAAAACTCGTGCCCTAAATACAATCTCTGTAGATGCTGACGAAGGTGTCAGACGTACACGCCATAATAGTAACATTGTCTAGACTGTTCTCTGGTAGCTGGTGCTGGTGCGTTTTGTTGTGATCACGCGCATGTCATGATGTGCTTTAATGAGCACTAGTAATGGTCAGCAAATGTAATGTAGTAATGTAATATGTCAGTGTTTTGGAAAGCATTTTTACTTGCTTGAAGCTAGCTCTGCGTGGGTAATAGCCATCATTGTGTGTGTGTGTGTGTGTCACATGTCAGTATTGTATCAAAACGGCTAAACATAGGATCACACAAACAACACCACGTGATAGGCCAGGGACTCTAGTTTTCTGACGCCAAAATTCGTTGGTGGACGACCCCTCTTCCCCCTGAAATTAACGCTCAAAGTGACCCACCCACCTTTCTAACAGCACAGTTTCGACCAATATTTGCTCATAGCGCCTTAACCGTGAGAGATGGCGAAAAAAGTCCAATTAGCACAAATAGGAAGTCGACCACACGCTTTCCAACGAGCCATAGATGAACCGTGTATGTTACCCCTAAGTCCCCCAAAGGGTGCCAAAAACGCGATTTAGCTATTTTTTCCAGTAAATTTCAATTTTTGTCGAATAAAGTCTGCTACAATGTTTCTTTGTGTGAAAACTTCCAGCAGCACAGTTGTAGCTACATCATTCCTCTAGCTAACGGTCCATAGACGGATTGTGGGCGACGTCCCCATCTACCTAAAATTTGCGCTGAAGGTGACCCACCCCTGTTGGAAAACGCCAATTTCGACAGATTTCGCTTAATAGTGCCGCAGTCATGAGAGCTATTGAGAAAAATTCAATTAGCACCAATAAGAAGTTGACTACGCGCTTTCCAGCGAGCCATAGATGAACTGTGTATGTTACCTCTAAATCCCCCAAAGGGTGGCTCGAAGAAAATTTTTACATTTCGCGTTGCCCTTCATTTCTTCGTTGCAGGTAATCGTAGACATTTCAAACTTAATATGTGGGTTGAGCATAGCAAGTCCCAGCGTACAGATGACAAAATGTCCCTGAAATGGGCATGGCCAGGTCTCGTAACCCATTTTAAACATTTAGTCCCCTTAAGATATCTCTGGAATGGTAATAGTTCAAATTTGACTTCAAATTTGGTGTAAGTGTTGATCATAGCAAGTCCCAGCCTACGGACGACAAACTGTCCCTTATTGGGGCGTGGTCAGGTCATGTGACCCATTACAAAATTTTGGGGCTGCAATCATATCACTGGAACGGCTGAACCTAAAGTCGTCAAATTTTGTACACGAGTAGGTAGTATCAATTCTATGTAACAGGATAACATATCACCAACAAAAGGGCGTGGTTATGGTCATGTGACTGTTTTAAAATTTGCCGTTTGTCGTGATGCAGCGCAACGCGTGGGTGTTGTGCGGGTTTGTCAGCGACAGCTGAGCTACTTGTAAATGTCAGTACTAGCTTTCCTTTGTGGTTTAACTTTAGGTTAGTTGGTAATGTGTCTTAGTAGTTAACCTAGCTAAGCTTGGCCTTTAATATGGCCTTTAGTATCTGACATCCTTTTCCTAGAAAAATATTTAATACTTTAAAAGTACTTTTTATTTCAAATACTTCAGCATTGAGAGGTTGAATTACCTATTTATTTAATAATGTTCTTGATATACTTTTAAGGTACGGTATTTTTTGCTTATACTCAAAATACTTTTCAAAATTATTTTGCCCATCAACATAGTATAAGAGAGGTATTGGCGTCCGAAAACATACCATTATCCAGAAGACGGTGGATCAGGAAACCATGAGGCCAGGAGGAGTTAGTGCTTTGAGTTGCCTCCAGTGAACTGACACCTTTTCAGTTTTCCTTAGAAGTTCTTTGGGGATCAAGTCCAACCCGAAGTTAAACTACACTGAGTTAGCAAGAAAAATAATAATAATAACAGTGTAAGTATAATATGTATTTTGTGTTTTGTTGTCTTGACCTTTTTAATGGCACAGTAGTGTTTGAATGGAGTTATACTTTAGTAGTATGTACCTTTGCCTTGTTTTATACTTGTAATATTTATATACTGATGAAAGTTGAATGTGAGGTAAAGTTAAATAGAACTGAAATGAGCATGATCATATGGATATCTGGGTTTATGCTGAAGGAAAAGCAAGAAAATGCAAAGCTCGGAGAACTTGGGATTGGAAGTAGTTTGCTGATGAAGAAGCCTAGATTCAGATGGTTTGGACGTGTGGAGTGTAAAGATGACAACGATTGGATCAGTCACTGTATAGTGAGGGAGGCAGGTTGATCTTGACACAGGGGATCAGTCAGTCAGCACACAACAAAAATTACGTGGCTGGCCTAAACAAACAAAGTGTCCAAAGTAAATTGGCAAAAAGCCGTATCGCTGACTTGTCGCCTCTTGTGGCTGCAAATGGATTTGTCTGTTCTTGACCGTCGTCTAATACATGGCTCCTTGGACATGTAAGTAAGTAAGTAAGAATATTTATATAGCACAGAAAATCATGTGTGATTTCTCAAATCCCAAATAAATGATTTTTAAGATATCGCCTAAACTGTCCAAAGCTAGAGATCTGGTGCAGACTTATCGGCAAACTGTTCCACAAACGAGGCCCTGCAACAGCAAAGCTTCTATCACCAACTGTTGTGGGTTCGTGGAAATGTTAGTGTCCTGTCAGTAGATGAGCGCAGAGGGCGACGACGTGGCAGACTGAATGATGTTATAGAATATAGGGCATATAAAAAGTTTTAGACTGATCCAAGTGGATGAGCTTGTGGATTTGTAGTATGTATATGTATTTGTGCCTCTGGAGTCTTTGATATACTGTCGCTATACAAGCTAGATTATTATTATTATTGTTATTACTACTGACATTGATGCTAAAGATGTTTGAAAGAATTTAGAATTCACGCCAACGCCTCTCCACAGCAGTCACTGTGAATTGGTGTACACAGTCTTAAGTAGCGTTCTCAGTGACGTTCAAACATCTAGCGATGCTAGATTCTCGAGTCCGTCCCTGCTTTGGCGTTTGCACGCATGCGAACGCATCAGTGATAATGCTGCTTTGTAGCTGATGTTATTAGTGGCTTCATCAATATAATCCGTTTGCATTATTGACAACAGCTGTCCAACTGTTCTGTGCCATGAAAGCTGAAAAATGGTAGTACAAGTTTTGAGTAAGGTTATGGGGTAGTGGCCTTTAATTGTGAGGATGCCGACCCCTTTCTAGCGTAGTGTATCCTCAGATGATTGTGGCTCCATTCCAATAAAGCAGTTTAATCCACTAATCAGTCTGAGCACACTTCAAAAATTTGAAAGTTTCACCCATCCCTGACGGTTCAGCTCTGCTATGGGAAGAACTTGAATTGAAAGATGTTGCTGAACTTCTAGTTTTGGGGACTCACCCCCCCCCCTCTGTAACATTTAATTTTAACCAGGCTAAAGTTTCATCTCATCCCTGCATCTCTGGTTACAGTTCTGCCATGTAACCAACGAGTAAACCGTAGCAATGTAGACTCTTTGCAGTCTTTAAATTTGGAGTACCTCCTGTTGTCACGTTTTCACTTTTTTAGGTCGACTCTTCGACAGAGTCGACCTAATAAAGCTGGTCTCAGATGTCCGTCCGTCCGTCCACAAAAAGTTTATTTGATTTAAATGAAATTTGGCATGTAGGTAGAGGTTGATGAGTGATGACGATGGTATGCAGTATGACCCGATCCAAGGTCAAGGTCACGAGCCCTTCAAAGTTGGAAATCCGGCGGTTTTCAAAAGCTATCTCCTCCGCCATTTACTATGGGAGCTGGCAACTGACCACAGATTCTGAAACTAGGCCACAATATCTAAATTTGTTCGGATCGGATGTTTGATATTCGGCCTAGTTTTTGTGTCACGTGACTTTGAAGTTGGCACAAACGTCAGTTGCTAAGAGTCGACCGTCAGTCCCCATACGGGGCTAATTTTTAGACTTTCATCTTTGTATGATCCTTTGTTTGTCGATGCCTTCCAATTATTGATGTCATTGTCTGTTCAGATATTCATCATGGTTGTTGCATTTTGTGATGCACATTGCACAGACCTTGCAGGTTTCTGGTATTCTCTAGCTGGAAATTGTTGTTTGTATCACTAATAAATAAACGTGTAGACTCAGGCTGTGCTGGCACAGCGGAAATAATGGTGTAATTGCATATACTTCACACACTCTAGTGCATTATTTACGTTGTTGTGTGGTCATATTTTTGTTGTGTCTGTAGTCGTTTTGTTGGCAGATATGCGAGTTATTGATGGATGTACAGTTCAAAGTGTTGTCTTCATTTGTCATGTTGACATTACTGCTACACTTGCTGATTGTGTGAAGAACAGACTAGCAACTTATTAGCAAGTCTAGAAACTTCAAGTCTAATCGTGATTGTATAGTTTGCAATAACGATGGTTTAAGTACAGCATGTAAATACTACACCATGTTCAGAAAAAAGTTGCCACTAACTGCCAAATGCTGACAAATTTTCAAAATTCTTTCACCGACAGACTTTCCCATTTGTAGTAAAGCGATAATATATCCCACCACCCTCAAATGCGTCGCGACACTACCTTGTGCTCAAAAATTATCATGCTCCAGATATGGGTGGAGCGAACTGCCATGCAAAACTCTGCAATTTGAAACAGTCGCTGAAAAATATTCATCTAGTTTTATTAGCACAATTCTGTTAACTGATGAAAAGATATTTACAGTGGTCACATCATAAAACTCAAAGAATCACCAACTGAACGCAACTGCAGCAACCAAGAAAATAGATATCATGACAAAACGTTTTTGCACACGATCAGCGTTCACTTCAGACAATCGTCACTGATGGCATCAGTCGGCGAGTCACAGTGGTCGAGGAAACACGAGTTTGATACTTGTCGATCACGTAGTCAAGGTTATCGAGGACTGTTATCGTAACGTGATGCTGTTATAACGGTTACGGTACTGCCTGCCATGCGTTAGATCTCCGCAGGGTAGTGCCCGGCGCACATGGCGTTTGAGACAGTCAACTTTCATACCGATAACTTCGCCAGATATTGGCTGATTTCAAAAATTCTTTCCAGGCAGACTCAGCAGTAAGCTTGTAACAAAGTATTAGTAAATGATCCGACCATTCGTAAATCACGTTGCTACAAACAACACTACGGTTCACCACCTTGTTATTTATTATTAATCACCGTAAACGTTTCAGGTTATTGCTGTTTTTCTGACATTAATATTTCACAAGGTAATGTAGCGACGCGTTTGAGGGATGGTGGGATATTTTATTATCGATTTACTACAAATTGCTAAGTTTGTCGGTGAAAGAATTTTGAAAATCAGTTAGTATTTGGCACAGTTAGAGGCAAAAAATATAGTGGCACCTTTTTCTGAATTCCGACACGGTGTAGATTGTTGGCAATTAACTAAATTCACAACGTGTTGGTCACGCGACGTTGTGCAGTTTTGAGTTTGACCATGGCAAATTTTCAACTCCAAACAAGATCCAGTCGGTCTTTGCTTCCGGTGCTGCCATGCGGCAAACTGATTCTGGCCCTTGTGCTGCATTATGTGAAAACATGACGTTATCCACAATACGGAAGTACATAATCTATTGCATTGCCGTCAGAGGAGGACCGAGCCATGGCACAGGTAACATGTACAGAAAATTTGATGAAATTTGGACATGTAGTTTCTTCGATGCGGACAGACATCTGGTACGCAGATTCGATACTGATACTTCGCACCCCGACGAGGAGACTCCACCGTTCAGCAAGCACTTGGCTGCTGTACCAACTAGTCTGGGTGCTATCTGGCAAATACGATTACGCAAAAGTGACTTCAAGTGTCAGAATGTGTGCAGGTAGGGCACTGATTATTGTTCATGACACTGGCTGTTTCGGTGACTCATAAATTCCAGGCGGACTGTTAGTAAACGTTTTATGTAACTCCTATAAGACGCAATTGTTTTACTGACTTGTGATTTAGACTGCTTGGAATTACGTCATCGTGATGAATGTTGTCATTAATCATTGGTGCAGGTCCACGTGGCCGTTTCCTATGTGGCCGTTTCTCACGTGGCCGCTTTCCACGTTCCCCTCATCTCCCTTCCTTTCCTGCCCTTACAAGTAGGAACTGATAGGCTACCAGAATGAGATTGACGAAGAGCTATAGGGAGTTGATTCCACAGACACGGTGAAGCATACCGAAAGGGCCTAATTTTGAGACCAGTAATTTTAAGTAATTTTAAAACCGCCAAATTTGACCGTATTTTCGAGTTAACGAACGTCGGTCTTTGGTCGGCGAACTTTCCCTGTCCTGCCGCCCCTGCGAGAGACGTGTAGCTGACGGGTGACCACTTATATGTAGGCAAAGTCCGATATAGGTCAACCAACCAGGCCAACTCAGCCTTTCATCCCTTCGGGATCGACAGATGAGTAGTAAGCTGCAATCGGATGTTTCCTACCTCAGTTAGGGGTGGCGCTATCTGGTGAACGCTTATGAAGGAAACGCAAACAGGTATTTGCAGGTAAAACTCAGTGTGATCCATGCCTGAGCTCTTTGAGATACAGTACATATGGCGGCGTTAATTGGCGCTATATAAATACGTTTTATTTCCTTTCCTTTACTACATAGGTAGATGCCGATTATTGTGATCGAACAAGTAGCGTGGTCTGTCAGTCTGTCTGTCGGTCAGTCACCTAAGTGAGCCCTGCAGAAAATTTGGAAGCGATCGAGATACCGTTTGCGTTCATGACTCGGTTGGGCCCATGGAAACACCTGTTGCATATAGCAGGGGTGCAACCACGGCTGAAAAGTTGGAGGAGACCAAGGTTTGCATTCCAACACCGGGGCGCTTGTGCCCCGCCGGGTGCGGGGCGCAAGCGCCCCGGTGTTGGAATGCAAACGGACTGTGGATGGGTGCGGGAGGGGATTGCCCCCTCCCGCTGTGTGGGTCAGGGGTATCACCCCCGGAAATTTTGTGAAAACTTGTATAGGCCTACTAATACTAAATCCTGCATTTTGGATGACTTCTACGCTCATTAGTGGGCTCTCTAGGACTTGTATATCCGAGCAGACAAGAAGCATGTCAAGGGCTAAATTAGGTCCATAATTTCAACTTTTCTGCCATGGTTGCGCCCTGGTTGTTAGAATCAAAATAGCCAATCAAATGGAAATTATGAAACAATATTTGCTGTGAAATTTCTTGCTATTTGAAAACTACGGCCAAGAAGTTGGGGTACAACATATTTTTGCTTCCCCCAACCTAAAAGTCGGGGGACCAGTCTCCCTCGGTCCCTACGGTTGTTGCGCCTATTCGAGGCGAATACTGTATTGTGTATATTCAACACAGTACAGTCATCTAGTTCTTGTATAACTTTAACAGACAACTAAAAATTCAACATACGAGCAGGAACGTCAACACTGTTTCCAGATTGCTAACTAAATTCGCTGCTAAAGATGCTTAGCTGTGGTCGTTTTTTGGTAATCATAATC
>Ga0209363_1001478_pt1 | contig 11335 bp, 3 predicted proteins | sample WorMetexBAHAMAS3_FD_187385 | JGI IMG/M metagenome (GOLD analysis project Ga0209363, IMG submission 187385) | Marine gutless worms symbiont microbial communities from Max Planck institute for Marine Microbiology, Germany - Inanidrilus exumae... | ecosystem: Host-associated > Annelida > Digestive... | reverse complement strand
GTGTATAATAAAACAACTTCGGATAACTTAATATTTTTGATTCACAAAGAACTTTCATTCGATTTGTGCAAATGTAAGCACATTAAAACCAAATTTTATATAGTTTATGGACAGGAATAAATTTGTGAGCGTCCGTTAGTGTAAGAAGTAAGTGACTGATTAAATCAGAAAATTTAATTTTGCAGTTTTAGACGAGTGATTTAGCTTGTAACACCCGTGTTTTAAACTGCTAAGTTTTAAATTTATTTTAAATATTAACCATTAGATATTAACAATTAGCTGCAGTGTGGCATTTGGACTCGACGCATTTTGTGTGGCGCACACATATTTTTTGAAATTAATTACGGTTACTCTTAGTCATATTCAGTTACTACTAAATTATTTAGCAATATACAGTTTTCTAAAGAGTAGCAGAGATTCGTCATTGATGTAAGCAAAGACTTTCCAACGGGTGATAATGTCCGTTATATCTGGATCTCAACTCGAGATAAAAATACAGCTAGGAACACAAAGACAGGTGCTACGCTAACCAATTGACAAGAACGGGCAGATGTTGCTCACCTTTATGAATCTTGCTCTATTTCAAAGCACCACCGACGAATCCACTCTGTAAGCCTAAGCCTAACGGTGAAGTGCGCGTGGCGTTGTGGATGCGAAATGTCAGCGTGTACACAATGAACGGCGAGCTCTTGTATGTAGCTGTTATACAATGTCACACGCAAAGCGTCAAATGTCGTCCACTAACGACGTTATTATATTAGTGAGCTCACGCGTCATCATCATCATCATCATCATCATCATCATCATTAGTATTATGACGATAATGAGACGCTTTACGTAGGCTAAAACGCAGGAGTGGAAAATGAAGGAACGGATATGTCATACCGAACGAAAGTTGTGGTGCCTAGCTTCATTTCCGAAGATATGATTAGAGCAAATTTTTTTTTAAAAACGAGTCACGTGACCCTAACTACGCCCCTTTAAGGGTGATTTGTCCGTCATATGCTGGGACTTGATATAGCCTATCGGAGTACAAAATTTGATCACTCTAGCTTCAGCCGTTCCAGAGATGTGGTTGGTGTCCACCAAAATTTAAAATGTTTACGTGACCGTTTCATTTCATGGATATTTTGTCATCCTTTGTCTAGGACTTGCTACTGTCAACCTACCTACCAAATTTGAAGTCTCTATCTCCGCCCACTACGAAGATGTGAAAAGGGATTCAAAGTGTGTAAAATGGAGTGGTTTGGGTAGTTAGGAGTCACCCAAGGTCATTGAAAATAGCGCCATTCGATAGAGCGCATGCGAGTTCCTATAAGCCTTCCAAAGTAACTGTCTTTATCTTGCACTAAGGTATAGCGAGATATTTGGTCAAAATCGCCGATTTGAACCTATCCCACCTCTATTTAATGCCCCCGTGGGGGTTATCCCGTTGCAATTTCTCCGAGAGTCCGTGGATTGTATTGCGTTGTTTTTGTGATCCTAGGTTTAGCCATCTTTGTAGAACTCTGACTTGTGACAGACAGACAGACAGACACATGATGACAGCATACACCGCGCTATAGCTTAGCGTCACGCAGTAAAAATGCTCATACATCAAAAGAGGATGTACATATAATGTATAAATGTGCAACAGTACGATGGTGCTAGAGTGAAACTTATTTTGTTTGCTCAAAAAATCAACAATCGACACACCTGCATGTCAAACAAACTGCAGTTTGTAGGACAGCGAGGCCGTGTAAAGTAGAACTTACAGCTGCCCTTGAAGTCAAGTGCATGTGAAAATGAAATAATGATGACAATGCACAAGTGATATAAATAGATATTAAAGCAGATGATCAATACCAAGAAAGAATCTTAAACAGGCGATCGAGTATTTTAGCCGTGACAACATATCAGAGTTGTTAAGAGATTGGTTCTCATGTGTTTTACACTGATTTATACTCAGCGCGGCCAGCAAGGCGGTGACGTCACGCGAACAAGTCTGACGATGATGCATAATGATATTATAATTGTGCTAATAATTTTTAATTACATTCAGGATCACACAGGCTACACACGCACGAAGCAGAAAATTTGATAATGGCAAAAGACGAAAAGCTCGTTTCGCACGGAATATTTTGTCACACGTAGGCCTACCTGTCTGTTAAAATTAAACATAGGCCTAAACGTGTTATATTGTTACAGTTTACATTATTTTCACCGCATGCTAAATATTACCCTTCATATCGCATCGTATCCTATATCTAACGCAAGCCACGCCGTGAAACAACATTGGGCAAATTGTTCACATTTATGTGCCTCTGTCACCAAGCAGTATAACTTGGTACCGGCCAAGGGTCGGTGATGCTTTGCGGCTGGGAAGGTAACCGCGGGCTTAGCGGAAAGTAATGGCAGCCTATACCGCCGGGTGGATAACTTATAGTCACCTGCGGGCGGACTGCCTGTACACCGGGATCAGCTCCGGGCCCAACGCTCTGTAACGAGTATGAGTAGCCTTTACCTTTACCTTTACCTTACTGTCAGGCGTACAATACAAAACTAATTTCGACACGCCTGCTAGTGGTCTGCATCTCAATGAGTCATTTTATGGCAGGCGATATTAAACATTTCTCCTGCGCCACTCATAACACTGTCTCTTAACATTCGCCAACACGTCATCGATCCGCCGCCACTTTCCCGCCATTACGTCGCACCTACATTCGTCGGCGATGACGTCACAAGGCGGTACTGACATAGCACCTGGTTGCCATTGACAACCACGTCCACGTTGACGCCGCCGCCAATGAACCGGTGTTGATGGCTGAGTGGTGTTCGAGTTGTCATTCCGTCGACAGCTGGAACAATTCGACAGAAATCCGGCATCGGCGTACCGTTGTCGAAGCTAACCGGAAGAGGAAATCTGCTGCCGGAAGTCGCGAGGTCCTCGCAGGCAGGCAGACTCCATCTCGTCTCGATGACGTCACCACGCATGCTCACTGCAATTATATATAACTATAACGTGTCAGCATCGGCACAGCCGTGCACAGCGCAATACTGCTATAGCAATTCCTTTCTTCGGTCTGTCCGTCTGTCACACTAGTATTGTAATACAAGAGGTTCAGCTATCGCCGAGAGACCGCGCGACGCTCTGTGTCAGTTGACATGTTGTTGACTGTAGTACCAATAACACAAACTGATCGTGTTAGTGTGGCCTCTAGCAATGTGCGGCTGTGAAAGCTGGACACTCAGAAAGAATGAAGAAACACGTCTGGACGCCTTTGAGATGAAAGGGCTGAGAAAGATTTTGCGGGTTTCGTGGACAGCAATGAAAACAAATGAGTGGGTTCTTAACAAAGCTGGAGTAAAGAGGAACTGTTATACACTGTCAAAGCAAGACTTTTCGATTGGTAAAAAGCGCAATTTCTACCTACCTCACATGCTTTTGGCGACCTCGTTGGGGGTGATCCCTTAGGAATTTTGCCGAGATCTTTGGCAACAGAAAACTGGAGTGCCTGAGCTATTATGCAGCGTTGTTTGCGTGATCCTATGTTCAGCCATATTGGTAAAACACCGAATTGTGACGGACGGACAGACGGACACAGCTAGGGCCACATTGCATTGTGGGATGTGTATGTTGTCAAGCGGTCGGCTGTGCCCCGGTTCACGCACCTGTCAACGGCTGGTCACGTGTCACCGGTCAACGCGCTGTCGTTCACTGTAACTCGTCCAGTGAGGCGTGGTTCCTGACATGTCGTGGTAGTTCGTGGGTCGGCCACGTCGGCAACTGTACTGGATCAACAGTCGCCGGATACCACACAGGTCTGTTCTGCACGCGGTGCATGACGGGATTCCAGCCGGGATGTCCCCTCACTCCGCTGACATGCGGGAATACCGCGGAAAAGTATTTAGTACTGGCCCGCCTACACATAGCGTAGGAGGACCAGACTAGTGATGATGTCTGTCGTCTGTCGTCGTCTGTCGACGTCGTCTGTAACACTCATCGAGCTATAATTATTGGACTGGAGGCGGCGATTACGTCATGCCGCCTCCAGTCTAATTATAGATCCATGATAACACCATGGCGGGCCAGTAGAGTTTCATCCAGTTAGGGCAACACCTTGTTTGACTTTTTGGTGTACATCAAGCACCAAAAGTGAACCCAGCGACAAATTCTGTAAAATGCAAAAACTTCCAGTGGTGTTACTGGTATAGGCCGTATTATATTATCAGTTTCTCTGCTTGGGCCAATGCAGAGTTCCAGCTTACATACGCAATGCATTATTTCATTAGTCCGCATCGCATACACGCAGTGCAAAAGATGCGGCCTATTGCTACATAGGTCGCACGTAGCGTGATCTGCCTTCTCTTTGTGTCTGTGTGTCTGTATGTTGTACACAAATGATCGATGATGATTGTAGAGTTGGATGACGGGTGGTCCGCTCTCAGCAACGTGCGACGTTTTCCTGTCGGTGAGTTGAGACCACCCACGTGGCACGTTTACAGTCACACACAGCACACAACGCGTGACCGACGCTAGAAATAGTCAACATCAAATAATATCTACTGCACTAACGTGTGAAATATCTGACATATTTTAACGCGTTTTTTGAGTCACCGTGTATGTGTTTCATACTTTACAATGCTGCAGACGCTGTCGGTTGTGGTAGTCTAATATTGTCTGTGTGTGTGTGTGTGTGTTATGTGCAGGTGTGTTGCTCGTCGTGGCGCTAGGTGTCGCTATCGGCGTCGTTGTCGGTGTACTACTGCTCGTCTCTGTCTTAACCTGCATGAGACGGTATGTCACTCATCACCAGTCGCCACTGATTCTTAACAGCTTCTAGTGTTTAATAACTGTTTAAAAAACTGCAGTTTACACACACTTTTAACGGCGACAGATGGAAAACCGCAAAAATCAAAAAGTTAACCACACTAACATAGCCTGAATGTCAATGTTAGTGTGGTTAACATTGGCTTTTTATGATTTTTTTCGGTGTTCGATCCGTCGCGTTAACAATGTGTAAAAACTGCAGTTTTTAATTGCCATTTCCCATTGACAAAGCCAGTGGCCGATAACACAGGGCTGGCGCTACCGCGCAGCTCGTGAAAACGCCATCTTCCGATGAAGACGCAGACTCGATGTCGCACCGTCAATGATTATGTAGAGGTATATTGCGAAAGCCGCGCGGGAGACGGTAGAGCCAGTGAAAACTTCACATATAAACAGAGCGGACTCGTGTCTCAATAAATAAGTTTTGAGGACTTATCGTGTCAAGTTTGCTGAGCGTCGGTTATGCGTAAACAAACGTCGGCAAAAATCCTATTCCCGCTACTGCCGCAGGCATGGGTAGAAAAACATCGCAGAACAGCTATACATAGTGTTAACGGCGACATATCAAAACCGCAAAATAATAAAACTCAGTTACTTGCCCTCTTAATGGGCCCTGCAGTATTGCTTTGCTCGCTGGTGTCTGTCGGCATCTGTCGTCGGCTGTAACGCAGCGCATATGCAACGTAACTCACCACGGGGCAGCACGCGGCGGGCCAGTCGTGTTACGTCCCGTTAGGGCGACACCTTGTGTTAGAGGCACTTTAAGGACAACAGACACAACACAACACGTTTGTCGAATAAAGCTCAGGCGACATCATATCGGACAAGAGCTTATTAGAAGATGAGATAGCGAACGTGAACGTTTTACGACGACATCGTACATGTAGAGGCCAGAGCCTACGCCCGTTAAACTGAGTTCCTAATTTCTACTATAACTAAGCGTCAGTGGTAACCTATGCAGTGCACCCAATCACCTATGCACCTTCGCCCATCAAACCGAGTTACTAGAGTTTGTTTTGCCTAAATAATCACTGAATAGGCCTAATTGCGCAGATCGTATTAATATGGTCATAAACTATCAAAAGTAGATTTTGAAACCGAGGTAAACCTAACAAATTTTAACAATTGTTTTGCGACGACATCGTACACGAATTCGGTGAAATAATGCAAAATAAGGGCCATTACCAAATTCGGTAAAGTAACGCAAAATAAGGGCCATTTCGCCGTTCAAGGTCACTTAAGGTCACCGATATTGGTACCAATCGAAAGCTCATATACGACTTCTTATCAAAACCATAGCTAGGCCAGTACTGCGCATTAAGTCTTGAATTTATGAATCTGTTAGGAATTTATACCGTAGGCGTCGCGCGGTCCCTCTGCAGGCGTTTACTACTAGACAGTAATCGTAAATTGTCCATAGTTATGGCTTTGTCAACCACATTTACGCAATAGGCCCCAGAAACTAACAAATTCGGTAAAATAACGCAAAATAAGGGCCATCTCACCGTTTAAGGTCATTCAAGGTCACCAATTTGAATACCAATCAAAAGCTCATATACGACTTCCTATTAGTGATTAATACTAACTTTCCTCCTATCTTGCACTGTTTCGGAGTTATAGCATTCCAAATGTCAAAAATCGGTATATTTCGCTACCCCTCTTGCGTTTAAATCCACCGACTGAGGGGTTCCCCTGGGACGATCTCCGTAAAATTTTCAGTGAATGTTAATGGACGGCCAAGGTACCAGACGGCGAAGAAAAATTGCCGATAATTTCAACCGGCTGAGTTGGGTGCAAACGTTACAGACAGACGACAGACAGAGAGACGAAACGGCGATAGCATATAGCGAACGTGAACGTGAGTTCACGTTCGCTAAAAAGCTTAGAAAACGTCGTTTCACAAACCTCGTTGGGAAAAATGTAAATGTGTAAACTATAATGGCTTGATAATTTGTTGTAGCTAAAACGAGCGGCTGTAATTTAATATTGTTAACACTACGAGATTAGCCTTCGATGAATGTCCTAAGTGTGCGGTGTAAACTGTAGACTAGCGCTTCTGAGCTGCTACAGCGACTGAGCGGTAGACAAGCAGTTTGTCGTAAGTTGTGATTACAACTCTGTCGTACGACGCGAAATCTCAGTATAGATAAGACTGACTGATCTGAGCTACAGTCAACAGTCGATATGTGTCTACTCTTCTATCTCCTTGCTGTTCGTCCTAGGTCAGTGGTCACTCTCCTGCGATCGGCGATCTGATTTAGATGATGCATGCTGGACGGGCAGCACTACGTGAGACGTACATGTAGGCTGACCTTGCTGTCACGCGAGACGATATTAAGTCGAGACTGACTGACTGACGGACGGACCGTACACGGCAACTCTCAGCGTTCTCCACCCATGACGACCCGTGCCTGCCTGCCTGCCTGCCTGCCTCGTCTACTAGCTGTCAGCTGTGTTATTTTCTTTACCGTATTGTACAGTTTCAGTTACTATTATCATACTGCCACGCTCTCGTCAGCTATTTGCATGTTGATAAATCAAACTTATATACTAAACTGAACTAAACTAAACTAAAAAAACTCCTCGATCAAGGATCGAGGTCAGACCGACTGCATTACTGCGTTACCACGCCCATACGCGCTGAACGTTGACCTTTGACCTTGACCTATGACACTGAATTTTAATCCCAGTCGAGCTATGGTTATGACTCACAAACACTCGCACACATAACCTCAAGTTCAAAGTCAGTCGATTCAATTTCAAATGATGGAGTGAAATCAAACAGACGGACAGACAGACGGACGGACGGACAAACGTTACTGATTGCTTTACCTTCCCGACGAACGCAGTCGCTAATGATGAGAGCGGCATTAAATGAGTGATAAATAGACAACGTTCTGTTCTGATTAGTAGGCTGTATAACAGACTGTTTTGGTCGTAATTTATTGCTAGAACATGAAGATCAACGCGATTGTCAATGCAACAGCAGACAGATTAAAAGTATTTCAGATTCAGAGGGACAGAATAGCATTTTAGTTTGTTTATCGTTATTTTCAATCCGGGTAGCGGTTAACGAAAATAACACGGCATGTGTGTGGTCTCGATACGCCGACACGGGTGGTCGCGGGTGACTAGACAGCGTGTCGGTGACTCGTCAATAGGCTATAAACAATACTACCAGTTGTGACCCTTTCTCCCGCGGTGCTACTTATCAATTCATAATTACGATAATGCTTAGTATGCTATGTTTCATGAGCCTATGTTTCGTAACAGGGCTTGGTCGACTTAACCTTTCAATGTATGCAATAACCCGAAAATGCCCACGAATAACATCGAAATGTCTAGATTACTGTACGCATTGGAGGAATAGTACACTGATTTGTGTTTCACATCGCTGTTGGGTTTTTGGACTGGAAGTAAAACTGGAAAACGGAAATAGTTTTGAAGGTGCTGAAAATGCCCAGAAATAACGCTTTGGAATGCGAAGAATTGTGGAAAATTGTCAAGTTGTAAAGGTCAATGCCAAATTCCAAATTTCACTGCCAAATTGATCTTAATAATGAAAAATATGCCAAATACGAAACGATAATTTTACTGCCAAACACTTTCAAAAACGCCAAAATAATGCCAAACTGCCAAAACCTAATTTTTACTGCCAAACGCCTTTTAAAATGCCAAATTCTAGTTATTTGACAGTAAAAATGCCAAATGGCAACCCTGGTAAGTTTGTCAACGTCTCTATCAATGCTTTTCAGTGGGGCGGACAAATCCCCCAAAATGCATGGTTCCTTGGGCTTACATGAGTCAACCCCCTAACGGCATCTCGATCGGTTGCGCCGTTTCTGCAGGTAGTAATGAATAGGGTGAGTTATTATGACGAGACGACTATTATTTGTGTTGTCTCAGTCACCGCAACGCTCGACAACATGGCGCCACTGCAGGCAGACTCAACTGCGTCATCGCCCCAGGCACAGCGACCCGTGACGTCATCAAATCCGCGGTCCCGGTCCACGCTTTCAGTGACGTGACTGCCGATGACGTCAACAGAATGTGTGTGGGTCCGTCAGCGAGCGGGAAACCTTCGATCGCCGTCATATCTTCTGCCGCTGTCAGGCAAGGTACTGAAGCGGCGCTGTTCAATGTGATTCACTGAGTATTGTTTGACTGTTGCGATGTCGTTGATGGAATTTCGCTGTAGCCGCTGAGAAACCGGAGCAAATGAAGCTTTGCTGTATACGACAGAAATGCGACATGAAAGGACTTTTGTACGATTCTCAGGGCTGCCTAGGCATCATAATCACGTGTACGTGTACGTGTGAACAAGGCTGCGTTTTTTATTATTTTTCCTTTTTGTTTTCCTTTTTGCTTATTTTCTCATTTCTGGGCATGCGCTAGATTAAGCTGGTCATCACGTCAGCTTCTGAGCGCACGTTAATCTATCGTATCGTAGCGTAGTCTACTGATGACTGAATGAGCAAGAACGAATCATGGCTGCTATCTAGAAGAGATGTTCTTCCTACAATACTTGCTCCCTTAAGACTGACTTCTGTTTCTTATTACCCACGTCGGCTGTATAGCCGCCGGCGTGGGTAGGGCGTTCAGACGCGTCTGTTTGTCTGTCCGCGCTCTAATAAGAAAACGGCTTGAGCTATCAACACCAAACTTGGTGGTCAAGGTCACACGGTACGAAAACCGTCACGGCGCCGTAACCCTATGCTGTGCTACCTGCGGCCATTGCCGGCGTGGGTTTGTACGTCGATACGACTGTCTATGTTTTCTTGTTTTTTTTCTGTTTGTTTTCGTCGGTAGATTACGGTCAGCTGTTGATCGCTCAGACATGAACGGACAATGACAGACAGACAGACAGAATGGACACGAGAAAGCAGTCATCAGTCGACGTGGCTGTGACCAAGTCGAGTGGTCACTCAACGGTCAGTTAGGTCCACTTGACGTCCGTCTGCCTAGCATGCAGATCTGTTGTAGCCTAGCGTACAGCAGTCGCCTGTCTGAAGACAGCAGAGTAGTAGTACGTCGATCTACGTCCAGCCCAGCCGTTGTGTTGTTGTACTGTGTAGAATGGCGAGACTGGACATTAGATGACGTAGACGGTCAGTCAACTGACCACGGTCACCGTCATCGACAGACTACTCGCTCGTCCGGATGTCTCCTTCACCTGCCCACTGATGATGATGATGGTGGTCAGTGGTGTGGTCAGTCGTGTCCACTAGATCCCACTGATGATGATGATGATAAGGATGATGGTCAGTGGTGTGGTCAGTTGTGTCCACTAGATCCCACTGATGATGATGATGATGATGATGGTCAGTGGTGTGGTCAGTCGTGTCCACTAGATCCCACTGATGATGATGATGATGAGGATGATGGTCAGTGGTGTGGTCAGTCGTGTCCACTAGATCCAATTGATGATGATGATGATGAGGATGATGGTCAGTGGTGTGGTCAGTTGTGTCCACTAGATCCCACTGATGATGATGATGGTCAGTGGTGTGGTCAGTCGTGTCCATTAGATCCCACTGATGATGATGATGATGATGGTCAGTGGTGTGGTCAGTCGTGTCCACTAGATCCCACTGATGATGATGATGGTCAGTGGTGTGGTCAGTCGTGTCCACTAGATCCCACTGATGATGATGATGATGATGGTCAGTGGTGTGGTCAGTCGTGTCCACTAGATCCCACTGACGATGATGATAACTCTACGTCATTCGCCCGACGCCCCAGTGGTCTGTGTTGTACAAATTTACCTTAGTTGTGAAATACGAAGTACACTAATCTCAAGAACTGTATTTTAATTATCTAACATTTTGCAATTAATACACAGCTACGGTGAAAGCCATACAAACTACAAAATAGGCCTACTTTACGTTACTTAGGCCTGATTAAAACAGAATATTGTTCAGCGACGGAAATGAATCTCACCTTCGAGAGAAAGTAGTTTGTCGGTTCTGATTCGTGAGTCGCCGATCACACGACTGTGAAATCTATCAAGTACGAATGTTTTGTAGCCTACAAGTGGCTTAATGATAACAAACTTTTAATGCCATGAATTTCATTCAACTTATGATTCAAGCCAGTAATGTCAACAATTAACGCCATACTCTCAAAACCAAGGTCATTGACTTACCCAGCACGGCGAATGCCAAGTTCATGACTTTCTACCATCAAGTCAAGGTCAAGGTCATAACCAATGCCAAGGCCAAGGACAGAACCGCGGCCTCCTACTGTCACGTGTGGGCCTCTGACAGTCACGGATGTGGTCGCACCTGTCCGTAGTCATAATCTCAAAACCCACGAGTCCGGAAGACAGCGTCAACCACGTCCAGCCTAGTCCGCAAAGAAAACCGGACATTTTCGGTTAAGGCTAGTTCATGTCCGAGTTCACAAAATAATGGCATGCGTCTTGAACAGTGACACGATACAACGAGAATAAGAAACAAACTAGGCGTGTTTTCTGTGTAGGCGGAGTTGGTTCAAGACAGCGTTGTTCATCGACAGACCGACTTC
>Ga0209363_1001477_pt1 | contig 11337 bp, 11 predicted proteins | sample WorMetexBAHAMAS3_FD_187385 | JGI IMG/M metagenome (GOLD analysis project Ga0209363, IMG submission 187385) | Marine gutless worms symbiont microbial communities from Max Planck institute for Marine Microbiology, Germany - Inanidrilus exumae... | ecosystem: Host-associated > Annelida > Digestive... | reverse complement strand
ACTTAAAACATTTTTATTTACCAAATCTTTCCCATCACTTTAAATTGCTTTCTCATATTTTTGTACCGTGTCCTAGAAGCTACTTAGCTTATGCCACGTTAATCAGTACGTTCTACTACTACTACTCAGCGGTAGGGCATTGCACTTGCGATTTACAGGTCGCTGGTTCAATTTCCGGCCGGTCCGCTTTCACATAACGTAGGTTAACTTAGCCTTGCATCCCTCCAGGGTCACTAAATCGAGTAACTGCTTCGGCTTGGGGTAAAGGTGGGATTTTCACCTCTGTCAGGTGGCAGGTAACACTGTGTGATCCCATATGGCATGTGAGTTTTCCGTAGTGGTGAAGAGCTAAGCTGATGCTAAACTGCTATACACTGTTTACTTACTTTACTATACACAGTCGAGTGTAAAAAGCCATATTCCTAGTTAGTCTGATCAACCGATACCTGTGGAAGTTGTTGGAGTAGTATTTCTACAGCCTGGATGCTGGTTAACAATCCTCTAGCACTGTATGTGATCTGTTAGTTCTTGTGTTCCATGTGTGGTACACACCGTGACTAAGGATCTGCGAATTAAGTTATGTTTTGGACAGCTGTGTTTGTATCTATGTTTATCTATGCTGCTAACTTGCCAAGTTCTGTAAAGCTTGTTAGAGCTTAACTACTGTATGTAGTTTAAAAGACACTTGGTTTATATTTGCTGTTAATATGAAAAGCAAATGCAGTGCTGCTTGTGTTTAGTTGATGGATTACTGTCGGCTCTTGAAACTCGCTGTATGGTCACTGGCAGCCCTGCTGCAGTGGTTTCAGCCGTCATGTTGGGTGGCAAGCTACGCTCACTGTTGTCTGGTGACAGTCCTACTGAAACACAGTCCATACTGACCAATGAATCAAGGGTGCGGAAGATTGTATAAATTTGACGTATATTAATTGTCTATACCCACAACGGCATAGCCGCCGGCGTGGGTACGGCGTTTAGTCGCATCTTTTTGTTTGTCTGTCTGTGTGATTGTCTGTTTGTCTGTGCTCTAACAGGAAAATGGCTTGAACTATCAACACCAAACTTGGTACACGTATACTCTATAGCAATCGCTCGGCATGCATTGACCCAGAGGTCAAAGGTCAAGGTCACACAGTTACGAAAACCATCACGGCGCATGGTTGCTAGTGACTATAGCCGGCATCCCGTAACCCTGTGCTGTGCTAGCTGCGGCTGTTGCCAGCGTGGGTCTGCATGTTGTTGTGACTGCCTGTGTTGTCATCTGGGTTTACTGAAGAGCCGATGTAGAATGAGTCGTTTTCCGGGAGTCAGTTAATGAATGAAGAAGGAACTAGAAGTCCGCATACACAAGCATGCAACAACCTACGCTGTGTTACTGTATTATTCATTGTATTTAAAGTGTCCAATAAACCAGAACAATTTTCTCGAGCACTGAAAACTTTTTTTTCAAACAGCACTGACAAGCACTTCTGATGATAACATCAACGGGAGGGCTATAGCAAAGACCTCGACATCAACATTATCCTGATTGTGCAGAAAGCTTTCAGTTCACATATTACGAGACTGTTTTATGCAGTAGTATAAGGATAGAGATTTATTGTTAGAGTTTGTGTTGGAAATGTATGTAGACTGACAAAAATAGATCGATTTTTGGTTGCCGATTTTTTTACCAGTCATCTCTATTGGCCAACAATGTCGGCTAATATCATTGTCTTCAGATGAAGATGCAAGACCCAAGGTCTAGGCTAAAGCCTGTTATTCAATATCTAGGCTCAAGTAGCTATATAATTTTAACTAATGCAATTGACTTTGATGACAGTTACCTGTGTATAGCTTTGGATGTGATTGTATTTCCTTTGTGCCTTGCACTGCTCTTTACTTTTGTATTTGTTAGATAATTGCTGTATCTCGTTCACCTCAAAGGCGGCAGTTAAAACAGATTTTGGTTTGTGTTGTAGGATCAGTTGATGACTATCATTGAGGTCTGCCGACGTCTGCAGCTCGGCCCTGGGTTCAGTCAGAAAGTGTTCGTGAAGATGCTGTGCAAAGATGTAAGAGACTAGTCCGCATTTTTGCCTCAGTGTATCTGTCTGTCTGTGAAATTGCTTAAGAAGGATGCCCAAAGAATGCACCACAGATGAATTTTTGTAAAAGTTTTGGAATGGATGTGCCTCGGCACAAAAAAAAACAATTTGATTTTGGGAGTGATTGAAACCTGTTGTTGATGAAAACATTAGATTAATATTCATTTGTGTTTGAAACCACTGTGATAAATATGTTATTTCCCATAGCAATGTTTCTCAGTGGTTAGCATAGACAGATATTTGCACTCTGTGAGTGCTTTTTTATTTATATTGGCCCTGCATATGCATATTATTTTTGTCAATTTATGTTTAATATATGCCTGCCATGTCTGGGTGCCAATGTTCTATGAATAGGCCTGCTCCATTCTATGCCAAACGTCATACAAGGCGACTATTTTGGTATTATTAGATTTACTGGTGCATGACTGGCGTTATTGTGTTCGTTGTAGTTACTTCAGTACTAATCTAAGTGATTGGCTGAGAAGAACATATCAAGAAGGTCCTATTTTTGTGTAAAGTGGGATTCGAAACCTTAACTGAATCAGTCACTTAATTTTTAGGTCGACTTCTCCGAGTCGACCTACGTCCGTCCGTCCGTCCGTCCATCCACAAATGGTTTCTTTGATTTTAATGAAATTTGGTATGTAGGTAGAGGCCGATGAGTGATGCATGACGGTGTGCAGTATGACCCGATCCAAGGTCAAGATCAAGGTCATGAGCCCTTGAAAGTCGGAAATTCGGCCATTTTGAAACGCTACCTCCCCCATTTATAATGAGGGCTGGCAAATGACCATGGATTAATAAATCAGGGCACAATACCTAAAGCTTGTCGGGGCTGGATTTTTGATTTTTGTCCCAATTTGTGTGTCACGTGACTTTGAAGTTGGCAGTAAGTAGGAGTCGACCGTCAGTCCCGTATGGGGCTAATTTATTTGTAATCAGGTTCAGTAAATTTGAGGTTTTTTTGTGTACAGAGCTCAGGAATGCTGAACCTGGAAGGACTTTGGCGTCTGCAAGAAGCCGGTCTCTTGACAATGGAGCTTTATGTTGTGAAGTGTGTATGTTAAATTTTAACAACAGCATCTTTTGACAGACTGTGTACATAGCTGTCCTTTGATGTTGACATTGTCATTGATATACGAAGCAAGGTTGCTCTATATTTATGTAAATGTTAAAGTGTGCATTTCATTGCTGTTTTAACTATGAACTAAAAATTTAATAGAAGTTGCCAAAGGCTTTTCTAAACACAGCTTTAGGAAGTAAAAGGCTGAGCCTAACCGATCATGAGCAGCAAAACATGAAACATTTAAACAGTAGTGAATATATGTGTGTGTGTGTTTTGTAAGTTCTGTGTATTTTTTTTTAAAATATTGGAATTTGTAATTATTAAAATTATTGGTGGGGGTAATGCCTTGACCTTTGTTTTGATATTTGTTTGTTTGTTAGCAGATAACTATATAATTATGGGTGGATTTTTGTGACATCGGGGAACGGGTAAATTATGGACCCGGGAAGAGTTGATTGGATTTAGAAAGTGATCGACTGTGGTTGGGGTTAGGTTTACAGTTGGCATACCCACTGCTTTCTGGTAGTTTTCAAATTTCTCAGTGTGCCATGGCAGAGGTATGCACTCTGCTTAGTACCATTTAGTTTTAGTTTGGCCTGTTTTTCATAATGCATACCAAAGATGTGATGAAACCGTAGCATATCTAAAGCATTACAGTGGACAGTTTATGTGACTTCCATGTGTTGACCGTACCATGAAATGACGTATATTTCATAATGTTTGTAGAAATCTTACTCGGCCAATGCTGGTTAAAAATTTGGCAAAAGGAATTGTTGATCTTTGTACGAGTCAAGATACGGGAGACGAGATGTTAAGTTTGAGAAAGCAGATCATCAGTGGCCTTATTGTCAGTCTGCTTGATATTGAAAGCAATGCTGAAGCTGCTGATAATACAGCTGATAACGTTTCCAAAGGTCTGAGGAAGGTAAACAACTGTACTGTTATGACAAGTTTGCTAATAATTTAGTTATCTGCACACCATTCTGCCTGTGTCAGCCAAAATAATTCCCGAGTTGTTAATATCTGGAATAGTTTACCAGATTATGTTGCAGAGGCTGCCTCTGTTAATGCAATCGACAATCGTCTTGATAATACTGAACTAATCAAGATGTTGTTTATGACTACAAATCGGAGGTCTACCTGTTTGTGCTTAATGTTATGTTATTTGAGATGTGGGCAGAGAGGATTTCCTGCACCCATAACATCACATTGGAATGGATTGAAAGAATTGTCAGCTTACTGAATTTCTGAGAAAAAACAGTAAAGTAAATATGGATTACAGTTTAGTTCTAGTGCCTCTGATGTATGCCGAGAATAATGTGTCATTCAAATGTTAAGCAGCTACTTTTTTCCTGGGCAAGTTGATGGTGGTATCTTTGGCATTCATAATTGCCTACGAGCTCGGTGGACTCCACTGTTAACTAGTCACAGAGCAGTTTAATATAGCTTTTTACTCTGTTCCACACGTTTGTAATTTTGTGTCATAAATATAATATCTGTAGTTGAAGATTTGAATTATGTGTTAATTGGTGCACTTATATGTGAATTGGTGCGTGTTTTGTGAGTTTCTATTTGTTTTCTGATTGGCTAGGTGTCGTCTGCTCTTCTGGACAGCATTACCAAAAGTTGGTTCATGACTGTTTTTCTGTTTCTGTTTTGCAGATTTCTCTCTGACTCAGTTTTTGGTTCATGTAGGAAAACTTTAGGGATTACTGAAGTGGATTTCTATGGAATGAGTTTCTTCCTGTCACTGACGACGGTGTTGACATCTGAGAGCCAGCATAAAGGAAGCAATTTTATTTCCCTTGGGAGTCCAGTTGAACAAAGAATGGGGTTGAGCCACTGTTCTGGGTCAATGTTTTGACACTGTTGGTGGAATGATGAATAGGTCATCCGTGAAGACCCATACCACTTATCCCTGAAGATTCTCTTTCGAAAAAGTAGAGGGAGAAAACCAATGGGGAAATGGCTGATCCTGGTTCACCTGGAAAAGACTCGCCTCCCCTCCAGTAGACAGCATCATAGCTGTGACGATTGCCTGGAGGTAGGAGGTAAAATAATCAGAGATTGTTTGGGAAGAACGTCTCCGTAATGACCTTATTTATGTTGAGTGGGGCATATAACCTTAACTCAATCAATCAATCACCAGCAACAGAGTCTAAATCTACTATTATTGTTATAGTTTTCAGTTATCTTACTATAAGAATTAATATTTATAATATACCTTAAAGGCGCGATATGACTGGAATTGTGTTTAAAGTGTTGTTAAACCCCAACCAACCTGGAAAGGAGTGATTAAAAACGTAAGTGGTGACAGATTCCTTTGTAAGCAACAATGTTGGTTCACCTGGACTGAAGGAAGGAGTGTCTTGCTGACCTTTGTTTGAGATAATTCTGTTGCATGTTTTTTATTTCTGTGATGACAGATATATGATTTGGCAGAAGTTTGAGTTTTCTATATGTTTGGCATTTGTTTATCGGTTGCCGCAGACAGACCATGTTTTACTGATAGTTTCTAGCAGTGCAGCTTCAGTCGTATTACACCGGCTTTGTCTGCATTTGCCCCATACAGACTCCGGGTGATAATGCGCCGTGATTTCAGCATTATATAAATTGTTTACTTAACATTTTCCTCACTTTCTGCCCTCCTGCTATTTTCTTTTATTATACTTTCTTTATTACTTATTTACTTCCTTACTGGTTTACTTCCTGACTTATCTGTTTACTCCTTTCAGAATAGACGCATTCCGTTTCTAGGCCGGAGGTTGTAGGAGGCGACCAACCCGGCTTTAGTTTTTTTGTGTTAATTTTATGTTGTGGTATATTTTGTTACTGATGCATGTTTGCTTTTGTAGTGTTTGTTTTTGTTTTTCATTACTAAGCCAAGAGATAGGCTGGGAAGAACGTCTCCGGAATGAGATGTAAAACTTTAACTCAGTCAATCAATCAATACTCTGCATATAATTTCTCTTCTTTACCGTAACTTTGCCTTTGAGCTTTTTGAATATCAGTTTCAACCTCTCTGAACTTGTCAACGTTTGTAACTGTACTTAAATGACGTGTTAGTCCCAGTTCAATCCATCGGAGCTCATGGAGCTGTCTGCAGACCAAAGCAATGAGCTTGTACCACATTTGTATTGACTCTGCTGCCCTACATATCGTTTACTTACTTACTTTTTATCTGCTGTTTTGGATGTGTGTTGTTTCTTAGAGATCGTACAAGTTACTGCCAAGTGTGAATTTAGTCCATTTGATGGTCTGCATTCGGTAGAGTTAGACACACGTAGACGATTCTGTTCTCGTCAGCTGAATGTGTTACTGAGCTCAAATGCTGTACTAAAAGGTGATATTAGTATTATTGTTGTTATAATGTTATTTTTCTTTTTGTTATACATATACTTATTCTTACACATTATTATGCTCGGTTGACATACACAGGTTGTTAATTTTAGAATGCATGAAAGACATAAAACTGAAATTATATGCTTGTGTTTGGCAGTTAAGTATGTAACTGAATGCATGATAGCAACGCTTGGCACAACAACCCTCGATGAGTAGGCACCTTGCATTTGGTTTAGCAAGATGGCGTTGGGTGGAGTGGCGATTTACCCATGCCCCTCAGTGTATCAGGTATAAAACCTACATTTCAACAGCAAGCATACTGTCTTCATAGTGTTATACAGTGGACCTTGCTGCAGATAATTATGGACCCATTAAGGCCAAGTGTAGGTGCCCCATATGGGCTCTGGGGCGATAATGCCCCCGGATTCATTTGTTGTTTGTTTGTTTATTAACTTACTTTCTTCCTTCCTGGTACTTTCTTCCTTATGTATATACTTCCTGACTTATCTACTCCTTCAACAATAGACTCATTTCTTTTCCAGTCGAGAGGTCATAGGAGGCGACCAAACATTGCTTTAGTTTTTTGTGTGTTAATTTTATGTTGTGGTATATTTAGTTACAGATGCATGGTTGTTTTTGTTGTGTCTGATTTAGTTTTTCAGTACTAAGACAAGAGATTGACTGGGAAAAAAGTCTCTGAAATAACCTATTATGTGTCTGTAGGGTTGGACATAAAACCTTATCTCAATCAGCCCAGTGTATCTAACACCATTGAGGAGAACTTATCATCTTCTGCCTAATCTGAATGCGTTATTTACCGTCAGCACGGGCATGTGAGCAGTAAAACTTTGTTCTAACAGAATTCTCCAGTTCTTAGCTGGAGGTGCTGACTAGCACGGGTTGAACCATGTAAAGGCCATAAAATGGTTGTGTGTAAGGGCTAAGCTTAGACTGCCTGTGTCCTGTGTCATAACTGTATTAATTTCACCCAATTTTCTGTACATGTTACCTGTGGCCGTAACTCAGTCCTCCTCAGACAGCAATGCAATACATTGTGTCCTTCCGGTTTTGTGGATAACATCATGTTTTCACATAATCGAGCCAGAATCAAATGTGTGATGTATATTTCATTCAGTTCATCTAGGTGACAGTAATCGGACGTCAGACAGCTTTGTTTGGTCAAGTTTGCCAGATGGCAGCACGTGGGGGTGGGGCAAAATCTGCCGTCTCCAACAGCGTCTTGTTTGATGTCTGTTCATAACTTGCTGATTTTGTCTGTATATATTGTAAATGCTTTAGTGTCAGATGCTTTGCGTGATCAACACAAGTGGACATCGCTGCACATTGATTCTCACCTGCGTTCAGTTTACCGGCAGGCATGTATTAGTTTACCTGTACTTACACTGCTGTGTAGCTGTCATCTAATTTGTGTCGGCGTGAATTCTAAATTGAGTCAAGTTTGAATGTTTAGAAGAAATGTAGTAGTTGTAATGATACTGTATTTGTATAAATTGAGCAACTCAGTGTTCTCTTTCTGTCACTGCTGCTGTTGTTTCATACTTGTGTTTCAGTGTATGCATCCGGAATAATTATTTAGATTTCATATTAATAGAAAACGCGTTTTCCCTTAAGCACATGTACTGTGGTATTGCTGGTGTTACAGGATGGACGTTTGACTCCACTTGTTCACAAACGTTTTCTTTTTAAGGACCTGATCTCGTCAGGCCTGGAATAACTCTAAGAAATGTCATAAAACAAAAACTGAAAGTAATGTCAGTGTCAATAGTACATTTATATAGTGAATAATCGCAAAGCCTCTAATGTGCTGTGTATGCTTGTAAAACGAGATAAGTTTTCAGATCGTGATGAAAACTATTGAATGAACATGTAGAATCTTGTAGTGAGTTACAGGCCACCGGGCCTGCCACAGAGAAGGCCCGATGGCCGAACATCGAACACTGGTGGCATGGTATGAGCAGCTGATAGTAGCTGATAGATTGCAGATGCTGCCGATAAGCAACGTCTGATGTCGGAATGCAGCAATCAGTTGTGTAGTATGATGTCTTTTGCTGTAGACATTGGTGGACCGTTGCACGCTACTTGAATTGCACCAACTGAGGAACATGCAGCCAGTCCAGCCGATCATATAGCAGATGGGATCAATATTAGTGATAGTTAGGGTTGTGACAGATTTAATTTTCTAAAGTCTACCTGAAGAGCTGGATTTGGCAGGATTAATTTTATGTCGGCAAACTCGGATAGAGCTGGGTTTGATTTTTTGTTGATTCAGTCGCACATAAATAAATAGACCCCCTTGTCAGTAATATTCATAAGGCATATGCTCATGAGATATTGTTAAGTGCAAGATATGATTATGCGAAGTAAAGACAACTGGAAAATAACAACGTTGGACAGATCATTTGAAACTGGTTAAGTGTAAAATGGTGCAATATCATTAGTTTGTAACTTTCTACGACATTTTGAGAATATAGCCAGAATTTGGTAAAGGCTGGATTTTGGCTGGAGTGGGATCGAGAGCCGATCTTGTGTACTAGTGGTAGGAGTAGAAAAGGAGAAGAAAGTGTCTCCTTGTGGTGATAGTTTATTTTCAGCATTCTTTGTTAGGTAAAATTAATCCTATTGACTTAATGCTTGCTCAGGAAAGCACTCGTTATCACAAAATGGTAAATCATGGACTGCTGATTGCCGTAGGAAGCGGTAGATATAACAACAGAGTAAATTTTGGACTGTTTTTTCTAGTCATTTACAAACAATTGCCGATATTAATTATTACCAAGAGTTCAATGTGTATTAAGTGTGATGATTTTCAGTGTTCTGTTTTGTGTCAGCTGCTGGAGCCGTTTGATGCTGTGGAAGTTGTGGAGCATATTTGTCGGGCATTAAAACACCATGAAGTGAACTGGAAATGCCTGCTCAGTCTGACAGCAGTGATGCTAACGACCTGTCATGATGCTGGTCAACATGTTCAAAGTAGTCTCTTGCTTTGTTTTTTTTCTCTCTCTCTCTCTTTTAATTTGTGAAATGCTTTGATACTGTTACTGTTGGGATCGTCTAACCTAGATTCGCACAATAAGCAGCCATTTAAAACGAGGTGATGATGGTGCTTTAATGCTATTGATTTGGCATCTGGCCTGTAAAAATCCATCAGCAATCCTCATTGGTGTATCCCCAAAGGCATTTTTACAAAAGCATTTCTTTTTATTTGGAACACATCCCTAAATGTAGGCCATTCAAAATACTGAAAGTAACAGATGTAGTAGCATCAGCAGCGGTATTATTTTCATTTTGATCTCAGAGGCTGCAAGTAGTGAAACATCAGTGCAATCTGGGGTCCTTTAGAGTAATTCAAGCCATTTGGTGGTGGTTGTTTTATAACATTTTTAGTACCGTCGGGTGAATGGCTAGCAGGAACGTCCCCAAACTGATATGTTGGCGACACTTTGCATGCCAGTGACATAGTAGATGATCTTTTGAGCAGTAGGCCTAGGTCTGTGGAAAAATGTTCTGTGTTCTTTATAAACGTCTGTTAATGGTCTGAAAAGGAGAGCTTGGCATTTCATTCTGGCTGATCTAGGTATGATTGACGACTTCCTTCATCAGGCCACGACTGATTGCAACCAGGAAAGCTTGGTAGCTGGTGTTCTGTTGGCACGGCAGGCTTGCCTCGAAGGACAGCATGTGTTCAAGTCATACGAGGACTGGTTTCAGGTGACTTGCATTCTGTGGCAGCTAGTTACAATGTGCTAAGGTCCAGCATGGGTTCTCCATTGCTACCCATGTATTAACGGCCTTTTCCAGCTGAACCGAGGTTATCTGGTCCCCATTGGCTTTTTTCATCTGTTTATTGCAGAAGGGAATATTTGAGCATAAGATGCACAGATTTTATACAGGTCGTATGTCCCAATCACTGGTGACAAAGCACTGAAAGGAAGTCTAAGTAGACCCAAACTAGGGAAATCACCCGCTAGCCTCGTTACACACGTCGGCTATATACCGGGTAGCCACCGGCGTTGGTAAGGCATTCACTCGTATCTGTTTGTTTGTTTGTCTGTTTGTCTGCACTGTAAAAAGCAAATGGCTTGAGCTATCACTTCCAAAGTACGAGACAGTCCATGGCAGCACCTAGGCATGCAATGACCCTGAAGTCAAAACATCAAAGGTCAAATCCTAACCCTAACCCTAGTCTATGGTTATGGTTAGCTCTACAGGGAGAACGGCTTGAGCTGTCAGCACCAAATTTGGTAGTCGTATAGTCTATTTTAAGAGCTCGGAATGCACTGACCCTAACATCAAACGGTCAAATCCTAACCTTAAGCCTCGTGTTAGGGTTTTAACCTTTGCGGTGGGGATTGGCCGGATTGCGCAGCAGCGTGAGTGTGCATGTCGATATGACCTTCTTTAATCCACTGACAGACTTCTGCAGGAAAGGTTTAGCTCCTTTTATTCCTGTACTCCAATGCCACTTATTACGAGCAGGAGTTACTGGATGCATAAGATACAATGTACTGAAATTGCTAGTATTAATGACTTACAAATATAACTAGAGAAATGTGCAGTACAATCGACAGGCAGACCACATCGGGTGAATGTAAGTTTTGATTGCATTTGTTGATACTTGATAAAAATACTGAGCAAGTAGAAAAATGAGCAGTCGTATCGACATGCACACCCACGTTGCTACCCACCCCTGCTCAGCTACATCCCGAAGCTTAGGGTTAGGATTTGACCTTTGACTTTTTGACCTTAGGGTCAGTGCATGCCAAGCTGTATGTCAGCCGACTTTGCTGATGATAGCTCAAGCCATTTTTTTTTAAAGCGTGGATA
>Ga0209363_1001476_pt1 | contig 11337 bp, 5 predicted proteins | sample WorMetexBAHAMAS3_FD_187385 | JGI IMG/M metagenome (GOLD analysis project Ga0209363, IMG submission 187385) | Marine gutless worms symbiont microbial communities from Max Planck institute for Marine Microbiology, Germany - Inanidrilus exumae... | ecosystem: Host-associated > Annelida > Digestive... | reverse complement strand
TATATATATACTGCATAAGAACTTCTAATAACCTAAACAGTAAGACATACAGGCAGCCACAGAACAGAAAAATTTAAGTTATAATAGGTACCAGTATAGAGACTCCCCAAAATGGTTTTATGGTAATAGTAATTTAGAACTAGTACAAGACCTGCTCAAAGTAAGATATGCAGACAAATATTATACATACTACAATTGACAAGTGCTGCAGTTTGCACTGATGTCACTTTATGCATGAAATACAGCTACTTAAAATGTCTGGTGGATGGATTCAATACGGCAAGTGTGCATATATAAGCTCAATCATCAGGGTGTCTAACAAATCATGCAAACAAAATTCCAGTAGATTTCAGGTGTCCCCAGTGGATATTTTAAGTACATATTTTTAACACAATCAACACAGTCGGGGTACGCTGAACTACTACAAAACTTGATGCAACGCTGTGAACGTTCACCAAATATGGAGCATGAGACGATAGGTACCAATCACTCAGCTACCACAGTGTCACCAACCATAGTGAACATAGTTGCATCATATCAATCTCAACAGATGCCACAGCATCATGAAATTTCAAGGACACATCGCAAAATTCCAGTACAATTCCATGATTTACAGTATAAAAAAATCAATTAGATTTCCAGGATATCCAGGAGTGTTAGACACCCTAATCATAAAAGTGACAAATAAACTTATATACAAACCGATGCCAGAGAGTTCGGTTTTCTCATCTTCTGGTCCTGACTGACTTGATGACTTCATGCTCCGCGGCGACTCAAGATTGAGTTTGTCTGCAATGGCTGCCAGCTGCTCTGCAATCCGCTCATACAGTTCCTCCTTCTCACACTGAGATTTATCAGAAAACGGCTTCGAAGATTTCCATGCAAGATTCTGCTCAAGATCTGGAAGTCCATGATTTCCATCTAGTAACAGAGAAATATACATTTATTAGAGATGTACCGATATGCCGATTATCGGCCGTTTTGCAGATAATCAGTATCGGCCGATAAGTACATTGGTACTGGCCGATTGTCATTTACACAACTGTAAATGACGTTTATTTAATTTTGAACTCATGATTGTCTGCTAAAATGTAAAAACCAAAAGTACACAAACACAAGAGTGGCTTCTATTTCCGGTAAAATGGGTGCGTTTTTGTAACTTTGCTTTTGTGTGCATTTTTTGTTTTCTCTGCACTCTGCAGTCCTTCAAGTAAACTGTTAAGAGTCCTTGAGTAACAATTGGAGCCTAATTAAATAACTTAAATAAGACAGCAAAATAAGATTTTTTGTATTAATCAGTAATCGGCCGATTGTTAGGCGCTGATTATCGGCCAACCGATAATTGGCCAGTACCTTATCGGTGCATCTGTAATATTTCTACACTCTGCTAGGCTCAGCTAAACTTCTGTTCCTTATAAAGCTTTATCAAAGTTTAACTGAAATATAATGAAAGCTGATATATAACAACTGCTCAGTGAAAGCAGCAAACATGATGGATATGCTGCAGCTCACACAAACTATAGGTCTACACTGTGTCTCAAAAAAACAACACACTTGACATTCGATCATAACTCCAGCAAACACAGACTGATTTCCAAAATTCTTCCCTGAGGAAATTCTGTACGAATACATTATCAAGATTTGCACCTCACCTTAAGTATGCTTATACACTACCTTCTGACGCTTGAAAATTACAACTGCTGTTGAATTCAACTGACAATTGCATTTGAGACCTCATAATTCATATGGCAAAAACATGAGACTGCCGTAGTAGCTCAGGTCTGAATCCTATGACTATAGAATCTGGAAAAAAATGTAGCAATGCTAAGAAGAAGATCCGTAATTTCAGCGAGCTGAAACAGTGGATGACTGACTTGCCACATGGGCTCTAGCAGAGTCATTGATAAAGCTGGCACCACTGAATGGTGTAAACATCTGCGAGCTTGGTGTTTGTACCACAGATGGACGTATTCAGCACTTGCTTTAACTTTCTATTTTTCAGGTAGGTGGAATGCAGTAGGTATTAGCTACAAACACTAGTGTCTAATTCTGACTATGCTGAAGTTATTCGCTACATAAACTACTAGGAATATGTCATCAAATCATATTTCAAACATTCTTGCATTGTCTGTAATCTGTGCTTCATACGTTGCACAAAAATTAAGTAAATCAACACTGATATTTTTTGTAGCATTTATCGTCTAAATGTTGTTTTGTTAAGTTTCAGGTAAAACTGATTAATTTTGATGGTGTGAGTAAAAGATTAGCCACTATTCTAAATTTTTAAATTTCACAAGGTAGTGTAACAACACAGTTAAGATGAAGTGGAACACCCTGTAAGAGTTACAAGGAGAATTTCCTCAAGAAAAAAGTTTCAAAATTGGTCTACACTTGCTGAAGTGATGATCAAAAGTCAAGTACACTGTTTAATTGAGACACACTAGAAATAATGGACTTGATATACCAACACTACCAACAACACACAGACTAAGGCTCATATTGCACAACATCAAACAGTTGTGCGAAAAGTTGCAGTCATGTCATACGTCAGCCACACTAAACAAATGTAAAAATGTTTCTTAAAAATTTCTAATGACAACATCACTAACTGAGACAACTACAAACAACTACCACATTAACATACCAGTGGCGTCCACATAAGACGGCACGAAAGGACCATAGGTTGGTGTTGGCATCTGTGGACGACATGCAATCAATCCATCGAGGTTCATCTTTGCTCTCGAGGCTTGTCGACTTCCACCGGCACCACGCAAGGTAGACAGCTTTGCAGGCAGTGGTGGAGTGACCGGGTCAAAGTCCTCCAGCTGACTGGTAGCAACACTCAGCCGCATGGCTGCCACATCCGACTCATACTCAGACAGAGGCTCGCGTACGTTCACGTCAACCAGTCGCTCAACGAGCTTCATCGCCTCCTGTGTCGGTCGACGAATGGTGCATGTATCTGCCGATCGTGATCGATGCTTCGCTACAACAACGTATCACAACTTCACAGAAATAAACACAGCATACACAGTAACTGATCCTTCAAAATGTCCACAACAGTCCACTCCACATGTTACAAGTTCCACAAAGAATAACATTAATGGCTAGTTACACCAGCAAGTACAGCATAAATGTCCAATGAAGTGCTCATTAGCACAAAACGCCATTTAACCACTAATATCTGTCTAAATCTTCACTTAACTAGCGATTTTTAGCCATTTATAAATTAACTAGTTAGTTCGTTGGAGCTTAACATCCCTTTTCAGCACAAATATATCAGAGACGAAAGGTCACGGATGGCGAGCTATCCCTACCCAGTGAAGGAAGGTCAGTGATATATTAACCACAACCCTGGCCGCCTTTTTGTTCAGCAGCCACCCAAAAAGGGAATGGGATCGTGATGCTCATTTAAATTATTACGCTAGCGCCTATAACAGAGGGAGATAACTATCACACCACTAGACAAAACTAAATGAAATAAGACAAAAATAGCGGGACTGAATCCTTAACTAAAAATAAACATAACATAAAATCAACACAAAAAAACTAAAGCCAGGTTTAGTCGCCTCCTATAACATCTGGCCTGGAAACAGAGGGGAGTAGTATTCGCATAGAATGGGAAGGTGTGGAAAAGCAAAAAACAGATGAAGCGAGTAAGAAATAAAGAAGTAAAAAGTAAAAGATACAACAAGATAGAGTAAAAGGTAGGGAACTGAAGGGATAAGGAGGGAAAAGGGGATTGTCCCGGACCCACACGGGGCAGTAGAAATTAACTAGTGATCTTTGTAAGTAAAATTCTATTGTCAAAAGCATGGTACAAAAGGTGTTTAGAAAATCAGTATGCAGAGTGTATCTAAAATTCATTAATGCAGCAACCACTATATTACCATCAAATTAATTAAAGAAATTAGTCCCGTGCGGCACTGACGGTCGACTCCTCACAACTTTTCTGCCAAGTTCAAAGTCACGTGACACAAAAACTAAGACAAATATAAAAATACTGCCCGATCACATTTAGATACTGTGCACTAGTTTAAGGATCAGTGGTCAGTTGCCAGCTCCTATTGTAAATGGCGGAGGAGATAACTGTTGAAAATGAAAGGATTTCCAACTTTCAAGGACTCGTGACCTTGACCTCAACCCTGGATCAGGTCATACTGCATACCGTAGTGCATCACTCATCGACATACCAAATTTCATTGAAATCAAAGTAACTTTTTGCGGATGGACAGACAGACATTTGAGAACCACTTTATTAGGTCAACTCAGAAGAGTCGACCTAAAAAAATGACAAGAATATAATGTTTAGAAACTAGATAGCTGTATGTATTGTGCGGAATGCCCACAATACAGTATTCGGCTCAAAGCGCTTGGCTATCAGCACACAAGCCGTATACTTCCCGCATTCGATGAGCTAGTGTCGCGTGACTCAATAGTCGATGGTGACTGGCTGCCTGCGACTGAGACATGTCAGCATTATCTGCCATGTTGTCAACCCGCTTCGGACATCGCAGAAAATTTGGGGAGATTTCTTGTACTGCGTGTACACGCCATGGGAATGACTTTGAATTGATTCCAACGGTAAAAATGGAAACCAGAAATCCCATACAGGGTTATATTGGTGGCGAATTTCTAGCTATCTATAATCATTGCAGAGTTATGGTGGCCTAAAGTCGCAAAATGTTCAAAATTCTGATAAATTTTTGCATTTTGTTTAAAAAGCAACCCCTTATGGTAAAATTATAAAAAAATTATGTTGCGAAAGTTTTCATAGAGACACCAATCGACTTGTTGTGTTCGAATTTCGTAAAATTTGACCCATGGAAAACCAGTGAAATCGTGCGTTGCTTACCTGACAAAAAAAATTTTGCTCGGCTCTCCAGCTGTCACTATAGCGCAGATCGCACCCAAAATCTGCCAGGGCCAGCCCCGACAATGTACTCACTACTCAGAGTGCTCCAGATTTCATCCAAATCGGTTCACTTTCTGGAGTTATAGCAGAATGAGTAAACAATGCCAAAATGTGTCCTAAAGTGAATCCTGCCTAGCTTCAAGCCAAATAACAAGGTGAGGTAAAGGTGAGCAAATATCTTATCATGCTTAGCGAGGTTTGTGTCAGCCTGCTGGCTAAGCAAGGTGAAGTATCATACACATGATGTCAGCCAGACAACAGAGACTGCTGATACATTTATTCTTTGCTTAATTCTTCTCTTTATTATTAACGTTTGCTTGCATGGTGAATACGAAGACTGTTCTTCATCATTTGTTTAACCTGTTTACTCTTCCGAGTTGCTGCTCACGTCTCCTAAAAGAAACTTCATGTACTGCCTAATGCCTATGCAGATTTTTTACAGGTCGGTTGTCACACAACCAACAGTATTGAAGCACTGAATGGATAGAATTACAATATGTTAAATAATAAAAAGTCAATGTATACTAACCATGTGAGCCTTTGCCCTTCAGTTTTGCACTTCCTCTACGGAACTGTCTAAGAAGGCCATCAAAAACACCTCGACTGTCCTTTATCTTCTCCTCTGTAGCAAAAATGCCATCCTTCTTTTTGTCTTTCGCAGTATCCGACTTTTTCCATGTAAGACCAGATTTCTTGTGCAGCAGCTGTTCCTCAGCTAAAGTCTCCAGTTCAGCACCGCGATGCAGTGGTACATCTGTCGTCTCGTTTGGTGTGCTGGACGAGTTCGATTTGGATTTTTCACTGCCATTGCGGTGCAGTCCACCAGTGACCGAAGCAGCAGTGGGTGGAGGAGGCAGGGGCACAGCAGACTTTGCCGAGAAATCCGGACGATCACGCTTAACACTGGTGGAAACTGTAGACTTCTTTCCTTTGGATCTAATGCTCTCAATTCGCTCTGAAGCCCAGCGGAAAAAGCTCTTCTTCTTTCGATAAAGCAGCTCATTGTCAGTGTACTCGTAATCTTCTGTGCTTGACGATGAGCTGGTATCAAGGGCCGTCAACCGCTTTGGCTTCGACTTTACTTTTGGAGGATGTTGTACCAGATCCTTTGCACCTGGACTACGGGTAAGAAGACCTATCGTGTGAAAACTGTGCGTGCTGCTAAGTTTTCTTTGGCCTGCAAGGAACATTTGGCAGTCAACATAATCAGACTCCAAAGGTGCTCCAAACTTGTCAAAAGCTGAAGTAGTCATTAAAGCACCAGGTTTGCTGCACAGAGACTCTTCAGATCCCATCGGCTGATACGGAGTCGGCATCTGGTCGGGAGGCACATACTGGTCAGCCACAACTGCATACTGATGCTCGCCATCAATGTCGCTGCTGTCATGAACAGATGCTGCACTGTGGAGAGCCTCGGTCTTCTGCAAGAAGCGTTCCAGCACCCTAGCGGCATCTGCCCTGACACCAGGGACTGTTGTCTTTGTGCGTCGCCGTTCAGGTTTCGGCTGCGGCACTTCATATTCTCCACTGTCGACACTTGTATTCAGCTGCTGGTCTGCATCCACAGCAGCCCCCACATCCTCAGATGACGGTGTGGAAGACGAGTGAACGGCTTTCTCAACTTCCAGCATTTTCCTCCTTTCTATCTACTACATCAACACAAAAATAATCCATTTGCTAACAGTAGGTAACTAAAGATAATGGTATTAAATAACACACCAGCTTTAATCACATATAAACTCACCTATTTCACAAGTGCTTTGACTGAAAAATAAATTTGTCTGATGAGTGGGTAACCATAGTAAAAGCTTATTAATTATTAATGTATTGTATTTAGATAGAAGCACATTATTATTATTATCATTATCATTATCACTATCATTATTGTTATCAAACTATATGCCTAAAAATAATCACCCCGAATTATAGCCATAACTAACACCTGAATCAGAATCAGAACAACCCTCCTTTCAATATCAATAATTAAGTGAGTGGTTTATTAGCAACTATCAGCAGTAACTCTTTACTTTCTGTTTTGATGGCAGATCTAATAAAATTATACTTCATAAGTTACATTAAATCCTCCCATGCTGAATAATGAACTGGCCTATACCACTCATAAAATGCCTATGCTGATCAAAGCATGTAGGAACTAAGAAGGAAGTTTGTGTCACTCACATTATATCAGCATACAACCTCAAAAGCATGTCAGGCCAATTACAGTCTAAACATACTGCAGAGACCAATGAACTCGGATACACTATATACTGTATGCTGAAGCCGAACGCAAACCAAGACCTAGATGTGTCCGTACACTAAGCACGCCAAATAAATCAGCACCGCACGCGCCGAGGTAATCACAGCTGGCTGTAGGCCAAGTGGCATCAGCTTGTGCTACCCTGGATCTCAACTAGGTCAGCTCATCACCCAGCAACGCAACTACAGAAACCGCACTACAAAACTGCAGAATAAACAGACTTTGACAGAAACTCAAACAATGCATACACTTAGAACAAGACCAGTAGAGTGTACATTTCTACCAACTGTGCGAATTTCACGTTTGATTTTAAGTATTTATGCAAAGTCGAGAAAATTACGAGTCGATCATTCTCTACAAATTTACCTGCTAGCAGACAACAGTGGCATACCCGCTGCTGAACATCAGCAAGACGACAAATAATCACATGAAGATTAAGGCAAAAGCAGTGGACTAGTTAAACGACAGCAACGACACACAAAACATTATTATAACGTACGTCCACACACTAACACAACCATCCCACTACCAACGAAGACACAAAGCGGCGACCACACAAATAATGTTATGATCTCGCCAATTCTCGCGAGTCTCGAGAGGCTGACTCACGTACGTGCCAGTATTCTATAAGTGAGTAAGTAATTCACCGACTTCACCGTAATCGCAAATGTCTGCAAGCGGAGGTTAGTGGGTTACAATTACACAGTATAAAGTAAGCACAGGCTGGCGCCATATAACGCCTATTGTCTAACATAAACCAGATAGGCCTACACGTTGTTTGTTTCCGTTTTCAAACAACTGAAAGATGCTTTTTAAATGTGTTAATTGTGCAATTTACACATTGTTCTGAGAGTGAGTTCCAGTTGTTATTCACTGTATTACTAAATACAAACTTTTTAGATCGCCCGTTCTATGAACGGTCGATCTTATGTTTTGCTCATGTTTCTTTTTTTTATTTTTTCCCAACTCACTTTTTCCGACGTCTCCAAACCAACATTTTCGAAACTTTTCCACATGACGTGGCTTTACTCGAAAAAGAAGCGCTGCTATGCCGTTTTCCTAAAAGTGCCCCTAACAAAAATGAGGGGCGAAAAACCCCAAATTTCGCGCAATCTCGCGTCTAATCGCAACATATTATGCGCCGTCACTCGTAATGTGGAAGGAAAATCGAAAATCAAAAACTATAGTGTTCATCAGTGATTATTAGCCTATTTATGTTCACCAAATTTGGTAGGGATCGGTTAAATAGTGACGAAGATCGACGCGCTATAGTTTATGCGGGGAGGGGGAAATTTTGCGATTTCTGACATAATAGCGCGCTATATCTCGGTAACTGTACAAGATAGCCCTATCATTGCTGCTATTGACTACTACAAATCATGTGTGGTCTAATAATGGTGACATTGCCAATGACCTTGAATGACCCTAACCGCCCCTAGTACCCATTTTTGTAAATTTTGAGGCTTCTGTCCTTTTTCCCAAGTCACTTTTTCCGACGTCTGCATACCGTTTCGACCGATCTTCACCAAACTTGGTACAATGACGCATATTGGGCCTCCGAACCGGACCTGAAGTTAAAATTTTCAACTTTTGAAAATCCAAGATGGCGTTCACTAACGGATGAACACCTGACTGAGCAGCATTGACAGCCGGTGTTCCTATTCAGTAAGCCAATTGTGAGCATTCATGTTTGTTGTTCATACAACGAATTGTCACGGTCAAAACTGCACAAGACGGGCGATCTTCAGGTTGGGAATTGACACGTTAATTGGACATTCTAGTTAACATATAATCTTAAGCTTCTTTTGGATATTTTTTTCTTATTTCCTCTCAGACCGTCATTGTAAAGATCACAATCACAATCGCAATCGCAATGAAGTATTGTTATACCGCCCCTTACAATATTGGACAGCAGCGCTGAACACGTAAAAAGTTAATTGAACAAGTAGGCCTAGCTCAGCTGTCGCTGACAAACCCGAGCGACGCGCTGCATCAGACGACAAACGGCAAAATTTTACAACAGTCGTGTGCCCATAACCACGCCCCTTTTGTTGTTGATATGTCATCATGTTGCTAGAATTGATATATACAATACATGTGTACAAAATTTGACGACTTTAGGTTCAGCCCCTATCAGGAACGGTTTGTCGTCCGTAGGCTGTGATTTTAACCTGTACATCTAATTTGGAGTCTGCGATCACCAATTAGGCTAGTGCCACTGTCTGCAGGGATTTTTATCTGCAAGGCGGAAATGAAAACGCACTATTGGACAATGCGGGACCAAAGTGTGTGAAACTGGTCGATGCAGTAGTGCTTATCGTATTAAATAAATTAGACACTCACAAAATGAGACTTCAGCAACAGCGACAAAGATGCAGTCGAAGACGGCAGACTTCGCCCCCGGCCTCTGACTGACTGTACGCACTTGCAGCAATCTGCAGAAGAAAAAAGACATCGCGGCAAAATGCCTTCGCACACGATCGACTTTCATTCATCCGCCGATCGTGTTTGTCGACTTGTTTAAGTTTGGCGAGCGACATCAGTTTATTAGGTCTATATTTTATCGATCCAGCAGTACGTGTCAACGGCACCTTCTATCATAGCGTGTTGTGTTACGATACGATATGATAAGATACGGTAGATAAACGTGCGCTCAAAAGCTGCCGTGAATGGCCATTGGCCAGTTTACTCTAGCGCACGACCCAGAAGCGAAAAAAATAAGGAAAAATAAAATTTAAAAACCGAGTAGCTCAGAAGAAACGGTCCAGGCAAAGGTCCGTGGAGGCAGTCCGGGAGGAAGAAGTGAAACTACGGGGGCTAGGATTTGTGAAAGAGGTAGGTTTTAAGCCGGGGGTAAAAGAGAGAGGGAGTTATAGATGCACAGAGTGGTGAATCAGAGGAGAAAGAAGTGATGGGTGAAGGAATAGTTAAGTAGGGAATGGAAGAATTGGTACCAGAATGGTGTTGACGAAGAGAAAAAGGGAGCTGATTCCAGGGACATGGTGAATCATAACGGAAGGAGCTATCAGTTATTTTTAGAGAGGATGATAAAGGTGGCCGAGCAAGAGTAATGACGGATGAAGAGCGAGTACTGCGAAGACGTTGAATGGAGATGTGGTTATGAAGGTACGGAGGTTGGGTAGTTGTGAGAACTTTGTAGCTAAGTGAGAGGAGCTTGTATTCGATGTGTTCAGTGATCCTGAGCCAGTGAAGAGAGCGTATGATGGGAGTGATATGACATGACTTGGGAACTTTCACGACAGTACGAGCAAGAGAGTTCTGGATCTGCTGGAGACTGGATAGGCCTAATTGAGACTTAGGGAGTTTATAGTAGAGATAATTACAGTAATCAAGTTTTGGAGTGAACGATAGAGGTAGCGATGATACAGGCAGTTGACGAATCAAAGTATGGCCGTATACAGCGAAGTTGACGAATGTGATAGTAACAAGCTTTGGAGAGAGCTGTAATTTGGTCAGAGAAAGAAAGATGCTCGGTTTCAAGCAGATTAGGAGGTGTCAAGTGAAGAGTTGTGTATTTTGGCAAGTTGCGTTTTGAGTCCGATGAGCAAGAATTCAGTCTTAGATGAGTTAAAAGTAAGAAGATTAGCAGTTATCCAGGAAGAGATGTGTTGAAGAGCGTTTTGAAGATGAGAAATGCTTGAGTCAAAGTTGAGTGGGTTGAAAGAGAAGAAGAATTGAGTATCATCGGCGTAAAGGTGGTGGTCGAGGGAAAGGGAAGAGATAAGAGTGCTGAGAGGGGTAGTGTACATGACGAAGAGTAGAGGGCCTAGAACAGAGCCTTGGGGAACACCACAAGAGGAAGTATGAAAGAAATCAGAGAGGTTGTTATCACATTTAACATGAAAGGAGCGAGATGATAAGTAAGACTTGAACCAGCTGAGAACAGAGCCATGAATACCAAACCAAGATATGAGAGGCGAGTGATTAAAATGTTGTGGTCGATGGTGTCAAAGGCAGAAGAGAGATCAAGAAGGCAAAGGCATGATACTTTATGTGATCATATTGCATTGATGAGATGGTCGTGAATGTACAGCAGGGCAGTTTCAGTTGAATGATGTTTACAGTAGGCAGACTGGTGAGCGTTGTAGTTTGCTGGAAGTGAGGTGATCAATGAGGCGAGATTTAACAACGCGTTCTATTATTT
>Ga0209363_1001475_pt1 | contig 11342 bp, 7 predicted proteins | sample WorMetexBAHAMAS3_FD_187385 | JGI IMG/M metagenome (GOLD analysis project Ga0209363, IMG submission 187385) | Marine gutless worms symbiont microbial communities from Max Planck institute for Marine Microbiology, Germany - Inanidrilus exumae... | ecosystem: Host-associated > Annelida > Digestive... | reverse complement strand
ATGCAGTATGACCAGATCCAAGGTCAAGGTCAAGGTCACGCGCTCTTGAAATTTGGAAATCCTTCCATTTTCAAAAGCTATCTCCTCCGCCATTTACAATGGGAGCTGGCAACTGACCACTGATTCTTCAACTAGGGCACAATATCTAAATTTAGTCCGGCCGGATTTTTGATATTTGTCCTAATTTTTGTGCCATGTAACTTTAAAATTGGCAGAAACGTCAGTTGTGAAGAGTCGACCGTCAGTCCCGTATGGGGCTAATTTATTACTGATAATGTTGGTGCAATGTTTCGGCATCTGTTTGCTTGCTGCTGGCAGACAGATGCAGCGTCAGACAGATGAATGGCGACACGCGCTGGAGCAGAGAGAGACTGAATTGACGACCAGTCAGACGAGTTTACAGGTGTGTTATGCACGTGTAATTGCCTTCAGATGATGTTTAATTACCTGTACAGGTGAAGAAAGGTCTGCATGTCACCTGGTCACTTGCTGTTGTGCTGCTGTAGCCGTAATAACAACCTACCTACGTTTATTTTAGTGGCAGTTAGCTAGTTCTCTTGTTATGTCTTTGTTACCCAACATTGTTGCTGATGTATTTCTGGGCTGTTCGTCCGCCGCGTTCGTTCATCCTTCTGGTCATTTGTCTGCTCGTCCGCCATGTTGTTACCATGATATCTCGTGAACGCCTTGATCAATTCTGATAAAACTGACAAGGAATATTCACCAGCCATACCGATGACCCAATTAGATTAGATTCTGAGGGTCGAAGGTCAAGGTCACAGCAGGCCGTCGAAGTGACGAGGGCATCCATGTCGACGCTGGGGCGTCAAAGTCCATCTGTTATTTTTATTTGTCGTTTACTATTTCTCCTGAAGGTGCTGAATGTAGACTTGATCTGTAGACCTAGGTGTGTGGTCTTGGTCTTGGTTTTGAGACCCGTTGTTAATGTCTTAGTCTTGGTCTTGAAATGCGATTCCAGGGTCTTGATGTTGGCCTGGAGACCCAAGTGTCAAGGTCTTGGTCCTGATCTCGGGACCAGACGTTTGTGTCTTGGTGTTAAACTCAAGTCCTTTAGTATGGTCTTTATAACAAGGTTGTCGTACACAGCGTGATTTCACTGCAAGTGTTGGTAATCATTTGCTTGTTTTCTGCAGCAAAAGGAGAAGCAGATCTCTGAGCTACAGTCGAAAGTAGCCCAGCTTGATAGTGAGGTCGGTCAGTGTTGTCACTCTTAATAGCATGGTGGTCATTATCAGCATCAGTGTAGAATGTACCAGTGTCACTCTTTTGTTGACACCATTATACACTCATGCACATTATATATTCGTCATGGTGACATGATTTTATGGAAACTGAAATGAAACTAAAACGAAAAAATAGGATACAGTTGAAAGCAAAAACAAGCAATCCGAAATGAATAGAAAAAACGAAAAACTTCACAACAAAAATGCTACAGTTGTAATATAACATGCCAGTTATGCGAATAGAACACACTACTTCCTACAGGCGGCATTGTATTCGTGAAGCACGCATGACTTATTTAGTCGGATCGTCAAACGTCTAGTCACGTAGCCTCGACACTGTTTCAATACTGCCTTTTGCTTTATTCTTATTCTTGGTAACTAAAACTATTACAAGGTGTCGCCCTGACGGGACGTAACACGACTGGCCCGCCGTGCAGCCGTGGAGCTATAATTAGACTAGAGGCCGCATGACGTTATCGCCTGGCCTGCGCAGGTGAAGCCGCCTGCAGGCCCGCCGTGCCGTGTTACAGACGACGACAGACGCCCGCGACCGTTACTAGTCTGCCCCCTACACTATGTGTAAGCGGGCCAGTAGTAAAATGAAAAATAAAAAAGGACAACTGAAATGAAAATGACATTAGAACTTAAAACTAAATGACAAATCAAACCAAATTTTACACTGTATGCCGGTGAGCGTATGTCCGTGTTTGTGTCAGCTGCATATATCCAGCACTGGTCTGACTGATCGCTCATCTCAGCTGACGACTCTACAGAAAGACATTGAGATCCGACGAGAGAAGTGTGATTCATTGGAGGAGAATCTGCAACGAGAGAAAGTCAGTCGCATCTGTTTTTAACGTCGTTTTTATATATCTTTATTTCACCAATAATGGTTGCAATAATACAAAAAACAAATACACAATGAACAAATAAAGAAGCAAACAAAAAAAGAGAATAACTTAACTACGGTAGGCCTATATACATTTCGCTAAATTTGCTTTCAAAGGCTTTAACTCGCTTCTGCCATAGGTCACTCGGCATATCAAAACAAAAGAGAAACAGTGTTGGCAGTATTTGACATGATCAGTGTTATTTGTCTTAAATAATTTCATTAAAAAACCAGTTTATCACGAAGACTGCAGATCGGATTTCGTTAATGGGCAAGCTTGTCTCTAATGAGTTACTCTGCACTGTTAAGCTCTGACTCAGCTGTTAAGACAGTGAACTTGTTACGAGTGGTTTAGTAGTCCAGATAGAGTCCATGTCTGGACAGTAAGTTTTGAGCGAAATGATCTTTAACAAAGATATTTGGTACATAGTTCTTCTTAATGCTATCTACGTTAACTTTGAATGTCAAGGTGATAGGTCCAAGTTCATGGTCACGGGATGAAAAAATGCAGTCAGTTAATTGAAAATGTGAAGTTGGGAAAACCAGTTAGGCAGAAAAAGAGACCTGAACTGGAAACTAAGTAAGATACAGCCAGCCAAATATTTATGATTGGCTAAAATGTTGCTGACTTCCTGTGGGGGCTTTCTTCTAGTTTTGACATTTTTCTGTAGTTTGAAGTTCTTGCATTGTTGTTTATTTTTAACGTTCACTGCATCGGCTTGAGTGCAACGAAATGTCAACGTGGCCAGCTCGTGAAACCTAATCAAGTCGCGCCGATGTATGATTAATTTCACGTTGCCAATGATTGTCTTGAAATGTGTCGTTGAAGTCTGTACAAAAGTCGTGCTGTGTCTGTCACGCAGGAATCAAATGCACATCTTAGTGCAAAAGTGGAATCTCTCAAAGAAAAGTTAGTGCTATTGTTAATTCACTCAATAATCATTTGTTAAATTCGTAAGCACTGATCAGTAGTGAAATAAAAATTTTGACTGCCTTCTAAATGAAACTCAAGGTAATATTTTTGCTATAGAATAACAATGGCAACAGCAAACTTGTTTTATGGCTGTTATTTCAAGACGACTGGGTGTGATCCACTACTTGGGTCAGTGAAGTTATCAGTCGCATTTTGTTGTTGATGTTGATGTTGAGGTCTTTGCTATAGCCCTCCTTTTGATGTTATCCTCAGAAGTACTTGTCAGTGCTGTTTGGAAATAAAAAAGTTTTCAGTGCTCTAGCAAATTGTTCTGGTTTATCGGACACTTTCCGAATGTCAGGTGGCAGCTTGTTCCACTGGCTCGGCCCGGACACAGAAAAACCGCGCCGACCGAATCTGTCAGTTTTGGCGCTGCGCGGCACGACCAGGTCGCCGTGGTCAGTAGGGCGAAGTCGCGGTCGATGTACATCTGCGCTGACTGAATTGCAGATCTCCTGTAAATATATCGGTGCTGACCCGTTGACACAGTTGTGGACGAGCATACAGATATTGAACGTGATGCGCTGGCGCACATGTAGCCAGTGTAGCGTATCACGCATGGCTGTAGTGATTCGCCCAAACTTGGGAATGTTCATTTCTTATGATTCTTATGTTTCTGATGATTAATCGATAACTGATTAGTGAATTGTTGCATAATTCGTGGCCGGTCATATTTTCTGTTGTCAGGTTGGCAAGTGCAAAGTTTGAGTGTGACTGTCTAAAGCAAGCCGCTGCTGATGATTCAAATCAGCCAGAACGTTTGACGCAGCTGCTCACGGAGATGAGAAATGACCGAGACAAGGTAGATTGTACATGTCTTGCTGTTTGTAACTGTTGTATGCTAATTTGTGTAGGTAATGGAAATCTGACACTTTACATTGGCTGTATTTGTCTTAGTTTTTGGGGAGACATCACGAAAAATTTAGGGCAGTCCAGAACATAAAGACTTTGTCTGAAAATTCTGTAAAAAAAATCACATAAAGAGACTTTGTCTTGGGTCATATGAGCATTAAAATTGGGGGAATGTTTGACAAATTTTGGGGCACCTTGATGCTTTAGGGTCCCCACATCTCCAGTTGGGGGACCTCGCGACAAAGAGGTTCTCATGCTTACAAGTTGTAAGTTTTTGCCATTTATGGCATTTAGTAATGTTGTGCAAATTGAACACAGTTCAGATTTGCCTTCTGTGATTTTTTATTTTATTTTAGCAGTACCATTTTCGTGTTGCTAGGATGTGTTGAAAACACATTAATTTTGACTGTCTGATACTGTGCTAGATTTAGTGCACCGCTTATAAATATATTGCTTGCTTGCTTACTTTCTGCTTATTGTAGCTATTATTCTTGTTAGTACTAATTACTATAATGTGCTAGGTGAAATCGGAGCTACAAGAGAAGAACTTGAAGTTGTCCGATGCGCTGACTAAAGCTCAGGAGGACCTGAAGTCGGCGGAGCGAGATCGTACATTACTTGAGGATGAGAAGAGACGCATACAGACACAGCTGACTACCATTCAGCACCAAGCTTCTACGAGTGAGACGTCGCTGGAGATGGCCAATCAGGTTAATATTTGTCTTCATTTACCTTATCACTAGTAACAAACAGTGATAGTCTTAATTGTATCAAGGCAATCACTGACATCAGTGCCGCCACCTGGCGAACTCGATGAAACATAACGTCATTCTCGATTTTGGCCCGTTGGCCCCATTATGTGAAGATGTCGTCCACAAAACAGGAAGTACATATTGTGTTGCGCTGTCGTCAGAGGAGGACTGAGCCACGTCCACAGGTAACGTACAGGACATTTGGTGAAATTTGGACAAGCGGTTTTTGTGGTATGCAAGCAAACATACATACAGACAGACAGATCATACAACAGACAAACAAACACGTTGATTGCAATAATTTGCCCACCAACTGAGGGCGAATTAGTCATAACCACTTTTTTCAGCAGTTTTTGTTGTCCATGGACTATTACCCAGACCATTTCTTCTGAGCAACCAGGTATTTTTTCTTATTTTTCATTTTTCATTTTTTGTACAATGTACTAGATTAAGCTGGACCTTTGCCAGCATTTTTTGTTGTTAATCAAGGTTGCAACGGAACCTTTGGGGATGACTGGAGCATAACAACGTAGTTCTAGTGGTAATAAAATGGTAATAATTTTTAAAGTTTAACGATCTCCCACGGTAACTAATTATGACAGCTTCTAGTATCGGCTTTTAAGAAATTTTAAAAGATGCATTCGTAAACGACAGTTGTAAGAGTAAAATTGCTAAACAACATTAACGGTTATCAGGAAATAAATTAACAATGCTTAGAGCTTGTACGCACGAGAACTTCGTGGTGGCAAGGTCCCCAACTGGTGGTGTGGGGCGAACACTGTGAACGTACAGTGTTAGTAGAATGGCAGTAGTGGTTGATGTAGTCTCGCCGGCAGCTGGAGTCTGATGCGGCCGAGCTGCGGAGGCAGGTTGGCAGCCTCAAAGATCAGCTGGACGGCGAACGCAAGAAGCAGTCGATGCTGGAGCAGCGGATTAATGAACTCAATGAGAAACTGCACAACGCCGAGAACACTGTATCGACAACGTCCAACCAGCTCGTCCAGGAGTCTTCCAGTCTGGAACTTCTTAACAAGACCAAGGTAAGAACGGTCAACAACCAACGCTCACCCACTCACTACCCATCCTCGTGGCTATTTGTGATCGTCTTTGAATATTATCAATCATTTATTAACTGTTATTTTTCATGTGGTGTTCACTGACAAAGTTCTCTGACTGTTCCATTGTCTTGAAGTGACGTTCACTTGTACCATGTTAATACTGGTTTTTGACGATGATGATGTAAGTCAGTAAGTAAGTAAGTAAGTAAGTAAGTAAATTTATAGAGCATGGTTATTGTCAAAAACTTGTAACATGCTGAATGCACTAGTATCGAGCGAACAGGTACGTTATAAGCAAACGTTTGAAACAGTCTGCACTGATGGTCGGGTCCCGGATGAAATCCGGGAGAGAGTTCCAGCCTGTGTGGCCGGCAACTGAAAAGGCCCGATGTGTCACTGTATGATGTATGGCTGGTGTACAGAGAGAGCTGGAGGCGACAGTACATCGGATGGAGCTGGAGAACACTCGACTGGACATGGCGTTGCAGCATGAACGAGACAAATCCAAGCAGCTGAACAGAGAATGCGGCGAGGCACGACAGGTTTGTAGAGTTGAGTGCACGCTGTCTCAGCGCACCTGCTGTGGGCCACAGTTCCACCAGTGCCTTTGTAAAGCGTCGCCACTTTTTACCTGTCGAGCAAGGGTCTCACATGTGTTGTGGGGCACCTGTTGGATGCGCCGTGTTATAAGTAAGCAAGTAAGTACTGTAAGTATGAGTTTTATTATTATTAAGTAAGAAATTCTGCATTTTGCTTTGTAACAATATGTTTGCCTGCTGTTTGCCATCGTTTTTTTGATTCACAGTTATTCACGTTATTCACAGATGTAATTTTCACAGATTTAGCAAGAGAAGCTAAACTCAACGTTGGCTTGTTGTCACTTGTTATTCACTGTAAATTTATTAAGCATTTTGTGTCTAAGCCGAGTGTTATCTTTGTGTGTGACCATTTTTATTGTGTCCATATTGTTCCCTCATTCACACATTGGACATGAAACCTTTTCACCAAGTTTGAACTTTCTGCAAATTGAGATGTTTATGTTATAAGCCCAAAGAGGGCAATTGGTTGGACGAATGGAAAGATCATAGTAAGGGATACTTTTCTTGTTTACTGGGCACATAAGCAGAGTACGAAGGGAGGGCACAAAATGTTATTAAAACACCCAAACAGCTAAGTGTTGGAAAATAGCTTGTCATTAGGATTTGAAATCTGGTGTGTAGAGAGAAAAGTGCACATACCCCACTGTATGGCTCTTTACTTTTTTTAAATTTCAAAAACAGCAAAAAAAAACGGCAAAGAAAGCCATGTCAAAATAGCAAAAACCAGTGCACAGCCACTGCGAGTACTTTATAAAAAAATCTTTACCTATAAACGTTTGATTTTCTGATACATAATTGTGTTTTGCGGGTACCCTGGTTTTTGGTCCTCAGAGTCACCCCTCTTGGCATGTCTTCTTTGTGGATTGTTGGCACCGGCGGATTGGTTGAGTGACGTGATGTTGCCAGACGCAGAAGAGTCTTCATGAAGAACTGTCAACACTGAAATCAACCAATGCTGAGCTTCAGCAGCTGATGAACGTAAGCCGGTGCCATTCGTGTGTAGCGAGTTACAGTAGTCGACCCTGCCTATAACAGTAACATCTGAGCGAACAGCAGGTTAACGGGTCATGGGTCGAGGTCAAGTATAAGAAGGCTGGAGACAAAGGCTGAGTAAATGTCAGTGTATCTATAAATTAATTCTTGTCACCACCAGTAGAGTTTATTGATCCTAGTGCCGTAAACTTCAGAATGTCGCCATAGAGCGGCCGTCAATATGCATGTTTCAGGGTATTACTAATATTATTGTGTGGATATATCCGTTGTAATGTTAATAATAAGACTTAAGCCAATTAACTGACGTTGGCAGTTTTTAAAAATCAGTCAAAAGAATAGATTGCGATTAATTGATGTGGAATTACTGGACATAACTTAAGTTGGCTTAGTGGAAGTAATTTAGCTTTATTAAACACTGCTTGAACACCTCTTTAAATGATTTTAATCATTGTTTGAAATTTCTTATTATCAGTTTATGTGAATTTTATTGTTTTGTTATGTTAACGTAGTCGACAGTCACATTTATGCTGTTTTTACAGTGAGATGCTATGCTGGTGTGTTATATGCTGTCTGTCCGTCCGTGTGTCTCCCGTCTGTCACAAGTCAGTGTTCTATCAAAACGGCAATCATATCATTGCGCAGCCAATGCCGAACAATTGCGCAGGAACTCAGTTTTCTGCTGCTAAAGATCACTTTGAAATTCTATATGGTCACCCCCAACTGGGGATAAAAATACATGAGGCTAGGAAAAATTACCAGAAAGTTGTGCGGTCCTCTGCAATAGCTGAGTTTTTATATTTGTCGTTTTCTTAGTTTTAACATCGTTGATGTATATTTTTTGTTAATTGGCGGATGCCTTGAGTAGTTGATGTTTCATTCACCAGGAAGCAGCAGGTTTACGTCAAGAAGCGACACGTGAGGCGGACGATAATCGCGCTCTGTGGGAAAACGAGATTAAATCTCGCTCCAAGCTGGGCCTACGAGTGAGTTAATACTAGCATGCGAAGTACTGCGGTCAGATTCTTTTAATTTTTATGCTGACCTCAAATTATCATGGTTTTATTGGCGCACAGAGGTGCTCCCTGATTCTCTGGGTGTTTTAGCCGTCAGTCTGTGGAAGGGGGCATGATTATCCGGGTTCCAGCCCCAAGGAAATTGTGTGACAGTGACCTATAGTCGTGAAATACCGGTAAATCTGTTACTTCTGGGATGATAGAAGCGGTTGTCTCTGATATTTGTGCTGAAAGGGGACGTTAAACTCCAACTAACGGTTGAATGATTTTGAAAAGTGGGGACTGGGGGTGGGGTGTGATGAGCAAAGTAGTCTTGCTGCCCACATTTTCGCCACTAAGTGGGTTAAGTAATGCTGCCTGCTATCACTTGATTCCCTGTAATTTGTGTTCCGGCTGAAACCAGACAGTGCATGACTATGTGGAGCAAGTTGGTCCATTGTAGTATTATCAGTGAATGTTCCAAGGGTGTTTTATGTGTAATGAGTTTGCTGACAAACTAAGAGATAAGATTGTGGGTAAGCAGGCCAAAATTTGAAGCTACGAAGAATTCATCTAGATGATCATAGATATTACCTGAACGGGGTGAATTTGACGACATCCATCTAAATCCTTTTGTTGGCCCGGCGTATGCTATATTCGACCCATATTGTACATAAAACGCCGTTTGACGTCGTTTACTGGCCTAGGACTTGTTCTGCATTACCGAATTGGAGACTGCAGTGTAGTCAGATGTGTTTCCTGATGTTGTCGTTGACTAACAAAGGTCTCACCAGAAATCTGGGTTTGCTTTGTGGGAGTGAGTGTTCTTGTGGGAATTAATATTAGTATGTTCACTGTTTCACTCGCTGTACTATCATATGCTGCTTGTCGTTTCTTTTCTTTTCTTTTACGTTTTGTCACGTGATCACAGTTTGTTCACAGATAGCACAGCTTGATCGTGAGAAACACGACGTTCTCGGTCAATTGAACCAGGTTTGTCGCGCGCAGTTCTGTCACTTTTACAAAATTATTCCACAAATTTGATCATCCGTACTATCTTCCATCTTCTGGGGTCCAGAGATGTCCTTGGAGACATCTAGATCCGACGAACAGCATGGATGGGACACAACGAGAAAATATTAAGGCATAAGAATGTTTTAAATTCGAGTCACTTTTAACCATGTTGTTTTTTCGAAGACAGCCCATGGCTTATAAATTATTTAGCACTTTCCCGAACTACATCATTTTCTGTTATGAATAAAAACCTGGGCATTCTTTGGCTAGATATGAGTGTGATTGAATGTCGTGGGACGGATCTGTGCTGTTACAATACTAGAAGAAGCCAGCACTCACGAGAATGCAAAGACCCACGCCGTCAGTGTTTTTGTGACTCGTGAACTTGACCATTGACCTTTTAACGATAAAATAAATGGGTTTCCAGGATTCATCGTGGAACATTTCTGTGTCAAGTTTGGTGAACATAGCTGCATCGGTTTTTGAGGTATCGTGCAGAAAAACAGACACACAGGCAAACGGAGGTAGATCCTTACCCCGCGAATGCCTTCGGCGTGGACAATAAGATCGGCCATACTTCTATGTCCCAAATGTAAGAACGTGATTGAAATATTTAGAAGATCACTCACAAATCGAATGCCAAATTGTCTAGAAGGGCTGATGCTGATGGACTGTTGGCATGGAAAGGTGTATGTGCAGTCGCTTTATTGTCGCAACTTTGATGTTATTGAGCTCTTAACACAGTTCTGTATCAATAATGTTGCTATGCATTGAGTCCAGTTAGATTCGTAACGGCGAATCTTACGGGCTACGGGGCGGTAATGCGCTGTGATTCATGTGTTGATTTCGCTGCTATATGTATCGTTTGTCTGTTTACTTAACTTCCTTTCTCATTTTCTTCCTTCCTCACTTTTTTCTTTCCTTATGTGGCGCGATATGACCTACATTGTGTCGAAAGCGCCATTAAACTCCAACCAACCTTTGTTCCTTATGCTTTCATTCTTGCTTATTTACTTCCTTACTTGTTTACCTCCTGACTTATCTATCTACTCCTTCCAGAATAGACCCGTTCCCTTTCCAGGCCGGAGGTCGTTGGAGGCGACCAAACCTGGCTTTAGTTTTTTGTGTTAATTTTATGCTGTAGTATATTTTGTTTATTTGTTATGGATGCATGTTTGCTTTTGTTGTGTTTGTTTTCGTTTTTCAGTACAAAGCCAAGAGATTGGCTAGGAAGAACGTCTTCAAAATGACCTATTTTGTGTCGGGTGGGACGTAAAACCTTAACTCAAGCAATCAAGATTCGTTCAGGTAAACTCTACATGTACATACCGACTATGAATGTCAAGTTAGTCTTCCCCGTTTTTTATTCCCTGCCGCTGCATTGTAATTGTAGTGCGAGCTATGTGTGCAAAGTATTGCAGTCAGCGTGTCTGTATGTCTGTTTGTTTGTCTGTCCATTCACATATCTCCAAAAACCACGTGTTTTCCAAATGTAACTAAATTTTCTGTGCATGATACCTCTGGCCGTGACTCAATCCTCCGACGGCATTGCAATAAATACGTTATGTACTTCCGGCTTTGTGGATGACGTCATGATTTCACATAATGGAGTGGATGGGCCAGAAGCAAAGACGACGTGTATGTTTTGTCGAGTTCGCCAGATGGCGACACCTGGGGGCAAAGTTGATGTCTACGATAGAGGCTTGTTTGCCATGTGTTCTCATAGGAGAAGCGGCGAGTGAGGAAGGCGTTGGAAATGAAGAAATCTGCCGAGACCAGATTGGTGCAGGAACAAGAAAAGTCAGTTGTTATATACTTCACTATTATTACCGTGCTCGCCACTGTATGTCCATCTGTGCCGGTTTATCATCAGTGTAATACGGTGCTCGTAGATATAATGAAGTTTGTTCGCCATACACGCATTACAGAATACACGGTGCAATACAAAACAGAAAAAAATATAAGCAATATAGTAC
>Ga0209363_1001474_pt1 | contig 11344 bp, 4 predicted proteins | sample WorMetexBAHAMAS3_FD_187385 | JGI IMG/M metagenome (GOLD analysis project Ga0209363, IMG submission 187385) | Marine gutless worms symbiont microbial communities from Max Planck institute for Marine Microbiology, Germany - Inanidrilus exumae... | ecosystem: Host-associated > Annelida > Digestive... | reverse complement strand
GTTTATGCACAGCTCACCCGTGTGCCTAACACACACAGACACACTGACCACGCTACGTGCGACATCTGTAGCAATAGGCCGCATCTTATGAACTGCGTACAGGCGATGCTGTCTAATAAAAATTCCCATAAAAGACTATAGGCTACGTAGTCGCTAAATACTGATCCAGTAATTAAAGTGGCATTAATAAATTTTCTAGCAGAATACATGCATTCAAAAATGGCCAGTCGTAGCGGAGAAACATATCAAATAGGGCCAAGAACTTATGTGCAGTTTGTTTGAATTAGACGAAATCAGTGTGAGACCGCCCGGCAGTCTGTTGTTCTAGACTGTAAGTTTGGTTGAGATCAGTTTAGTGATCTCAGAGATAACACGTCGAAAAAAGAAGAAAAAAGAAAGAAAAAACCACAGCGATAAAATATAAGCCCTTCGGCATCGCGATGCCGTGCGGGCTAAATATGTTCTTGGCTGCAACCTTTCCGTCTGGACCTCTATATAATTGTGGTATTATTCAATGAAGTTGACACTTGTGACGTGCGGTCGGTTGAGAGAAATGAGCAGATGATTGCTGTGGTAGTTGTGACAGTTATGCGCCGTGCTAATGAGTTTTAAACGCGATTTTGACTGCTAACCACGACCGCGGCGTCAAAGAAGAACGAAGTGACTGTGTAGACGCATTGTGTGTTCGTCATAATTGTCCATTAGCTGTTGGGCGTTGGTAAACCAAGCGGCGGACGGCAGGGAGGGCTTGCGACTCGTCTGTCCCCGTGACTGCGGCGCAGTGACTCTTTCATTTGAACACTAATTCAATCGTTCGGTCTTTGCACGGTTAATCCTTGCATTATGGCTGTTGATACCCACCCAGACGGCATTCTCGTGGGTAGGGTTTCCACCGCTGTTAGTCATGTTTTTTCAGACGATGTCATAAAAACCGATGCAGCTAGGGTCACTAAACTTAATTGACATACAAATGTTCCACGATGAGTTCTGGAAACCCACTTATTTGGGGGTCAAAGGTCAAAGGTGAACGTCACAACGTCTGTGTCGGTCTTCAGACAGAACGCAATATTGCCGCTGCTGCGTACGTAAGCCACTCTGGGTTTTTTCCTGCTGTAGTGCCCCGCCGCACAAACATTGCTGGCGACACCGGGGTTTTTCCCTGCGTCACGCCCCCGCGTCCGATTTAGGCTGGATGCTGAGTTTTCCTCGGCTTGGAGTTTTGCACTCCTGTGAGTGCCGGCTTCCTGTAGTTGTTGCGTTGTTTTTCAATTATCGCAGATGCTGCCCGTGAATCTTACGACATCTTAACTTTTGTTCTAAGACATGTCTTCAGACATGTCTTATGACATATCTGTGAATCGGGCCCCTGACCTCAACGGTGATTTTCTTGTCGCCGTTCTTGCGCTCTATGTATAGACATTTTGCATAGCGGTCTGCATGACGCGGCTGCTCGAAAGTTTATGGATCCTAGAATTCTAGAAGCCGTGATTAAACGCCAGAGCTGTTAGCCTGCATTGCAGTGATGTGTGACTAAATTGGTCTGTTGCACGTGTTTTGTGGTAGGAGCACCAGCGGCTCATTGAGGAAAATAGTCGACAAGCCGACGAAATTCGACGTCTGAAGGACGAGAACCTTCGTCTGCGTGGCCTGCTCAACAAATCTCAGTCACTGCAGTGTGTTTCCGGTCTGCCAGGAGCGAGCTTTTGCTACTACGAGTGACAGACCAAAGGTATGTTCACACCGGATGCCGTGCGGTACGTTGCGGTGCGTTGCAGTGCAAAAGTGCGGTATGCTGCAACAGAAATGCTTGGCGTAGGCCTAAAGGGTTTAAACGTTCATAATGATCTTCCTAGATGCACTCATTCTTTATTTGTACCAGCTATATGTGAACATCTTCCATTAAAGTATGAACTAGCGTGTCGTCAGACGTTTTTCATTGATAACTGCTTGAAAAGTGTTTACAGTGTTGTTAAATTTGTGGCTAGAAATGGTGTATATTTTTCGCACATGTATTCTGCTATTGGTCGATCAGATTAGCACAGTTTTGCAGTAAGACCGCAGGCTACTTCAGTGCAGTCTACTGCAGTGTACTTTATAAGGTTTCCTTAGGTGATCTTGGAGGTGTTAATCGAAGACTGATATGGTAGGCTAGTTGTATAACAGAGATTTGTGTCGGCATAAAGATGACATCAATGTTATTTGTGAGTTGCTGGCAGTGAAGCACGGTAATGGAGCGGTAGATTTGTTTAGTGATTCGGTTCTGGATGCTTTTATTGAGTTTTTATGTACTAAGTAACTTTTTAACTTTTCTTAATGTTTCTCAGTTCATGTGTTGCGTGGTGGCTCAGCGGTAGGGCGATGGACTTGCGATTTACAGGTCGCGGGTTCAATCCCAGCCGGTTCGCTTTCACGTAACATAGGTCAAATCAGCCTTGCATCCCTCCGGGTTTGCTAAATCAAGTACCTGCTTCGGCGGGGGGTAAAGGCGGGATTCTCACCTCTGTCGGGTGGCAGGAGGCAGGTAACACTGTGTGATCCCATACGGCATGTGAGTTTCCCGTAGCGGTGTGGCAGAGTTTCTGCGAACTGCAATACACTTACTTTACTTTTACTTTACTTTTGTACTGATGCTCGATTTTTATAATAAATAATAATAATGCAACATGCCGCACGATAAGCCTACCGCACCGAAACGCGCCGTTTCGCACCGCAACGCGTCCAGTGTGAACACTCACATTGGATTTAACCGTACATTTTATCCCAATTTTATCCTAATTTTACCCTTAATTCGGCCTGCTGCTTCTTCCCTTTTGCTTTTCTGTAGACTAAAAGGGAAGCCATTGTTTTTTAGGTGATTCTCAAACCTCTGAACGGCAACTTTGGTGCTGCCATCTGCTGACTCTCAACTGAACGGTAGTCGCGTAATTTTTACACCAGTTGTGAGAAAATAAGTTTTTTCTCAGGGTGATTAGCATTTGACTGCTGCCTTCGTCACCGGTGTCGTGCTGTTTTTGTTTATATAGCATCGTGGTAACGTTGTTTCTTAAAGACTGTTGCATTCCAGTTTTGGAGGTATGTGCCTAGGGCCCAAGGCAATCGTGGCACCGATATTTTCGTATGCTTTCAAAGCTTCGTGCTGCACTGAAAATGTTTCGTTGTATTCTGTGATGTACGCATGGGCGTAATTTCAGACAGCACGGGGAGACGGACTAACACCTTTTTAACTTGGGGGACGGACCCCCACGTTATAAGTACACATCGAGCTTGGTCCCCCACTTTTCATACCAACGTTACGCCACTCGATGTACGTACGTACATGTAGCACACTGTACGGGCGGAGGCTACACAACTTTTTGTCGGCAGGCCGACCAATAAATTTCTGGACAAGCCGGTTAAGAAGAGGAGGGCAAGGGGGCATCCCTCTTAAGTAGGTTCGGGTCTCTGCTAGAAAATAAAATATTTTTTTTAATTCTCAAAACTTTGATGTGGAGTGTTGCACCCTGAGGCAAATTCGGCAATTTGATATGAATTACTAAACGAGTTATTTTCGACAATAAAAATATGCGCTTGTTTATGGACGTTTCGACCACCGATGTCAGGTCTTTATCAGGACTGACTTCCGGTTTCTGACATCGGTAAGTAACTTGTGCCATACGTGGCTCAGTTGGTAGCTCCCCTCATCTCGATTCATGTTCTGGCTCTTCCTGATTCATATTGCCTCTCTTATGAGCTGGCCAGTCTTGTCCGACTATCCATCAATCACCTTGAAATTGTCATAAAAGAGGATCACGCACATTAATTCGAGATGACGTGAGCCAATGGTTAAGGTGAGGGGAGGCGCAAGGGTGCTGAGCCCCACATCGGATTTTTAGCCCTCACCTCAGTGTTTATATTCTCTACATCGCAACCAATTGACCATAAAAATGGTATAAAAAGTGCACCTTTCCCCACCTCCCTTGCAACCGAAATCAATCTTAGCCCCCATCTCTGGCTCACTACTATAAGCACTGACGGGAGTTACCAACTGAGCCATATGATTATGAATATGGGACAAGTTACTTAGTGACGTCAAAAACCGGAAGTCAGTCCTGATAAAGACCTCACATCGAAGGTCGAAAGGTCGATAAACATGCAGGCCTACATTGTTTTCAGTTGTGAAAGTAACTAGTTTATAACAAACTGTCAAACTGATGAAACGTTTTACAGAATTTAGTCATTTGAGTCTTTAAAATTTCTAAACACTTTTCTGGGGGCTGGTACCGCTGTCCGTCCGCACCAAATAATGCCAGCATTGATCTCGCCGGATAAGAATGATGTTGAATTTCTGCATTCAGTTACTAATAATTGTAGGTCTCCTATGAAACGCCAGGATATCAGATATTCTGGGACACCCTATATAACTACTTAATGTAATTAGCTAAATTGCGTATTTTACTGGTTTTAAACGTTGAATTATAACATAATCGACAACATGAGTTAATATCATTATTATATTTAACGAATAAATGAGATTTTCTATGTGCTGTCAAATAGAGATGGATTGTTTGAAAATTTGACAGTATTTAAAACTGTACCACCTTCATTTGACAGTATTAATATCTTGTTGTCTGTTGGCATGATGTCACTTTAGTTAAGTCTGAACGAATGTGTGACTTAAATTTGTTTTTTTGTTCATTGTTCATAAACTTGTTTAGTCCGTTCACAGATATTGCCTGCAGTTAAGACAGAATTGTGCATGACGGAAATAATGTTATCATAGAAAAATACTCTGCTCAAAATGTAGGCAATTTTTGTATATTTTTGTACTTTACATATTTTCATAGCCTACGAACTAAGTCGTTTGTGTTTAATGCACGAACCAATTCGCTACAACAAAATTGTTTGTTTTAGGATATTTTTAACTATCTGTATATTTTCCGTTGTTCATTCATTAGTCTGTAATCGTTTGGTTTTTGTGTTCATTACTATTGCGATTCGTTATGTTACGTTTACTGTGGACTGATACAAGGTAATTTTGTTGACTGTTGAATAATTCATGGGCGCTGGCACAAGGGATTCAAGAAGGTTGACGGACCCCTATAATTTTTATAATTTTACACCGGGTTTTTTACCCCTGAAAATTCTATATGCATCAAAACAATTTGCATCGATATATTGTGTTTAAAGGTTTGTTATGAGGCTGTTTTGGTTTCTTTAAGAGTATCATTCGGGTTAGTTACCGCTACTGCTGTGTTCTTTGACTCAGGAGAACGCAGTCCAATACATTGTGACACTGAAATTGGTTAAGGAGTTTATTTCACTTAACTCTTTAACAAATGAACATTTTCGGTGCATTTTTCGAATAGACAGTTCATGTAGATGATGAATTGCACTTTTAACGTGCCTTTCTGATTTTAACTTATTACTGGCCCACCTAATGGGCCAGTATTGTTTGGCACGGTAACGTCTGTCGTCGTCGTCTGTAACGCTGCCGGCGGGCTGGCGGGCCGGCCGCCGGGCGCGTGGGCGGTCGGCCGCCGCCGGGTCGGGCGCGTTGGCGGTCGAGTGGCCGACACTGCACGGCGGGCCAGTACGGTTACGTCCCGTTAAGGCGACACCTTGTTTTATTTGCACAACAAACTGCTACGATATCTTAGCCTTGCGATATCTTAGCTACAACAATACAACTTAGTGCTATCTCTTGTATGAATTCAAGCTCACTTACCTACAAAGTTCTCTCGGTGGAATGTTGTTTACAGCAGGCAGACTGGTGAGGGTGAAGTAGTTCGTCGGAACTGGGGTGATCAATGATCAATGATTCGGGATTTAGCAATGCGTTCCACAAAGTATTATACAGTAAGTTTTAGCGTAATGAGACGTTGTATTTACACGAAAGTGTAGGTCTAAACTTATCTCAGACGTCAATATATACCCAATAATTTTGAGAAGATTGCCTGACCCCTAAAAGGCAAGACGTGCCGGCGCCCCTGGAATAGTTAAGTTGCGTTGCTCTACAGTGTACATGTGACAGGCGTATTGTCATTGTCAAACTCATTGACTGCTGGTCTGTCTTCCCGCTCAATTGCATGCTATGGTTATATTCTATTCGTGACGTAAACACGCACTTGTCAGTGCGACCTCGGAGGGGGAGACGGTGGGTGTTCCCTCTGTCTGAATTCTGACGTCATTCCAGGCACCGCTGCGCCGAATAGTAGTTTAATCTACTGCGCAGTTATGACCATCGAGCAAGCACCTGATTATACACGGTGACCCGTGAAAAAGTGTTAGGATACTGTTGTTGGTAACTTACTGTCAAATCTTAACCGATTTGGATGACTTTTGTACCGATTTGACCACAAAAACTGTCTGTACAGATAGATGTCAAACTATTCTTTAAATGTTGTACATGCATTACCTGATGAAGATGTAAGAAATAACTAATGTCCGTCGTCCGTCCTAATACTCAGGCGAAAATGTACGCTGGCCGCGTCACGTGCTGCCCCTGGTGAGTCACGTTGAATATGCGCCGCGTGCTTTATTACTGGCCCGCCTAATGGGCCAGTATTGTTTTGCTCGCTGGCGTCTCTCGTCGTCGTCGTCTGTCGGGGTCTGTAACACTCCACGGCCGGCATGCAGGCGGCTAGTAGTAGTGGTTAGTAGTATGCCGCCTCCAGTCTAAATATAGCTCCACGATAACATTGCACGGTGGGCCAGTATGGTTACGTCCTGTTAGGGCGACAACTTGTTAAGGTTTAAAAAAAGACGGGACAGACAAAGGGACGGACGGACGGACGGACAGACCGAAACATTACGCTTTCCGCTAAAGGCGGCCAGCGTATTAAGTAGTTAGCGATGCTTATGCAGTACAATAGTTGTACAAATACAGCAGTTAAGACAGAATTTTCTCTATAAATCGTAATAATCAAATTGATCATCTGTGGCATGCCGTGAAACGATACTGCACGTCGTAATAGCTTTTAAAATGCCGTGATAGTAGGCTAGCTGATGTAACTATGTCTACCTTTTGCAGTTTCCACGTTACTGCCACTTGTTTGGGAATTCATAATAATCTGGCTGACACTATTAAGAACGGTGACCCAAAAGTTTCCGAAATAGGGTGATTTGGAGTATATAGGGGTTTCGTAGGTCACTGAAATAGTACCGTTCGATAGAACATAGTAACATTGACCATACCTTATATTGTTTCCGAGACTCACTGTGACTGTTAAATCTATTTCAAGTAGCAAACACTATAACCGTAATCCAAAGTTAATATCATCATTTACCTGACAAATATACTTAAATATAATTATTATTATTATGGAACTGCTACTGTAGACTAATGTGGACGTTCAGTGATGCTTTATTACCGGCGCGTAAACAGTTGACATCACGTGGAACAGCTTACTCTAAATACATGTAGTTTTGTCGTAATGAATATACTGTAAAATATTCAAATCGGTTAAGACCTTTTTCACAGTTATTATCAAAATTATCCTGCCGTTATTCGTGGACCACTCTGTATAATAGTCAGGCCGCTTACACTGTTGTTATCTGTGTCAACAAATCGAGGTTTTTCGATTTGAACTTTGTGCTACAAGAGTCATTATTGTTTGTACAAATACCCGCGCCTGTTTATAATAACACAAATTTAGCATGTGTGACTTTGTAGAACTGTGATTACTGTGAGTAAACGTACGCGAACGTCTTAGACTGATATAGCCGTTTCATTTACATTAACAAAAATGGGCCCACTACAAAATAATATCGTCATTTAATTAACAAAAAACATCTAACAACAAGAAGCTCAGCTATCGCCGAGAGGCCCGCTCGACGCTGTCTATCAGTTGAAATGTTGTTCTGCTGTTGTACGAAGAACGCAAACAGATCGCGTGTATATATAGCCTGAGGACATAATATAGCCTGCCTGTGTACAAAATGTGGCGACTCTGGCTTCAGCCGTTCTGAAGATATAATTGCGGGCGTCGAAATTGAAACTGTGTTATGTGACCCTGGCCACGCCCATTTCAGGGGTGGTTTGTCACCCTAAAGCTACGACTCGGAGTAATCCACTTGTATGCAAAATTTGACAACTTCAGCCGTTCCAGAGATATCATCGGGGCCGCAAAATTTAAAATGGGTCACGTGACCCTAACCATGTCCCTTTTAAAGGTGATTTGTCATCCATTTGCTGGGATTTGATACAGCCTACCTGCCTACAAAATTTCACGAGCGGTTAGCGAGCGCCGCTAAAGCCATCGGGCTCGCGCTCCGCGCGCCGTCCGTACGCCGCGACCAATCACTGCCGATCGTGTACATCTGACTAGCGGGGCGCAAAACTAGCGTCGACCGGAAATTCGGAACTAGCAAGCCTCAAGCGCAACGGAGCGAGCGCCATAGGCGCGAGGGTAGAGGGCTAGTTTATTAATATAACGCAGACACGGCTAACGATAACGTGTTTTGAGATAAATCACACACTGATAGGCGCGATAGCTGATAAGCAGCGGCAACAGTTTATCACAGTAACCATTCACTGTGTCATTCTAGAATACACAAACATTTACACAAACGTAGTGGCATGGCCACGAAATGAGTTCATCTCCAGGGTCGTCACGGATATCAACTCTCACTAATTGCTATATATGCCAGCTAACGCCCTTCCATTATAACGCACGTGGTCTTAAGATAACATTGGCGCGATGCCATTAATATGACCTGTCAAATTAGCTCTTGAAACCTCGTGAGTGAAACCGCCCCTATTGCGAACAAAACAATTTAGGCTGTATGCTAACTGCATTTCTGCAATATTTCAGGAGAAAGGGTTGTGACGCCCATCTTACAGAAAGTGGCATTGAAAGTAAATTAAAACTCACATAATATACATTATAGCGAGACAGAAAATTGACTCAACAAGGTGTCGCCCTAACGGGACGTAACACTACTGGCCCGCCGTCGCGTTCTGCCTCCTGGTGAGTTACGTTGCATATGCGCCGCCCGCAGTGAAGTGTTACAGACGCCGACAGACGACGACAGACGCCAGCGAGCCTGCCCCCACACTATGTGTAGGCGCGCCATTAATAAATGCAAGTTCAAACAACAGTGGAAAGTTAATTTTTGCGGCAGTTTTTGAGCGATTCTTTGAACAACTTTATTCACCTCGAGAGGTAGCATACAATAAATAATATAACAGCAATATAAACAAAAAAGACTAAAAAGACAGAACAGAAAAGAGAAGCCGAGCAACGTGAGCAACGAGCAATGTGACGAAAATGATGATGACGATGATTCTTTCTGCATCTATGATCGAAAAATCTATAGCAGTTAAAAGAAAGCAACAATCGGTTCATCAGTTATTGGGCATTAGTTGCGCGATAAATTCAATTAATATTCGCGTACGACAATTGGTAAAATGGAGGGAGACGAATAACTACAGAAATACAGCCGTATTATTTTGTTTTAATCCCCTTTTATGTTAGCTGACGTTACGAATGAGCTATTGCTTCGAATTTCTATTTGAGTACCATCGCATGTGATGTCGTTATAGTTATAATGATAGTTAGCCTACAGTCATGATTTTTATAACATTTCGGGGGCCAATGTTAAACCAATGGCAAATAGAGGACTCTATATCTCAGGAAGTAATTGAGTTAGAAAGCTGAAATTCGGTGTATAAATAAACATGCATATGGAGCTTTACCATCGTTAAAATTTTCTCCGCTAGGTGGCGCATGCGCACAACCGCGACGCCATGTTGAATGTTTGGACCCCCTTCATACCCCAGGAAGTAATTGAGAGGAAGCTAAAATTTAGTATGTGAATTGATATGCATAGGAGCTTAAACACAGATGAAAATTTTCTCCGCTAGGTGTACTTTTACAACACCACGACGCACGACGCAATCTTGGATTTTTGGGACCCCCTCATACGTCAGGAAGTAACAAGGATAGAAAGCTCAAATGTGGTGTGTGAATAGATATGCATAGTAGCTTTACTACTGTAGAAAATTTTATCCGCTGGTGGGCGTATTTGCGCCACCCCGTAATGTCAAAACAATGGGAAATAGAGGACTCCATAGTTATTAGTAGGTAAGTAAGTAGCAAGGCAGGTTTTGGTGTGCTGCATGCAACTCAGTTAATCTGACATGCAGCACGTCTACTTTATTATTATTATTGTTATTATTATTATCTCGATTGGTTCAGCCGCTTTTGCACAGCTTACCCGTGTGCCCAACACAGACAGACAGACACACAGACCACGCTGCGTGCGACATCTGTAACAATAGACCGCATCTATGCACTACGTGGAGACGATGCGGCTTAAAAACAAAAATAAACAGCCAATAAGAATCACTTGAAACTGCCTTTTGCTTTGTGACAGCCTTCAAAAGGTCAAAAAGTGTATCGTTTTATTCCCAAATACTCCTATTCAGCCTATTGTTATCTGTTATTTGGTAACCACGTGATGGTTGTAAATAGGCTACGCCCATGGTTTTGTTTTGACTGCTATCGTCATGTGCTTCGTAGATCACACAGAAAAATACGAACGCAAAACGCACACACCTAAATAGATCTGTCCGTGCCGGTTTAGTGTTATCTTCGGTAATTCGGTTAGGCTGTCCACACGTGACCACACGATGGTTACAAGGTCACACGTCCTATTTAGAACGTTGTCAATTCACCGGCATTTCCACGCGCATGACTACCGCTTATGATGAACTGCAGTTTCTAATATCGATATTTTGGCTCACTCTATCGCCGCAAATTTGTACAAGAGCTCATCAGAAGATGAGATAGCGGCGAACGTGAACGTTTTACGACAGCATCGTACATGTAGAGGCCAGAGCATACGCCCATTAAACTGAGTTTTTAATTTCTACTGTAACTAAGCGTCAATGGTAATCTATGTAGTGCAACCAATCATCTATGCGCCTCGCATATCATCAAACCGAGTTATCAGGGTTTGTTTTGCCTAAATAATGCTGAATAAGGGGGCAGATGGTATTGTGGTCATAAACTATCAAAAGTAGATTTTGAAACCGAGGTAAAACTAACAATTGTTTTACGACGACATCGTACACGAATTCGGTAAAATAATGGGGGCGTTATTTTACTGCCTCCGAGCGCTCCAGAGCGGTCCCGTCTCGTATCAAGCCGTTCTTTTTCTACGTCCGAGCGATTCGCTTCGCGTTCTTTAACTCCGGACAAGACCAGTCCGAGCGCTCTGACTTTGCTCCGACCAAAACGTGCGACGAAACTACGAATGGCCACGTCCACTTGTTTACTGTTTTGCGCGGCATTCGGCGGCAATGCAGAATTCTGACGAAATGTATGTATATTTGCGGTTTTTTGTACATATTTAGTAACTG